>Ga0315905_10006675_pt1 | contig 11737 bp, 8 predicted proteins | sample LakEriMetagenome_5_FD_203522 | JGI IMG/M metagenome (GOLD analysis project Ga0315905, IMG submission 203522) | Freshwater fungal communities from buoy surface, Lake Erie, Ohio, United States - Buoy 4 MA121 | ecosystem: Environmental > Aquatic > Freshwater > Lake | place: USA: Lake Erie, Ohio...
GCCTGAGGTCAGCAGAGATTAAGGACGATTACCGTGCCAGTACCAAAGCGAAAGATGTCTCGCTCGAAGACACGCTCACGCCGCAGCATGTGGAAGACAACTGCAGCATCACTTGCAGCATGTCCACAATGCCAGCAACCAAAGTTGACCCACACAGCTTGCCCAACATGCGGAACATATAACCGCCGTCAGGTACTTGAGGTTTGATCTGTACTCTTCTTTAACTTCGCAACTTGGGATCTCACTTTCTCCTGAATTGCTTGAGTTAGCTTTTACGCATCGTTCATTCGCTTATGAAAGCGGTGCAAAAGAAACCAACGAACGACTTGAGTTCTTAGGTGATTCTGTTCTCGGATTAATTGTTACTGAAGAACTTTATTTGCGTTACCCAGATCTTGATGAATCACGTTTATCACCACTGCGTTCGGGCATTGTAAATATGCGTGCGCTCGCAGATATTGCGCGCACATTAGATCTTGGGAAATACATCCGCCTTGGAAAAGGTGAAGAAGTAACCGGTGGTCGCGATAAAAATTCACTCTTGGCCGATGCCCTAGAAGCTCTGATTGGCGCTATTTATCTAGAACTCGGATTTGCCAGCACCACAACAGTTGTTCGCGCACTAATTAATGAGACTCTAGAAAGTGCCATGGCTAAAGGTGCAGGCCTTGATGGGAAAACCGCGCTGCAAGAATTAGTTTCATCTCTCGGTAAAGGCTCCCTTGAATATCTAGTAACTGAAGAAGGACCTGATCACGATAAGAGTTTTACTGCAGTGGCACTTATTGCAGGGGAAGCGGTTGCAGAAGGTGTTGGCAAGAGCAAACGCGAAGCCGAACAATCAGCGGCCCGTTTAGCATTTGAAATTCTGGCAACCCTCAAGTAGCACTTCACTTGAGTCGCGTACATAAACACCTCACCTAAACGATAGGTTTACTCCGTGTATTTAAAGAGTATGACGCTAAAGGGCTTTAAGTCCTTCGCATCAGCCACGACCCTTCGCCTGGAACCAGGTATTACTTGTGTCGTCGGCCCTAACGGCTCTGGAAAATCAAATGTTGTTGATGCCCTTACCTGGGTTATGGGTGAGCAAGGCGCCAAATCACTTCGCGGCGGCAAAATGGAAGACGTTATCTTCGCCGGAACAAGTGGACGTGCACCGCTGGGGCGTGCAGAAGTTTCCTTAACAATTGATAACACCGATGGCGCGCTGCCGATTGATTACACCGAAGTTACTATTTCAAGAATTCTTTTTCGCAACGGTCAAAGTGAATATCAGATTAACGGAGAAGCTTCCCGCCTTCTAGATATTCAAGAACTCCTCAGCGACTCAGGCATCGGCCGCGAAATGCACGTGATCGTAGGTCAAGGCCAACTCGATGCAATCTTGATGGCAACGCCCGAAGAACGTCGTGGATTTATTGAAGAAGCAGCAGGTGTGCTTAAGCACCGCAAACGTAAAGAGAAGGCGCTTCGCAAATTAGATTCTATGCAGGCTAACTTAGCGCGCGTTCAGGATCTGACTGTTGAACTGCGTCGCCAACTTCGCCCGCTCGGTAAGCAAGCAGAAGTTGCGAAGAAAGCCGCAACAATCCAAGCAGACCTACGCGATGCCAAATTGCGCTTACTTGCCGATGACTACATAACTCTTTCAAAGACGCTGGATGCCGAAGTGGCGGATGAGACAGCGTTGCGCGAGCGACGTTCACAAGTTGAAGATGAAGTTGAAAAGATTCGCCTGCGCGAAGAGGCACTCGATGCGCAAGCAGCCTTTGAAAGCCCGTTGCTAATTGCAGCACAGGAGAATTTCTATTCACTCAGTGCACTACGTGAAAAATTTCGTGGCACGCAATCACTTGCCCAAGAGCGTTCACGATTCCTGGCTGAAGAAGCTGAAGAAGCGCGCAGCGCTGGCAGAGATCCAGATGCCCTTGACCTTGAAGCGGCAGCACTTCGAAGCGAAGAAGCACAACTTCGCGCCGGTGTTGCAAACTCGCGAAATGCCCTTGCTACAACAACACAGGAACTAGCAACTGCAGAAGCATCGCTAAAGGCTGAAGAAGATAAAATTGCGGCGGCGATGAGAGCGATTGCTGACCAACGCGAGGGAACTGCGCGTCAGGAAGGCCATATCAAATCACTTGCCGCACGTCTTGATGCCATTGCTGAAGAAATTGCCCGTTTAACAAAGGCGCGCGATGATGCGCAGGCTCGTGCGCAAAGCGCACAACGCGAGTATTCAACTTTCGAAATGGATATCGCTGGCGCAGATGCTGGCGAACTTGGTCTCGACTCTGAATTTGAAGTTGCTAAACAAACACTGGATTCAGCCAAATTAAGCTTAAATAATCTAATTGATGCAGAACGTGCTGCAGATCGCGAAAGAAATGCGATTGAATCAAAGTTAGAGGCGATGCAACTCACCTCGCGATCACGCGATGGCGGTGCAGCTCTAATTAAGGATTCCCGCGGGCTTTCAATTCTCGGCTCTATCGCCTCACTGATACAGGTCGACAGTGGATGGGAAGCAGCAACTGCTGCGGCACTCGGTTCACTGGCCGATGCGATCGTGGTTCGTGATCTAACTTCAGCGGTGAGCGCGCTAACAACACTGCGCAGTGAAAATTTAGGTCAAGCAGATGTCTTGGTTTACGAGCCTGGATCTACAAGCGCTGGCTCTATCCCGGCAGGACTTACCCCACTTACTGCGCATGTGCGCTCGAATGAGATTTCTGAGCTACTGAACTCCCTTCTCTCTACAACAGTTGTTGTGGAAAGTGCGCGCGATGCCGAGAGCATCCTTCGCACAAACCCATCGCTAACCGTCGTAACTCGCGATGGCGATGTTATAACTGCTAAACGCGCTCGTGGCGGTTCTGCATCCTCAACTTCACTTATTGAAATTAACGCTCTAGTTCAAGATCTAACAAATAAGTTGGAGACAATCTCGCACAACTGCGACCGTTTGAAATTTGAGATCGTCACAGCGCAAAGTGAAGTAGATTCCAAACAAGGGCTATTTGATGTAGTACTCTCTAAGTTAAATGAATCTGATGCTCGCATTGCAGCCTTAACTGAACAACTTGCCGTCTCAGGTCAGAATATGAAATCCGCATCCGCAGAAGTAGAACGCCTGAACCTGGCAATCGCAGAAGCAACTACGGCCAAAGGTCGCGATGAAAATGAAGTCTCCATAGCATCTGCTCAATTACAACAACATGGTTATATTGCTGAACCTGATCACACCATCACTGAGAATTTACGCAATCAAGTTTCTCTTGCGCGTACTTCAGAAGTAGAAGCCAGACTGGCGGTTCGTACTAGTGAAGAGCGGGTTGACTCAATCTCAGCTCGCGCAAAAACTTTAGAGGATGCGGCAAATACAGAGCGAGAAGCATCAGAGCGCGCAGTTTCCCGTCGCGGGGCTCGTGCACGTGGTGCTCTTATTTCATCTGCCATTGCTGAGGCAGCCTATGAAGCTTTGATTCATATCGAACGCTCAATCGCTAAAGCTGCCACCGAACGTGCGCGCCTAGAAGCATCGCGCTCTGATCGTGAAGGTGAAACTCTCACCGTTCGATCACGCGGTCGCGAACTTGCCACAGTTCTTGAACAATTAACTTCTTCAGTACATAAAGATGAAATCGCGCGCGCTGAACAACGTATGCGCATTGAGGCTCTAGAGACTAAATGCTTAGAAGAACTCGGCGTTGACACTGTGACTTTAGTAAATGAATATGGACCTCAAAATGATGTTCCTACTTTCATAGAGACCGAAGAAGGCGAAATAGTTGCAACGGAATTGATTCCATATCGTCGCGACCAGCAAGAGAAGCGTTTGGCGGCGACCGAGCGTTCACTTACTTTGCTTGGAAAGATCAACCCGCTTGCACTTGAAGAATATAACGCTCTCGAAGAACGCCTTAAATTCTTAGCCGAACAACTTGAAGACCTTAAGCGCACTAAGAAAGATTTGCTCGACATCATCAAGGAAGTAGATGATCGCGTTCAACAAATCTTCATGGATGCCTTTGAAGAGACCGCTAAGCATTTCGAAGATATTTTCGCTCGCCTATTCCCAGGTGGAGACGGCCGTTTGATTCTAACCAATCCAGATGATCCGCTAAATACCGGTGTTGATGTGGAAGCGCGTCCCCCTGGAAAGCGAATTAAACGTCTCTCACTTCTTTCCGGTGGAGAAAAATCGCTGACAGCCGTTGCCATGTTAATTGCAATATTTAAGGCGCGTCCAAGTCCTTTCTATGTTCTAGATGAAGTTGAAGCAGCGCTCGATGATGTAAACCTTGGTCGACTGTTGGTAATTTTGGAAGAGCTTCGCCAGAGTTCTCAGTTGATCATTATTACCCACCAGAAGCGCACGATGGAGATCGCGGATGCTTTGTATGGCGTAACGATGCGCGGCGACGGCGTGACCGAAGTTATCTCGCAACGCTTGCGTGATTCTGAATCCGCTTGATTAACTCGGTCTTCTGTGGGAATTTTCAGTAAGTTTGTCGCCAAGATAAAAGGTGAATCAACTGCAGATCCACTTGATTGGCAAGTACTTGAAACCGAACTTTTAGGCTCTGATCTTGGCCCAACTCTGACATCTCAAATAATTCAAAGCGCGAAGTCAATAAAAGGTGGAGACGCACTTGTCTCGCTAACTCAGATTTTAAATGAGCATCTGAGCGCTAAACCTCGCACCTTAGTCAAAAGTGATCAGACAAAAGTAATTATGGTGGTCGGGGTAAATGGCACCGGCAAAACAACTTCCGTTGCCAAGCTTGCAGCGCATTTGAAATCATCAGGAAGTTCTGTGGTTCTAGCTGCAGCCGACACTTTTCGCGCAGCAGCGGTTGATCAATTACAAACTTGGGGAAAGCGCGTTGGTGTTGAAGTTATTTCAGGCAAAGAAAGCGCTGAGCCGGCATCTGTCGCATTTGATGCGGCTACCCGCAGCAAAGAATTGGGTTCAGATTATTTGATTATTGATACAGCAGGGCGCCTACATAACAAGAGTGACCTAATGGCTGAACTTGAAAAGGTAAAACGAGTCGTAGAGAAAACACTGTCCGTCAGTGATGTGCTGCTCGTTATAGATGCGAACACTGGGCAGAATGGAATCGCGCAAGCAAAAATATTTACTGATTCAGTTGCGGTCACTGGCTTAATTGTTACAAAACTCGATGGCAGTGCGCGCGGAGGTGTGGCTCTGGCAATCGAGAGCGCCTTGGATATCCCTATTAAATTTATTGGCACTGGCGAAGGCGATACCGACTTTGCGGCATTTGAACCCGCCGCCTATATATCTGGCTTAATTTCGGATTAGCCCTTCGCATCCGTAACAAAGTTGTAACACTAGGGTCAGATTTGTGACCCCGTCTTAACCTAGAAACCGAACCCCTGTAACCCACAATCGGCATCTTTGCCCCATCTCAATGGCGAGGGTTCATAGGTTATGAGTGAAAGAAGAAACTAATGGAAGAGATTGTTCTTAATTCAGGTGATACCGCTTGGGTATTAGCAAGTACTGCTCTCGTTCTCTTGATGACTCCAGGTCTGGCATTTTTCTATGGCGGAATGGTTCGCGCGAAGAGTGTTTTAAATATGATGATGATGTCGATGATAACCATCGCAATCGTGAGTGTTCTTTGGGTAATTTATGGATTTGAATTGGCATTTGGCTACAAGGCTAATTCACCTTGGTATGGAAATATTTCATTCTCCGGCTTAGGGGGAGTTGTAAATGATTTCACTAACAATGGTGGAATTTATCCAATTCCTGTCCTTGTCTTTGCAGCGTTTCAATTGATGTTTGCAATCATTACCCCCGCTCTTATTTCAGGAGCTATCGCAGATCGTACAAAGTTCACCGCTTGGGCAGTTTTCGTTGCCATTTGGTCAACTGTCGTCTACTTCCCAGTGGCGCACTGGGTATTTGCATTTGGAAATAAAGTTGGTGACGTAGTCACTGGTACCGGTTACCTTGCTGGAAAAGGTGTACAAGATTTTGCTGGCGGAACAGCTGTACACATCAACGCTGGCGCCGCTGGACTTGCGCTAGCGCTGATTCTTGGAAAGCGCGTTGGCTGGCGCAAGGAAGCGATGCGTCCTCATTCGCTGCCTTTGGTGATGCTTGGTGCGGGTCTCTTGTGGTTCGGTTGGTTTGGCTTCAACGCCGGGTCATCACTTGCTGCAAATGGAACTGCCGGTTTGGCATTTATGAATACACAAGTTGCAGCAGCCGGGGGACTTCTTGGTTGGTTGCTCGTTGAGAAAATTCGCAATGGCCATGCCACATCTCTTGGCGCAGCATCTGGTGTTGTTGCAGGTTTAGTTGCGATTACTCCAGCATGTGCCTTCGTTGCTCCGTGGGCTGCAGTTGTAATTGGACTGGTCGCTGGAGCAATTTGCGCACTTGCTGTAAGCATCAAGTATGCACTTGGCTTTGATGACTCACTTGATGTGGTTGCCGTTCACCTTGTAGGTGGAATTTGGGGATCACTTTCAATTGGACTATTCGGAACAAGTGTTGTTAATAGCCTTGGTCTCGATGGTGTTTTCTACGGCGGCGGTACAACACTGCTTCTCAAGCAGGCACTTGGCGTTGGACTAGTTCTTGCATATTCATTCCTTGCCACGTTGATCATCGGTTTCATTATCGAAAAGACGATTGGTTTCCGAGTGAAGAAAGATGCCGAAGTTGAAGGCGTTGATCTCAGCGAACATGCTGAAACTGCTTATGAAATGACAAGCTCATCACGTGGAGGTTCATTGCTATGAAGTTAATTACAGCCATCTTGAAGCCATTCAAGTTAGATGAAGTAAAAGATGCACTGCAAGCAGCAGGAGTTACGGGTATGACAGTTTCTGAAGCCAGTGGCTTCGGACGTCAACGTGGACACACTGAGGTTTACCGTGGGGCGGAATACACCGTTGATCTAGTACCGAAAGTCCGTCTTGAGGTATTGGTCGATGACAATGATTCTGCAGCGATTGTAGATGTGATCGTTAAGGCCGCATCTACGGGCTCTATCGGTGACGGAAAAGTTTGGACAACACCAGTTGATTCAATCGTCCGGGTCCGAACCGGTGAACGCGGAACGGATGCGATCTAACCTCCAGATCGCTACGTTCTTATTCACCAGAAGTAAATAAGTAAGATAGCTGCATGGGTACACGTGAGCGGCGAGAGCGATCGAACGAGAGTGATCGTCTTTTAAGTTCACTCTTTACCGGTGTAGCAGGGGTAGCACTCGCCGCGGTCGGTGGTTACGGCCGCGGTGAGCTATCTCCTGGTTCTGATTTAGACATTCTTTTTTTGCATAATGGACGTGCGGATGAGAAATCTCTCTCTGATTTAGTTAATAAAGTTCTCTATCCGCTATGGGATAAATCATTTAAAGTAGATCATGCTGTGCGCACTCGTACTGAAACCAGAGATGCTGCCTCAGATGATCTCAAAGTTGCCCTTGGTTTATTAGATATACGATTAATTTGTGGTGAAGCTGATTTAGTTGCAGCAGTGCAGCACGATGCCATTGAAGATTGGCGCAACCGTTCACGTGAGCATCTCGCAGGGTTGCGTGAGTCATTAAAGGATCGTCATGATCGCGCTGGCGAATTAGCATACTTACTTGAACCAGATTTAAAGGAAGCGCGCGGTGGCTTGCGCGATATCACCGCCCTTCGCGCAGTTGCGCTAAGTGGCGCTGTCAGTGTTTCACTTGAACATATCAGTAGTGCCGAATCAATTCTGATGAACGTTCGCGAAGCGCTACATATCGTTACAGGCCGCGATAAAGATCGTCTGCTTTTCCAAGAGCAAGACAAGGTTGCCGAACTTCTAAATTATGCAGATGCTGATGCACTGATGGGCGCAGTCGCACAAGCCGCTCGCTCGGTAGATTATCTTTTGGAATCAACTTGGTATCGTCTTGATCATCGAGGTAAAGAAGGAATTAGCAGATTCCTAAAGAAGCCTCGCGTAACGCAAGTTTCACCTGGAATTATCATTGCTCATCAAGAAGTTTCCATAAGCGAAAATTTCGATTTGTCCTCAGATCCTGCAGTTGGCATACGCGCTGCAGCAACAGCGGCGCAAGCAGGGTTGCCGGTTTCGCCGAGCACAATGCAACGTTTGATGCAGTCTTATCTAGAAGGCGTTGGTGTATTGCCAAACCCTTGGCCGCGAACGGCTCGTGAAAATCTGATCACCTTGATAGGTGCGGGTTTTCCGATGGTTCGAATTTGGGAAGGTTTAGATCAGGAAGAAATCCTCTTTCTTTGGCTGCCGGAATGGCGGTCAGTGCGATCTTTGCCGCAACGCAACGTCCTTCATCGCCATACTGTTGATCGACATATGGTGGAGACGGCAGTTTTTGCTGCAGCACTTACCCGAAGCGTTCATAGGCCAGATTTATTACTCTTTGCCGCTCTCTTTCACGATCTAGGAAAGGGGACGCAGGAAGATCACAGTGAACGCGGAGAAAGACTGATTGAGCCACTTGCCAGACGAATTGGTTTCTCTGAGTCAGATATTGCAACGCTAAAATTATTGGTCAAACATCATCTTTTACTTAGCGCTACCGCAACCAGACGTGATTTAGATGATCCAGCAACGATTGCATCTGTAATTGCAGTAATTCCAGATCTGCAGACTCTAGAACTTCTTCATGCACTCAGTATCGCCGATGGCCAGGCCACAGGTCATGCGGCTTGGAGTAATTGGAAGGAGAGTTTGCTAAGTGATTTAGTTGCACGCGTAAAGGGTGCACTTACAGACAATACGGTTGCGACGCAGCCAGAGTTCACAGATGAGCAACGTGCTTTTGCTCGAACCAGCAAACTACGTGTTCGCATCGAAGAACGCAGTCCAGATTTTGCTGTGGAAATCATTGCCCCAGATAAGCCCGGATTATTGTCTATAGTGGCTGGAGTCTTAAATCTAGCGCGCTTTGATGTCCGTTCAGCTCGTACTCAAACATTTGAAAATAGCGCGATTATGAAGTGGATTGTTACCCCAAATCAATACGCACCAACGGTGGATAGCGATGCGATACATAAAATGATTTCGGAGGCACTCTCGGATGCAACTGAATTGACTGAGAGAATCGAGAAGAGAATTGCGGATTACGCATCTCTGCCATCTATTCCAGTGCCTTCGCCAATTGTTGAAACATTCCTCGATGCGGCCACAGATGCCACCATTATTGAAGTGCGCAGCCATGATCGTCCCGCTCTCCTCTTTGGCATTGGTGATGTGATTACAAAATGTCAGATTGATATCCGTTCGGCTATTGTCACAACACTTGGCGCCGAAGCAATTGACACTCTGTATGTAACTGAAATTGGGGGAGGCCCACTTACGGCTCAAAGAGCGCATGAGGTCGCGCAAAGACTATCTGCCGCTCTGGCGTAGTATGAGCGCCTATGTTTGATTCGCTATCTTCAAAACTAACTGGAGCATTTTCATCTTTGCGCTCTCGCGGCAAGATAACTTCTTCAGATATCGATGCAACATGCTCTGATATCAGAGCCGCCCTTCTTGAATCAGATGTAGCCCTAACCGTCATCGAACCTTTTATCGAAACTATTCGGGAAAAGTCTTTAGCGGCGCTGCCAACTTTGCAGTCCGGTACCAATCAAGCGCAAGCTATTTTTGAGATTGTAAATACCGAGTTAGTTGAGATTCTTGGGGGAGCCGCGCGACGGGTCCGTTTTGCAAAGAATCCACCAACTGTAATTATGTTGGCAGGTCTGCAGGGTGCGGGTAAAACAACACTTGCTGGCAAGCTCGCAAAGTTTTACGCGGATCAAGGAAACACTCCACTTTTGGTGGCATCTGATTTACAACGCCCGAATGCTGTTAATCAATTACAAGTAGTTGGTGAAAGCGTTGGTGTTCCTGTCTTTGCACCAGAACCGGGCAACGGAGTCGGCAATCCCGTAAAGGTTGCAGAACAATCTTTGGCCTACGCCAAATCAAAACTTTATAACATGGTTATTGTCGATACAGCCGGTCGATTGGGTGTCGATGCCGAATTGATGCAACAAGCAATAGATATTCGAAATGCCGTAAAGCCAGATGAAATCCTCTTCGTTGTAGATTCAATGATGGGACAAGATGCAGTTCGAACAGCTAAGGCATTTGAAGATGGTGTGGGCTTCGATGGCGTTGTGCTGACTAAGTTAGATGGTGATGCTAGAGGCGGAGCGGCGCTTTCGATCGCTAAATTAACCGGCAAGCCAATTATGTTCTCATCTAACGGTGAGAAACTTACCGATTTCGATATTTTCTACCCAGACCGAATGGCATCTCGAATTCTAGGAATGGGCGATGTCGCAACTCTTGCTGAACAGGCGAAGAAGGCCTTTGACGGTGATGCAACAGCTAAGTTAGAAGAGAAGTTCGCACGTGGAGATGATTTCACTCTCTCTGATTTTCTAGAGCAGTTGGAAGCAATGTCGAAGATGGGATCGATGTCCAAACTCTTAGGGATGTTGCCTGGAGCGGGTGCGATGAAAAAACAGATCGAAAACTTTGATGAATCCGAAATCATTCGCACAAAATCTATTGTGCAATCGATGACGCCACTTGAACGTGAAGATCCAAAGGTTTTAAATGGTTCAAGGCGCGCGCGCATTGCACTCGGTGCCGGACGCAAGGTTCAAGATGTAAATTCATTGGTTGATAAATTCACTGCTGCTCAAAAGATGATGCGCCAAATGCGTAAAGGCGGTGGCATGCCTCCAGCGATGGCGCAGAGCATGGGTATGCCAGCTGGCATGGGTGCCGGAATCAGTGGCCATCAACACGGTGCTCAAAAAGGGCAACAACCGGCGAAGAAGAAGTCCAAATCTGGCAACCCTGCTAAACGTGCTGCGCAGGAGCAGGGATAGCGCCCGGATTTCGCATCTACAGGCGTTAATGGCAAGATTAGCCTCCTGTTGAGGGGCCCTCTACCCCCACAACATCCATATCCAAAGTTGGTCCTTGTAAGTGCGCACCCCGCTGCACTCATCGAGAATCGACACACTTTTTAGGAGCAATACTTCTTTGTCTACAAAAATTCGCTTAATGCGCATGGGAAAGATCCGCACACCATTTTTCCGCATCGTCGTAACAGATTCACGTAAAGCACGTAATGGACTTTCAATTGAAGAAATCGGTCGTTACGTTCCAGGTCAAGAGCCTTCAATCATGGAAGTTAACTCAGACCGCGCACAGTATTGGCTCGGAGTCGGTGCACAACCAACAGCTGCTGTAGAGGCGATCTTTAAGGTCACTGGCGACTGGCAAAAATTTAAGGGTCTTCCTGGAACTGAAGGAACACTTCGATTTGCAACTCCAAAGCCTGCCAAGAGCATCGCATACGAAGCAGCTGTTAAGGCCGCTAACGATGAGCCAAAAGAAGGCGCAACAACAATGAAGAAGAAGGCGCAAGAGAAGTTAGCTGCAAAGGCTAACCCTGCTCCAGTTGTCGAGGAAGTTGTTGTTGAAGATGTTGTTGTTGAAGCTGTAGTTGAAACTCCAGCAGATGCGGTAGTTGAAGCACCCGTTGCTGAAGCGACTCCAGAAGCGGCTGCTGAATAACAATGATGGACGAAGCTCTAGAGCACCTCGTTAAAGGAATCGTTGATAATCCTGAAGATGTCATCGTTAAGGAAAAGACTCACCGTCGTGGCACGACTCTAGAAGTTCGTGTTAATCCTGAAGATATCGGCAAGGTAA
>Ga0315905_10006677_pt1 | contig 11733 bp, 8 predicted proteins | sample LakEriMetagenome_5_FD_203522 | JGI IMG/M metagenome (GOLD analysis project Ga0315905, IMG submission 203522) | Freshwater fungal communities from buoy surface, Lake Erie, Ohio, United States - Buoy 4 MA121 | ecosystem: Environmental > Aquatic > Freshwater > Lake | place: USA: Lake Erie, Ohio...
CACCTATAGCTGGAAGTTTATTACATATAAGAGCTATTTTAGCAGTAGGAACAACTTTTGTAAAACCTCCATAATGCGCTCTTGAAGAAAATGAATCATTACCTGTTAATTCTTTTAATCTACCATCATTTATTTTATCTTTTTTAGAGGTTTCTTGAAGAATACAATATTTTTTTTGTCTTAATAATTCTGTATCCATAGTTGACCCTGACGATTGGGTTCTGTCCCCTGTAATTAATGTTGTTGGAAGTTTTTCCATATAATCTCCTAAAACTTTTTCAAGAAGGTCTATAAGGACACTTTTACCGTTATCCCCATCTCCCGTCATCATCACGAAGGTTTTCTGGTAGTTTCCACCCTTTAAAATGCTGGCAAGATATTCAATGGCATATCTTCTAATGAGGGCGTTAGGGAATAGTTTTAATAAGAGGTCTTTACAGTCTATAACTTCAGGGTCTTCATCATCAAATTCTTTCCAGTCATACCCAGCAGTCATAGAGACGTAATCATCAGGTCTACCAGACCTAAATTCCATAGTTTTAAGGTCTAATACACCGTTATTAAAACCCATAAGATAAATATCTCTATCAAGTTTTTCAAGAAAGTTTTCTTTATAGAAGAGTTCTTTACATTCTTTCATTATATTATCTTTAAAACTAGCAGTTTTAAGACAACCTACTATTTTGTTGATATGTTTAAGTTTGTTATTATTAGCATCTGTTTGTTCTTTGTCTACTTCTTCTAAACCATTTTCTTTATTTAATTTTTGAGCTTCTTCTACATATCTAGGTACAATTTCTATTGCTATTTTTTTTCTTAAACTTACACCTTCATCCATTCTAACCCATCTATGTTCTCTAAATTCATACCATATTTTCTTTTCTATACTTGCACATACAAATTGACCATTATATTTTTCATATAATAAATCAGCAATATCTCTATGACCTCCACCTAATGATTTATATATTAATTTTTTCTGTTCATCTTTAATGATATCATTATATCTATCAGGAGAATCTGTTCTTGCAATATATTTAAGAGAACCTAAAGACATACCTTTCTTTGCCATTTTACTCCATCTATATACCGCCTTTGCTTCATTGTATTTTTCTTGATTTCTTTGTAAGAATTCTAACCACATTTCTAATCCTTCTTGAGAACCATCACTTATATTATATAATATCCAACCAATTTCCATTTTTTCATCATAAGTATCAGCTCTGCTATCTTTAATAAGAGGCATCATTTTTTCAGCAACTTTAAGAGCTTGTGGAACGGTTAAATTATCTACAACATGTCTAGTTTCATTCATTTTTTTAAGTTGTTCTTTAGGTATAACTTTTAATGAATGTTTTGCTTCATAAATTGGTCTATTATTAGGTAAAATAGATAATATTCTAGGAAGATAATATTCACATTCTTTTTCTATTTGTATTTCTTCATCATATATATTATAAATTTTATTGTTATTTAATACCTGTTTTAATGATATTTGATTACCTTTATTATCAAATATTTTAGCGACTTTATATGAATGCAATTTAACATCTTTTCTAGAACCATATAATAACCAATGTTGTCTAGAACAACTTTTATCTATAGTATCACCTGAGTTTATAATACCTATATCTTCAAATATTTTTTCATTTTGGACACGTTCTCTTATACGTGGAATAATATGCATATCTTGGTCTATATTACTCATAAATATAAACGGGAAATGTATATGAAAACCGTGTTTTATACGGTGTCCAGAAATATAAGGAGTAGGTTTTTCAAGTAAAAAACATACCAAGTGTGAAGGGTCATAATCATTTTTTATAACGTGTTTAATGATATCAATGTATATATTGACTATTTGTTTTACGTGTTTAGATGTATAAAGAGGTTTTTTAAGCATCTCTTCATTATCATTATATTCTAAAGCAATATCAATATCACCAAGAACAGGTATAAAATCTTTAGGACGTTCGTTTAAACCTGCCATAAACTTATCTCCTTCTTCAAATAATAAGTCTTGGTATATGGTCCAAAAATCTTCAGTATTATTTCTTTCAATTTTAAATTTACCTGTGTTTGGTATCATCTGAGATCCATTTGTATAGAATTCAGTATTGTCACGAAGCGGATTTAAGAATTTAAGAAGATCGTTATTCATTTAGTAGTATGGTTAATAATTATATAAGATAATAAAAATATAAAAAAGTTTTTTAAAAATCAATTTATATCTTTAAATCAATATTGAAATACCTACGAATGAACCTTTATTTTAATGAATTAATTAAGGTTTAAAGAAAGGTTTATTTACATAATATAATGTATATTTATAAGTATATTATATGAGTTTAAACTAAACTTATATAATATTTATTCGTTAACTAATATATCTTCTATTTCGTTTGATATACGGGATATTGTTATTTCACTTAAACCTACCAATTTACCAAATTTTGAAGGTGTTATATCAATATTTAATTTCTTTAAAAAGTAATAAACTAATCCTGAAGATACACTTTGTGGATTACTTGTATTTATGAGTATAGATTTATCATTTAATTGTTTATATAATGATAATACGTATTTAACGTGCTCTTGTTTAACGTTAAATTTTTCTAAAATGTTAGGAATATAATGTTCCGCTGTTATATACTCAGAATCAAGGTTTATTAATTCATCTTTTGGTATTCTTGTTTTAAAGTATGTTAATCCTTTTGACATGTTTCTTCTTCCAATTTTAAATATGTCATCTAGTTCTTCAGTTGTTATGTGTTTTTTAATAAATTTATAAGAATAAAGGACACACGCAAACATTATTCCTTTTCTTATTTTTGACCTTTTAATATCATCTTGTGTAACTTTTTGATAGTAATAATCAGATTTGTCTATAATTTCACGTGAAAAACCAAGCTTTTCTAAATCTGTTTTTATACCTTTATCTTGGACCCTTCTATATTGACATCTAGAAGGGTCATAAGATTTATTACTATCGTTATCTCCATAGTATCTCCATTCTGTATCAAAGGTCTCTAATTGTATAGTTTCTCCACAGTTCACACATATATCTATGCCACCTTCATTAATTATAGATTCGTGTAAACATTTTTTCTTCTTAGATTTAGTGTTAATACCTGATTTAATATCTTGAGCTTGTTTCATTAAAAATTCAATATCTTCATCAAAATAATTTTCTTCTTTTTTAGTTTTTGTACTTGAGACACTAGGGTATGTATGCGGTTTTTTAATGCTTTCTTTTAAAGAATCTTTATCTTCAGTTAAAGGTGTTCTTTTAGAAACCTTATCAGAAGAACGACCTTTCTTTAAAAGCACGTTTGAGTTGTTTTGTATAGCAGTAGTTGACATTGTGATAGTTGTATTCATTAATAAAAAAAATAAATCAATTAAGATTTAAAGTTATAAAAATAACTTTAAATCTTTAAACCCTATATAATAAAATATGTTTAATATCTAATGTTAAAGTATTTAAGAGCAAAATATAATATGAAACCAGTCATGAATAAAGATGCTTCCATTAAGTATTTTTTGTTCCATTGTTTACATACTTCTGGTAAGTCAACTTTAAAGATTGGTTTAACAATCATACTTGCTAAATAACCTGCTATAATAGCACATAAACCCATAAAGATAGATCTTTTTAATAACATATATGTTGGATTTGAATCCATAGTAAATTGTGTGAAGTCCATTTTTTTTTATTATTACTCTAAGATAATAATAAAAAATTATTTTTAAATTACTTTAACACATTATGAGTTAATTCAGGTTCAAAACCAATTGGGTCTACTATAAGCCTTTTATATAATAAAAAAATAATTATAATAACTTTTAATTTTATAACTTAAATTAAGTTGTAAAATTATTCAGGATTTTCTGTTCTTTGTTTAATAGTATATTCAACGAATCTATCATTAAATATTTTAGAGTTTTGAAGAAATACGTATTTGAGGTCTAATCTATTTATTCTATATACCTCATAATCTGTTGTTACTATACAAATTTCTAAGTCTCCTTTTTCATTTCTAAATGGAATATAATTACTCTTACCATCAACTATAAATAAACGAAATACAACGTCTTCATAGATAGTTCCTTTTAAGAATATATCATAAGTAAAATATTCTTCAACAATCTTATCAAATCGTTCTCGAGATATATCAATTGGTCTAAGGTTGTATTTTTTCATAAATTTTTCTACTTCTAAAGGTTCATTCATTCTTTATATTATATACAAATATAATGTTTAACTTTTAATTTAATTTAATTTATACAATATGACATAGCTTTTAAAGTAATATCAAAATCTATATCATCAAGTATACATAAACTTCCATCATCATAAGTATCATAAAAACAATAATATATACTTAGCAAAGGAACGTCTTCTGGTACTTCTGATAGTTTATTTATTAAGTTTATAACTTTTTTAATCCTATCTTTTTTATTTATTTTTACCTTAGTTTCACCCTTAACGAACGAATCTGGATTATATCTTATCCATACTAAAGGCATTTCATTTCCTTCTTGAACGAATACACTTTTAACATCCATCATTCTTCTCATTTCACAACTTAAAGGATATCCATTATGTTGATATTCTATAGCAAATATTATACCATTCTTTATATGTAGATAATCTATTCTACAAAATGTTCCTCCATTACAAGAAAAGCTGACTTGATGCTCTCTTTTAAAGTCTATACCTTCTTTTTCAAGAAGTTTAGCAGTATATTCTTCAGATTTCTTTTTTACTTGTTGACCTTCTTTTGTATGCCAACGTTTTATATGATCTTTTAGATGATGGGTTCTAGAAAATGTTTGGTCACATTCTTTACATACATATGGCTTCTCTCCGGTATGTATTCTTTTATGAATTATTAATGAATTGTTTTTAGTAAAAACTTTATCACATTTATCATAATCACATTTATAAGGTTTTTCTCCAGTATGTATTCTTTCATGATTTTTTAGATGATGTAATTGAATAAAAGAAAAATTACAATTATCAAAATTACATTTATAAGGTCTTTGACCGTTATGAATACGTTTATGTACTACTAAATTATTTAAAAAAGAAAAACTTTTTTCACATCCATTAAAATCACATATATAAGGTTTTTCTATTGTATGTATTTTTTCGTGTTTCCTTAAGTCTCCAGATTCACAAAATGATTTATTACAATTATCAAAAATACATTTATAAGGTTTTTCTCCAGTATGCCTTCTTATATGAATTTTTAACGAAGTTGATTGTTTAAATTCTTTATCACAATCTTCCCAAGTACACTTGAACATCTTTATACTCATCTTTAATTAATATTAGTTAACTAATATTAATTAAAACTTAAAATCAATTAAATAATCTTCTATTCAACCCAATTAATTCTTGGTTCAAATAATTTCTTTAAAGAATATATCATTTTATTATGATTAATTCTATCTTGAAATACAGTCTCCATATAATCATCTAAATGAATACATACATTTAATAATTCTCCTAGGGGTTTCATACCTTGACTTTCAAGATAATGTAAATAATCAATTCTCAGTATTTCTTTAAACTCATTAAAATAAGACATATCTTCAGTTTTTTCAAACTTTTTAACCTTTTTATCATATCCATCCATAAGGTCTATTACAACATATTCTATTCTTGTACCTACAGGGATAACAACACCTCTTCTACCCATTTTTTCAGCAACTGCAACGTGTGCGGATGGGTTCTTAGTTTTATATTCAAGTTTAGTAAGACCTTGTGTAATAACAAAATCTTTATAGCCATATTTACGTTGAAAAAGATAATTAATATTATCATTAATTAAATTTAAAAGACCTTGAACTTGAGGGTTATTCATAATTTCTTTTCTTTCCATTTCTTTACTCATTTTACTTAATTCATTAGTATTATCAAGAATATATCTAATAGATTGTTCATAAACATTTCTTAAAAATTTACAATTATCACGTCTAGTTAAAGCTATACCTCTAATTAACATTTTATCACTTATCTTACCATCTCTGCTCATCATATAGGCACAGTATCTTTTCTTTGTTAATATCATAAATTTAACATAGACTTTATCTTCAAACTCTAATTTCATAGGAGCAGGAAACAACTTAATATCAACCATTCTTTGAACTAATCCTTCTGCAAACTCCCATATTTCTTCAGATGTTTTACCTTCAAGTTGAGGAAAATAAGTATAACACGAATCTGTATCATTATAAATAACTGTAGCTTTACAATCATCTTCTAAAAATTTTGATGCTTTTTTAATTGATTCACGTCCTTTTGAGGTAACACACATTGCTCCTGGTAGAAACGGTAAATATCCCTTACGAGCACCTAAAGCACCATACATAGAATTACAAGAGACTTTATAAGCGTTTTGTCTTTTATCTAAGACAATATTAATATCAGATAGATTATCAGCATCTTCATTTAATCCTTTTTTTCTAAGTTCTTTAATTTTATCTTTATTTTGAGCAATAACTTTTCTAGTATCTTTACGAGCTTTTAATAAAGTTGTTAATAAAGTTGGAACAACACCATTTCCAAGAACATCTTGTTTTAAGAAACGATATCTAAAATGACCACAAACAATTTTCTTTTCTTTTGGAGGGGCTTTTTCAGCATTTTTATTCCTTATATGTTCTTTTGCTTCAGTTTCAGTCATACCTTCTTTTATTAATTTTAAAATAGATTTTTCTTCACGTTCTTTTTTTCTTTGTTCACTAGCTATTATTTCAGGGTCGTGTTTACAATTGTTATGTTCTGTCCAATCAAAAACATGACAACATTCATCAGGTATTTTTGAATCTAATACAAGTTTTGAAAAATCAATATTATATGCTTGCATAATAGAAGGATATAGAGAAGCAAAATCAAATGGTAAAATAGAGTTATATATACCAGAAATTGGTTCTTGAACGAATGCTCCAGAATAATTTTCATCATCTTTTACTTCATACGCGTTTGATTGAACAACAATATCGTTATGATAACAATATTTTAAAACTTGAGAATACATTTTAATTTGTTGTCCTTTAAGGTATAAGTAAGGAATAGGAACACCGTTTACTGTAGCAGATTCTTGTAAATCAACCCAAGCAAGTGTCTTTTCAAATATTTGAAGAGTAACCCAGGTATCTTGTGCACAGTACTTAGCAACAACTGAGAGTTCATCTGGTTTTTGACGTTCCCAAATTTTAAATAGTTCTTTAGCTTTAAGAGGGTCTTTATTACTATCTTTTAATATTTCTTCACACGCTGTTTCTAATCTATAATTACTCCATTTATAATTTCTTTTAATATAAGGAAGTAAATCCATAAATATCCTTCCTTCAACCTCAAAATATTTAAGGTCTTGTTTACCATAAGCACTAGATTCCCAATTAATTTCTTTTAATTGAGCTTGTTTACCACTTACAGAACTCATATTTTCAAATTCTGTTTTTATATTGAGTAAACTAATAGCTCTATTATACATATAAGGAATATCCCAAGAAAAAATATTATACCCTATAATGACGTCAGGGTCAATTTCTCTTATAAATCTAGAGAAACCAATATACATATCAGCTTCACATCTATATTTTTTAATTATAACACCTTCAACTTCAGAAGGATTACCTAACGACAAGACATATTTTTGATATTCTTTATCTTTACCTTTTTGAGTAAGAATAGTAAAGCCTATCATAAAAACTTTATCTTTAGGATTTTTGACATTAGGCATACTACCACTAATAGATGAATAAGCTTCGTTATCAAAAGACATTATTTTAGGATATATCATAGGCATTTTTATACTTTCTTCATCTTGAAGTTTAATCATATCTTTATAGGAAACTCTATATTCGTGTTTTTTAGTACTCATTTTATCCTCATCAAGTAGTTCTAAACCTTTACATTTAATCCAATTACTACTAGGAAGATTAGCAATAGCTAAAAGTTTAAGAACAGGAGTAATAGTACCTTCAGCAGTATGAAGTTTTACATCAACTTGACCTACGCCTGAGAGATATAGAGGTTTTCTTTTTAATGAATATACGAAATTAGATATAGCTTTCATACTTCTAAAAGCTACTTCAATGAAAGAGAATTTTTTGTTTCTATATTTTCCATCTTTATCTTTTTCAATATTAGCATAGTATAATTTTTCTTTGTATATACGTTTAATATAAGTAGGATTAAAACCTGTTTTATAGTTCATATTTTTAATAGAGAGTTGTAATTTCATAATTTGAGTTTCAGTCCATTCTATATGTTCTGGGAGTTCAATCCATATTGGTATATCGAAATCTGTAATGAAACAATAAACACTTTCATTAAGTTCGTTCCAGCCATAAGTTCTTATAACTGTTTGAGGAATTTCTGACCCTCTATCAACTTCATCTTCCCAAGTCCAATGAAATGGTAAAAAATTGAATAATTGCATTTTTGACTTTAACATAGAGCTCATTTTAATTAAAATCAAATAAGATTTTAACTAGATAAAATAATCTTTTAAATTCATTTAATTTTTTTCCGCATTTTATATCAAATATAATAACCTTTTTTTAAGATAGAGAATAGACTTATTGAATGTCTTTTTTTACTAATTAATATAGTATTCCAATAGTTCTAAGCAATCCATAAGAATTATATTTAAGTTGTATTATTAATTTTCTAATCTATTTATATAGTTATCTATAATCTTTTTCATTTTATCATTTTTAACCTTATAAGAAGACGTTCTTCTGCTTCTTTTAGGCGAAGAATAGCTTCTAGGAGATTTTGTTTCAAGCTTGTTTATATTCTTTGGTTTTAATTTTAATTCTATAAATATTTTTTTCAAGTCTTTATCATCATCTCTTTTTAAAGAGTTTCTACAGTTATCTGCACATTCAGTGTTTAAATCTAATAAAAGGTTCTTCTTCTTAATTAAAGAGTTATCATTATAATCTTTTAATTTCTTTTCATATATTATATATAGTTTTAAAAGAGATGAACAAAGGACTGTTAAATTTCTCATATGACCAGTAGTTGACTTTGTAGATATTCTTTCTTTTTTATCTGATTTATAACAATAACTATGATGAAAATATCTTGTATTTATACATTCAATCAATGCTTTCATTTTAGGTTCATTTTCATTTAACCAAGTCTCATAATTATCATTCTTAGTTTCGTTATAAATTTTATTAACCATATTCATAAGGTCTTGTTCATCCCATAATTTTTTATCTATATTAGTAATAGGTATATTAAAAAGTTTTGAAACTTCTTTACATATAAGTTTATAAGAGTTATAACAACCTATACACCATTTATGATGGCTTTTTATCCATTCATCTTCTAAAGAATTCTTTATATAAAGAGTTTTATTAGAAGGTATATTATAAGGTTTACACTCTTTATAATTTATTTTTGACCATGTATCAGTTTAAGACATTTATTAATAATAAAATATTTTATATTTCTCTAATACTTTTTTTATAACCAAAAATTAATTTATACAAACACATCATACTAGTATGAATATAACCTTGACTTTTATGAATATAATTAAAATATACTTCTAAGCATAAAATATTAAGTTTATATAAAAGAAGAGTTTTAAGTTTTTCATCAGTATAGTTATATTCAATAATAAAAATTTCTTGAGTATAACATCTTCTTATTAAAGGGTCTAACCCTTTCATTAAACATTCAATAAATGAAATATGAAGCAAGTTATATTCTTTTTTTTCTTCTTTATTATAGTTTGTATATTTATTTAAAATAATAATTATATAGTTTACTATATATTTAAGGTCATTAAATGATTTTGTAGAGTATTCTATAACTCCTATTTTATCGTATATTTTTTCGCATAAATAATCTAAACAATTATGCTTTAATATACCGTTATTTTTAATAGGTATATCAAACTCGTTAGAAATAGTTTCACATATTTCAAGATAACAAGAATAACAGTATTCACACATAGATTCTTTCTTTTTAAGGTTTGTCTCCTTATCCTTAAAGCATGTTGTTGTAGGATAATAATTTTCATATTTACTCATTTTATAATAATACAAGTTATATTTAAGTTGTATTATTAATTTTTTATCTTCTATCTACATATGTTATATTAGCGGTTCCTATACCGTTAACATATTCTACTAAATCTTCAATAGTTCTAAATTTTTTACGACCTTCTTCAGTGTCATCAGGAGCATAATTAGAGAAATATTTACCATTATAATAACTTACAATAGTTGGGAATCCTTGAACTTCATATTCTGAGTTTTTACCCATAGATTGAATACGTTGTAATAAACCATCACTTTCGTCAGAGTTAACTGCAGCTACACTAACACCTAATTTATCAGACATATCAATAAGTTGTTGATAGGTAGGTTTTAAATGTTTACAATGACCACACCAATCAGCATAGTATAAGATGATTGTTTTAGGTTTTGCATTTTTGTTAATAAGGTTCAAATCCTTATCAAAATCTTTATTTTTAAGTTCAAGAACATTTTTTAATTTATCAGTCATTTTTAATAGTAAGAAAATATATTTTTAAATTTTGTTAATTTAATTTATTAAGCTTCTTTCATTTTAACTTCATCTCTTATTTCAAACGTTATTGGTTCAAGTATTTTTTCTCGTATATTAGGTATTGGTTTTAAATCTTTTAATATCTGAACATTCTTATCTACAGTATCTTTAAGAAGTTTCTCTGCATTTTCTAAAGGTTTAAAACCTTGTTTAAAAAGCATATAGTTTATATCATAAGGTTGTATTTCATAAGGAGTAACTTCCTCAAATTTATCTCCTTTTTTAATTCTGTATTTTTTATTCGGTGTTTCATTAGTTTCGATAATAACTCTTTCAATAGACCAAATATCTCCTCTATAAACAACTGATTTTTCGTCTTTTATTCTTTTCTTTGAACATGTTAAATTACTTTCTAAAGGATTATATCCGTTACACATAATAGCGTCATTATCAGCATTATACCATAACACTTTAGTAAAATCAGGACTCCATATAACGCTTGAATTAACAGCTAAAGAAATAAGGAGCTGCATACTATCAGTTGTAAATAAAGGTATACCAAGCTGTTTACACTGTAATATTTGTCCATAATCGCCTATTCTTTTTAATGATACCCAAAAGTCTAATTCGCCACAAGTTAGTTCTCGTTTTCCTCCTCCTTTTAACTCTTGTAATATTCCTATTATTACAGTTACAATATCGCCTGGACTCATACCTTTAGTATTTTCAGGTAATCTAACCTTATTCTGTTTAATATTCTCATTAAAATACAATTCTCCAACCAAGACTTTAACAGTATTTAAGTCTTTATCATTTATAGCTTGATCTAAAGATTTATATATATCTTTATAATTATTTTCATCATAAGAACTTAGACACTTATTTTCAAGGTTAGTTAGAGTATATACTTTATTTTTTGATGTATAATTAAGGATAAAAAAGCAGTTATCTTTACTTATTAACTCCTCTTGACGCTTGGTTTTTTTCGGGTTATTTATTATTGATTCTATTCTCTTTTCTTTATTCTCTTTCTCTTCAACATTAAATTTATATTCAAAGTTATAACCATTAGCAAAAGGTATTAATGTCTCATTATTTTTTACAAAATTTTTACCATCATCACTACTGTTTGAAGGATTAGCATCAAATATAGATGCTGGAAGTATAACAAGATTACCTTGTAA
>Ga0315905_10006679_pt1 | contig 11730 bp, 12 predicted proteins | sample LakEriMetagenome_5_FD_203522 | JGI IMG/M metagenome (GOLD analysis project Ga0315905, IMG submission 203522) | Freshwater fungal communities from buoy surface, Lake Erie, Ohio, United States - Buoy 4 MA121 | ecosystem: Environmental > Aquatic > Freshwater > Lake | place: USA: Lake Erie, Ohio...
AAAGTATTAAATTAATAAAAGATGATGATTTTGTATATTTAGATCCACCATATTTTAATACATATAATAATTATACAAATAATAAATTTTACGAACATAAACAATTATTTGATTTATGTAAAAAATCTAAATTTAATTTCTTAATGAGTAATTCAGACATATTATTTGTGAGAGAAAGTTTTAATAATTATTATATTAAAACTTTATATAATTGTAAAAGAAAGATAAATTCAAAAAATCCTAATTCTGTAATAAATGAACTGTTGATAAGTAACTATGTAAAATAACAACAACTACATAAAATAACTGATATTCTAGTGATATATTGCTACTCAAGTACAACCAAAAAACTATTCTTAACATCAAATACAGTAGGCTTTGAGAACTTACTTTTTTTCATATACATACTTTTTGGACTATGATACTTTGAAGTCATGAATGAATATAATGATATCAAGGTTTCGATTGATATCATCCTGGCGGGATCAGAAGACTTACTATATTCTGCCTTAGACACAATATATGTATTGTCTGATATCTTGTTTAAGACTGTGAAAATCGTCTTATAAATGTATATATCACCATCCCAGAATATGATTTGATTTTTTGGCAAATAGATACACAAATAACTTTTTAAATCATACTTTACAATAGACAACGTGATATCTTTTTCTAAAATCATAGCACAAATATACGAATCAATTACAGATACAGACATATTGAATCATGATAAAAACAGTAATCTAATAATTATAATATTATTAGATTCATACATTTTTTTTCTCAAATTTTTTTAAAAATCCGAATTCTGTAATAAATAAAATATTTATATATAGCTATATAAACTAAACTTTAGAGACTACTTCAACTTTACCATAAAAGTATCTTTGTTTTTTACATCTACAAAAATACGATAATTTGACTTCAAAAAGTTGTCTAATGATAACAGACTTTTAATTGTTATCATCCTTTCTTCGTTAACAGCTTTTTCATACTGCGCTTTAGACACAATATACATATCATCAGATATCTTCTTCTCGACGGTAAATATTGTCTTAAATATATATAGATTATTATCATAATACACGACTGAGTTTTTAGGAATCTCGATACATAGATAATCAGACAATCCAAAATACTGGATATACATATTAATAACACCTTTGAAAATCAAAGCAACAATATAAGTATCTATTTTAGCTGACATAATGACAAAAAACACATAATATTTTACACGAAACACAGAATATATTCTACATTCTGTATTTTACAAATCATTAACAATATAAATTTATTAATATTATGTATTTATTTTCTCAATTTTTTTAAAAATTTACTTTCTTTTGTAATCTATATTTAATTTTTTTATACATTGCCTTTTTAATTATTCCTGCGTGTTTATTTTTAGCATTATACCAATGTATATTATATTCATCTTCAGAATATAACATGCTATATTTAGCAATTAATTTAGATATTAAAACTTCTAAATCATATTTACTAAATATATTTTCTGTAATAAATTTAATTCTTAATGAAAAATTATTATTATTATTTTTATTTTGTTGTAATTCATTAAATGAATTTACTAATCTTACTTTATTATTTTCTTCAACTATTACATATTTTAATAATTTTTGAAATTTGCTTAGAAAATATACTTCTTTTAATTCATTATAAAAATGTTTTACAACTTTTCTTCTTAGTTCTGGATCTTGATCTGGATGAGTTAAATGTCTTATGTTAGTAATATTTGGTGTTATTAAACTGTAATTTATCGGTGATGCAACAGGAACAGGAACAGCAGTAACAGGAGGAGCTGTTGCTGTACTAGTAGGAGCTGCAGTAGTAGCAGTAGGAGCTGCAGTAGTAGCAGTAGGAGCTGCAGTAGTAGCAGTAGGAGCTGCAGTAGTAGCATTTATGTATGTTCCAGGTAATCCAGTTGAATATAATCCATGTAATCCAGCAGGATATAATCCAGGTAATCCAGTTGGATATAATCCAGGTATTAAAGTAGGAGCTAAAGTAGGAGATAAAGTAGGAGATATAGTAGATAAAGTAGGAGATAAAGTAGTAGATATAGTAGGCATATAGATAGTAGAATAGTTATCAAATCCGAAAGTAGGTATTTTTTGTAGTTTTTTCCCATTTCGATGAATTAAATATCTATAATTATTTGATATCATTTTTATGATTTATATATTATTATAGATATATTTTTTTATTTTTTTTTGATATGATCTATTAGAATAATGTAATAAATTTTTATTTAATAATTTTTTTCCTTTAACTCTCAATATTTTATCCATAATATGATATTCTATATCTTTTTTATATTTATTTTTATATATTAAAATATATAATTTTGTTAATTTGTCCATAGTTTCATAATTTGCCAAATCACCGGGTTTTATAATAACTTCCCATGTTATATCTAATATTCTATTAATTGTAACAATTTGTTGATTTATATTATTATTACACCAATTAATACAATCTTCTAAATTATTAATATTATAATATACTGATAAAAAAAAAATAAAAAAATTTGTTATCTCTCTTGTATCTAATTTTTTTTCTATTTTTGTTTCTGATTCTGTTTCTATTTCTGGTTTTGTTTCTGAATTTGCTTTTGTATCTAATTCTGTTTCTAATTTAATTTTATTAAATTTATTTTTTTTACTCATTATTAATATATTATATTATATTATATATGTATAATTTAAATAATCCCTCAATAATATTATTTTATGCGAATTGGTGTGGTTATTGCAAGGAATTTATGCCAGTGTGGGATGAATTTAAAATGTCAATAGAACAAAATAAATATAATATTATTGAAATTGAAAGTAAAAATCCATTTATAAATAAAATAAATTTTTTACAAGGATATCCAACAATTTATTATATTAATAATTCTAAAGTAATTGAATATAATGAAGGTAGATATTTAGATTCTTTAATAAACTTTATAAATAAAAATTGAATTAATAACAATTTAAAATAATATTATTTAATAATATTAATAAATGATAAATATTAATACTATAATTAACACTCTAGTACCTAATTATAAACATGAAAAAAAAAATATTAATACTTTAAATATTAGTAAATATGATTATAATATAGGTGAAAATTATAAATCATTTATTAAATGTTTTTTAAAAGCATTTGATAATTATAATGATTTTATTTTAATTTTTTTGGAATTAACAAATATAAATAAAAATATAAATAGAAAGAAATTAATAAATATTATTAAACATAATATTATTAATAATGAGGTTATATTACTAATATCTGGGATTTTTGAATGTAATATTTGGATATATTATGAAGAAAATAATATGTTTAAAGTTTATTATTTAGAAGAAAATTTTAATAAAAATAAAAAAAATATTATAATCTCATTTGGGAAAATAAAAGACAGTATTGAATATGGATATCAAATGTGTTATACAGATAATATTAAATTATTTAATTATAATGATAAAATAATACAAGATTTTATTACAAATTATTTAATAATTCCAATAGGGTTAGAAGAAAATAAACAAATTTTATATAATGATAATGATAAATATAATAATCCTTTGTTTCAAAATTTAGAAGAAATTATAATAAATGATAATTTCTTAAAACAGATTAAAGAATAATTTTTTTATACTTATATAATGACTGATAAAAATATAAATGTTAATACTGATATTGATCAAGAAATACAATCTATAAGAGATACGGTAGATTTTTTACAACAAATAATTAATACAGAAACACTAAAACAAATGAAAAGTAATAATAACAATGAATATCAACATTATTTAATTCAATTATTTCCAACATTTTATGAATCTTATCCTACATTATTTAATAATATTATTCAAAATAAAGATTTAACATTTTTAGAATCAATGTTAGAAGGAATTAAAAAAATAAATGAAAATAAAGATCTTAAAGATAGTATAGAAAAAGATTTAGGAGAAAAATTAGCAGAAAAATATTTATATCCAAATATTAAAAAATAAAATATAATATAATATAATATAATGAGTGTTACAAATGATACAAATAATAATACAGTTACTGTTAATGATACAGATAAGCAACAATTATTATATAAATTTAATGAATTTTTAAATAAAATTAAAAAAATAAATTTTAATGAATTATTAAATAAAATTAAAAAAATAAATTTTAATGAATTTTTAAATAAAATTAAAAATAATAAATTTAATGAATTAGTAATAGAAGAAAAAATTGTTATTTCTATTGTTATTTCTATTGTTATTTCTATTGTTATTATTATTATATTATTATTTATTTTTAAGAAGTTCAAATCCTAATAACTGTTAGTAATAAATAATATTTTTATTTATTTCTTTTCTAATATTTTGTAAATTATTATTATCAACTTGTAAAAATGTATTAATCCAAAATTCACTTGCTACTATTTGTTTATCATAATATTTAGAATATTCATCTCCAAAAAATATTCCATTAATTAAAAATGTAATTGTATTATTTATTGATTGATATTGTTTATTAGAAATATCAATTGATAGTTTTCTATTTAAATTAATTATATCATCCGAAAGTTTATAATCTAAAAATATATCAGTAATATAATTATTTTTCATTTCATTTTTATTAATATTTTCTAATAAAGATTCAAGTTTATTTAATTCTTTATTATCAATACCTTTGAACTTTTTACAAATTGCATATTTTTCAGAGTTACTTGATCTACTAGTAAATGGTTTATAAATTATTACTTCATCGTAATAAGTATTTAATAGTAATAATAATTTTAATGTTATTGGTGTAAATGTTTCAAAAATTTTTAAAACAAAATTACCAGATTTTTTTTGTAATCGGAAAGCACTAATAATTTCTGCAAGAATTAGTCTATATGCTTCTTGTTCTTGATAATTTTCATCAATCCAATTAAATCCTCCATCTGCTGTTATTAAGTCTGCTTCATTTACTATTTGTTTAAGATCTTTTTGATTATTTATATTTGTAATATCGCCATTATTTTCTTTACATATAGTTACATTGTTTAATGCTTTTAAAATATCTTCTTTAAAAGTAATATCTTTTCCATTATTAACAGAAATACAATAAAACTTATCTTTTAAATAATCTTTTTCATTATTAAATTTCATTCTATAATATGATGTAGCTTGTACAAATGCACCAGGAGCTTCTGCTAAAAATACCGCTGTGATTGGATTACTTGGTACAATATCAAACATTATTAATATTTCCCATAACTTATAAAATGCTCTAGATATGATACCATTTTTTTTAACTTTAAAATATAATTCTGACATACTTTTAATATCTTTTTCATAATCATTTACTTGATGCTCAAATGGATTTGTTACTAAATGTTTTTTAGCATATTTAGGATCGTTAAACATTTCACATTTTTCTTTAGCTGTATGAATGAAATGATGAAAACCATAATTAAATCTAGGCTGTGATTGATAATTTGAAAATTTAACATCATATTTATTATTTTTTAATTTTTCATTTTTTGGTATTTGACAAATTTTGAACTCAAAACTATTCATTATTAATTATATATATAATTAATATCTATTTAAATATATATTAATTAAATATATTATCAATTTTTTTTATATATTCATTATAAAAAAAATAAATACAGTCATTATCATTAGTTTTTTTGAAAAATGTAATATCTGAATAAGAAAGTATATGTATGAAAATTACTATACATTTCATCATAATACTTTGCAGTATTCATTAAATATTGTTTTGTTTCTGGAATACTTTCATATTTTACATAATTATTAAGATAATCTTTATAATTATCAAATAAATTTTTAAAAGTATCTGTTTCAATCAAAGATAATCCAATTTTTTCCATTGATTCTATTAAAAAAGATGGTTCAACTAAATATTCTTTATAATAATCATCTTGATTGATCCATTTCATTAAAACATCAATTGCTAATCCAGTTTGTTTTAAATTTTTAGTATTAGAAGGATATAATCTATTAATATCATATAATATTGTTTTATTACCATCATTTGACATATATTCTGCATTTATTTTACCATCTTTATTAAATGTATTATGTACAATATTAGCATCAAAAGTAGTAACTAATAGAAAACCGTGTTGTCTCAAATATTTTTTAACATTGTTTAAAAAATTATTAAGCGTGTTGTCGTTTTCAAAGTAATAATGAATTGTAAATTGAGCATTCATTATATCAAAGGTTTTATAATTTTTACTATTTTCATCTTCACCAAATGTATTTATTATTAATTTTTTATTTTCATCTTTCATATTTCCAATAGTAGTAATCTGATTATTAAGATCAAACATAACAGAAGCTGACATTTGAATAAATACCATATTTGGAAATTTAGGCAATTTTTTTTTAAAATTATTATATCTACTTGTCGCACTGTCACCAGCAGAAAATAAACCTCCATAATCGATATCAATACCTATATATGATCCAACACGCGCATGATAAAATTTATTTATATCACCACCTTTACCACAACCAATATCTAATACATCCGTTTTTTTCTTTTTATATGATAAACTACAATATGTATAAATCATATTTGATTTAATAAAATTATGAAATTGACCCATTGGTTTTGCTAATATATTTTTTTCTTGATAATATTTATTTTCTTGTCTCATTTGTTCAATAGATTTAGCTGTGATTTTGCTTTTTAGATATATAGAATGTTTTTCATATGTATCTAATTTAGAAAGCATTATAATATCACTAATTTCTATACTTTCCATCATACTTTTCCAAGTTTTATTACTTACCCATTCTGAATTACCGTATTTTTTTTGATATTTTAAAACTATATCTGTTTTATCCATTCGTGTTCTTAATGGTATCCAACCAAAAGATTTAGACAAGCTTTTATCATATGCAAATTCAACAACTGTTTTATCTTCAATAATATTACCTTCGATATCTCTTACTTCATTATTAGTTAAATAAATATTTGCAATATAATTTTTTTCTTCTTTTTGAAATAATACAGGTGTTTCTTTGCCGTTTTCATTTTTTCCAACATATAAATTTAATATTCTATATATTTTATTTTTTTCTTTTTGAATTTCTCCTTTATCATCTATATTTAATTCGTCTGGTTCTTCTATTGAATTGTCATATACATTTAAAATTTGTTTTGTATCTTGATCTTTTTCATATAATACATAAAAATCAATTGAATTTTTACTACTAGGTTTCCATTTAAATGTTGATTTTTCTGTTGTTCTTGATACAATATTATATTTCTGTTTTATTGGTGTATAGATAAGACCATCTAATAAATATGGAGCATTTGAATATTCATTCCATATCAATTTACTATAAATATATATTTCAATTGGATGACCGCCAATTGGAAATATAAAATATTTACTTACTATTATATTTTTTTTATTAGATTTATCTAATATTTCATTCATAGAATTAACATATTCTTTAATATCTTTTTGATAATATTTTTCTATTTTTTTAACATCAAAATCACCGTTATACTTGTTAATTGATTTAGTTTGATCAAATAATTTTATTGTAACATCATTTAGTAATTCATACCTCTTTGTTAATAATATTTCTTCTCTTATATCTTTTCCTTGATGAAATAAAATATCAAATCCTAAAAACATAAATTTTTGATGTTTTTTTATAAATATATATTCACCATCTAAAATAGTATCTTCATAATTTTCAATTTCTTTTTTATTATATTCTTTTATTTTTTTTACTACAAGATTATTTGATATTAAATATACATTCTTATTAAATATCATTAAAAAATGTCTTTCTCCATCGGCTTTATCTGTAACTGAGTAATCATTAGGAATAGTATCTATTACATGGATAATTTCGGCTGATACTGATTGAACTGCTGGTAAATTTTTAATATTATCTAATGATTTAGTCATTTGTTTTAATTTTGTTAAAACATTTTCTGTTTCATCTATTGATATAATCTCTTCTGTATTCTGAATTATTTTCATTAAATACACAACTTCATTTATAAATATTGTTACGTATTTTTTATCTAAATTTTTAAAATCCTTTTTAAATAATATTTCTACTTCTAGTTCATAAGATTCTTTACCTCTATTAATATATAAAGCTTTATTAGTAGTTTTTACAAATGTTAAATCTGTGCTAATTTTAATATTTTCATCTTCAAATATTAATAATGATAACCTGTTTTTAAACCTAAAAATTATTTTATTTCTTTCTTTATTATTTAAATATTGTAGTTTTTTTACTTTTTCAATATCTATTTGTTTTTCATCTGATAACCTAAATTTTAAATTATTGGGTTTATCTACAAACATATTGTCCGCATTTTTTATTTTTTCAATAATTAATATATTTTCTTTTTTCTGTAAAATATAACTAGATAATAATGCAAATACTACATGATTTTCGCGTTCATAAATATTAGAAATAATATTATTAATATTATCTAATTCATTTACTGTAATACGATATGTACTTAATCCATCGTTATCATAATTATATAAAACATCTAAAGAATTTTCTGATTTAATTTTTAAATTATTTTGTAATGATCTTTTTTTAAAAGATTTCAACATATTGTTAAAAATTGTCAATGATGTTATTTGTAATATTGATATTTCCGCTTCATTTGTACTTTTAACATTCTGTAATTTATCCTTAATATTATTTAAAAAATCTTTGGATAATATTTCAGTCATAATATATCTATTAATAATACTAGATTTTTTATATTGTTTATAATTAATTTTTGCAATATTTTTTTAAATATATTATTTTTTTAAAATATATTATTTTTTCTGTACACTATAAACACGAGCTATAATAGTATAATTGTTATACATATTTGTCTTTGTTTTTTACTTTGCTAACTAGTACAAAGTAAAAAATGATAGAAATGTTAAAAAGAACTCCAATATAAATTAAATTATAAATAAAGCTATATTATTTGATCTTCTATAGGACCTTGATACTTAATTATATAATTAAGTATATTTTCTCGTAATTTATCATCATCAGTAAAATGTGTTGCTATATTTAAAATACTCTCGTTTGGTAATTCAATTAGTGTCTTAATTTCTTCATTATCCATTTTATTAATTTCTTCATTATCCATTTTATTAATTGGTCTTGGTCTTGGTCTTGGTCTTGGTCTTGGTCTTTGTAATATTGTTATCATGATGAAATTAACAATTTTAAAAAAATTCAATTTTTTTTTAATTATTAATTGTTCTCTCGTTTGGATTTATTTTTAACATTGAATATATCATATTTATAACTTGATCTAATTTATCATCATCTATAATATCAATTTCTTTTTCTTCTTTAATAACTTGTTTTATATCCCACGATTCTGGTTTTTTAACTAAAAATTTACCATTTTTATCAAAAAACTCTTTTTTCTTATCACTTTTTTCTATCATCCATTTTGGTATGTTACCGCATATTTCATAAAACCAATATACATGATGAAAATCCCTACTATGTTCATTATCTTTTTCAGGATCAAATAATATATCACCCGTTAATATTTCATATATAGTACATCCTAATGACCATATGTCACATTTTTCATCAAAACCACATTTTAATACTATTTCCGGAGCTCTATAATATCTTGTTTGAATTTCTGTTTTCTTATCATAATCATTTAAATCTATTATAGAACCAAAATCTGATATTACTATTTTAATATTATTTATATCATCTTCTAATTCTTTTTCTACTTCTTTTCCACTTTCATAATTTTCATTTATTTGATCCATTATTATAATTACTTTATCTTTCATTTTATTATTTACATTTTGCCTAAGCTTTTTTATATTTTTTCTTTTCTTTAAAGATAACAAAGAATTATTTTTTTCATTATCTAATATTTCTTTATACATATTGGATAAATTATATTTATCTATTTCATTAATAATACATTTTATATTTTTTTCATAACCTTTTATTAAAATATTTTCAGGTTTTATATCAGTATGAATCATTTTTAATTTTTCATGTATATCTTTAATACCTGCTATAATTTGCAAACTAATATTATAAACTACTTCTGGAGGTAATCCTTTATTGTATTTACCTCTTCTAATTAGTTGATATAATGAACACGCCATTAATTCGAAAACCATACAAATAGAATATTTTTTTGTATCTAAAGAATTAACTTTAAAATATTCTATCATATTCATTAAATATTCTGATTTAATTTTTGAAATTTTTAAAAATGTATTAACTTCTAATTTACCTTCGTCATAATATTCGGGATTTTGTATTTTAATAGCATAATAATATATTTTTTTGGGATCATTTATATAATAACTTAACCATACAGAAGCAAAACCTCCTGATCCAATTTTCTGTAATATAATATATCTATTATCTAAAATCATTCCATAATATTCATTACCTAAATCTTCGTCAGCATAATCACTGCTTTCTGAATTATCATCGCTTTCTGAATTATTATCGCTTTCTGAATTATTATCGCTTTCTGTATATTCATTATCACTTTCAGAATTATCATTATATGAGGACATTATTTATTATATAATAATATCTAGTTAAGTATTTTTTATTTATTTATTAATCGAATAAATATCCTAATACAATATTATGAAAAAACACAAACATCTATTATTCAGACTTGTTCATATCATACAACATTAATTTACATGAATATAATTTTTATAAAACTTAAATCACACGTAATATTAATTAAAATAGTTATTTTAATATTTTTTTAGCTATATTTATATAATTATTTATTTTCTCTTCTGACATTTTTGTAAGTAATTTAACTTGTATTGCTGTAGAATATATTTTACTTAATATGTTTTTATGTTTATTAACAAAGTTCCAATATAAACTATCCCATAATTCAAACCAACTACTATTTTTATAATTACTCATTTTTTTTATATAATTTGATGAACTAAAATACGGTCTAGTCATCATACTTAAATCTTTTAATGCATATTGCGACATACCAAAAACATTAGGCACCATGACCCATTCAAAACTATCAATAAAACAAATCATAAACCAATCATATAATTCTAATGGATGAATCTGATTTAATAATCCAAAATTACCCATTACCATTAATCTTTCTATATGATGTAAATATGCATATTTTTCAACTTTATTAATCATATCATCTATAATATCTATTTTAGTATTACCGACATACCACGATTTAGGTAATTTTTTATTATGTTTTAAATAATTCATTTTTAACATTTCTTCTCCATGATAATGATAAATAAATCTAACATAACTTCTCCATCCTATAACTTGTCTTATAAATGCTTCAACTGTTTCTATATTTTCTTTATTTTTTTTATAATATTTTAGTATTTCATCTACTACTTGGTCTGGTGTTATTAAACCAATATTTAACATCGGAGATAACACTGAATGAGAACCAAAAACAACATTATTTGATATCCCATCTTGATATTTGCCAAATGTTTCTAATTTTTTTTTTATAAATATTTTTAAATGTTCGTATGTTTCTTTATGTGTTATTGGATAATAAAAATCATCGATAGATCCAAAATTATTTAAAAAATGTTTTTTTACATATTTTTTAGCTTCGTCTATATATTCATTATTATAAGTTATTATTTTATCTTCTTTATAATTTTTATCAAAAGGATTTCTATTATTT
>Ga0315905_10006682_pt1 | contig 11728 bp, 17 predicted proteins | sample LakEriMetagenome_5_FD_203522 | JGI IMG/M metagenome (GOLD analysis project Ga0315905, IMG submission 203522) | Freshwater fungal communities from buoy surface, Lake Erie, Ohio, United States - Buoy 4 MA121 | ecosystem: Environmental > Aquatic > Freshwater > Lake | place: USA: Lake Erie, Ohio...
GAAGGCCAGAATATGGTTATCCGTATGGTTATCCGTATGGTAAGTCGTATGGTTATCCGTATGGTAAGTCGTATGGTTATTTTATGGTTATATGGGGTTTTGGAAGGACCCCAGTTCGCGCGGGTAGGATGAGGCCGAGACGGAAAGGAGCCGGCCGAGGAGGAGATCGATGAGGTGGACATTTTGCACTACAACACTGCGACCTGTGGTCGATCTTCCACGGCGCACCCAAAGACGCCGGCGCCGCCGGCGCACGCTGAAGAGCAGACGCCTGCTACCGAGCGGCGAACACCAAGTGGCGCAAAGGAGGGCTCGAGTTCCAAGGATGCGAGTGAGGGTAAACGTAAAAGAAACGGCGCTGAACGGAACGAGATAGAGGGAGCGTCGAGTGGCAGGGACGCTGTCCCACGAGATGAGCAAGCCAACAAGAAGTCCAAGCGCGCTCCACGGCAGGCACCGGAGCAGACCCCTCTGGCGCAGACGCAAGACCACGCGCTCGACGGCGGGCAAGTCACGCAATAACCCATGAGTTCAGTGTGTATGTACACACTTGTACACCTGTAGATACAATTTTCGAAACTTGAATAAACTCAGCTAACTCTTATTTTTTGGGTGTCTCGTGCTCGCCGCAGCCGAAATTTGCCCCCGCGCAAGCATCTCTCCCGAAGTCGCCCACAGCGCCCAGACACGCAGTTTTCCTGTCAAAAACAAAATACGGGGGACAACATTTTTTTTATGGCATCTTATGCGGAGTACCGCAAGCTATGCCACATACATCAACAAGTACTTGGAAGCATTTAAGATGTGCTCGCGCGAAGGCGCCCCTCGATATTCGACGATGAGGCTCGGATACCTGGAACCACACAAAATCTATAACGTGGGGCAGTGCTTGCTGCTCCTCGCTGCCATATTTGCCTTCATGTGGTCCAACGTCATTGGATTCTATATTGAACACTGCAAGGCAACAGCCTTGACGAACATGGTACGACACAACCAGGAGCAGATGCTACATCATTCAATCCACAAGCAGCTGACCATCTTGCTGAGACGACCTTAGAGAGAGAGAGATGGAAGAGGTGGTAGAGAGAGAGAGAAACTTGGTAGAGAAAGAGAGAACGCGCGCGCGCGACTTGGTAGCAGACTGCGTGCGCAATTTGTGGGACAGTGAGCGTATGTGTCGAGATGAGATCGCCTTGTATCGGAGATGAGCTCGCATTTTATCGCCGCCCTGTCGCCGCGCAGCGAGGAGGAGCACGCGCGGACTCGTTCCACGACTTGATACTGTTTTAATTAAGAATAGAATCTTGGTGCGTGCTTCTGAATCAGTATGTGCCCTCCTCCTCGTTCGCAGCCATTCGCCGTGACCTTCAGTCATCTATTTGATTGTCAATAAACTTCTCTCTCTCTCGCTCTCTCATTTGCCGTGAAAACCCGTCCTCCTCCTCTTTGTCTGCTTGGTATACGGGCATGTGCATAGCGAAGCACTCTTTCTCTCCCGCTCGTTCGCCCTCTCCCTCCCTCTCCCTTCCTCCCTCTCCCTCTCTCTCTCTCACTTTACACTCCCTCCCCCATCCGCCCTACGCAACGAATCTTTATCTCGGCGAGGACTGCTCCGGCATCCAGCCACTCACTCTTTCTCACCCAGCAGCGGCCTCGCCTTCCTCTGGCGGCGGAGGAGGGAATGCCTACACAATAGACACACCACGTCATACATTTTTTTTTCCATCATCATTTATCATCTTTTTTTTCATTTACACACCACGTCATTTTTTCATTTACATCATGTCAATGCTCCGGGGTTGGGCAACCCCTTCCCCCCTCCCTCGCTCATCCTGCCTACACGCACACACCCGGCCATGCATACGCATACACTGCTTCCTCACTCACCGTCGCGATCTCTTCAGGCGTGACTGGTGCGCCGTTGAGAGTACACAGCTTGACGATGGGCTTGTTCTTGTCGTCCTGCTTCGTCGACAACTTTGCAATGACCAGCACCCGCAAGTCTGCGGGAGCCTCGGGGATCTCCGGCAGCATAAGATCTGTCAGACCCACTTCGGCAAGTGCATCCACGGCATCGAGGCTCTCAATCGGGTTGCCGACTAGCTTCAGTTTCTTCAGTGCGCCTGTTGTGTTGAGCCCCTTAAGATCTTTCAGGGCGTTGTCGCTCAGGTCCAGTGCGGGGAGCACCAGTGCGCCCAGACCCTCGAGGCTTTCGAGGCCGCAATTGGTAAGGGTCAGCTCGCGTACTGTGGGCAGGCCGAGGCCCTGGCACGAGGTGAGCGGCTTGTTGTTGGCAAGAAGCAGCGTCTGGAGCTCCGGGTTCTGGTGCAGACCGCTGACACAGCTGAGCTGGTTGTTGCTAAGATTAAGATAGCGGAGGTGTGGAGATTCGATTCCGTTCCACGACATCAGCTTGTTGTTGGAGAGGTCGATGGCCTGCAGGAATTCGAGACGCGTGGGCACGTCGAAGCTCTCTATCCGGTTGCCCATCGCACTGAGCGACAGCAGCAGGTCCATGTGCACGACGGATTCGCTGATATCCGTGATGAACTTGTTGTTGGAGACGTCCAGGTGCCGCACGTTTTCCAGCATCGTGATAGGGCACTTCAGCGACGCGAGTCGCCGCCCCTCGGAGCCCTGGAGAGTGAGGCGTGTGAAGACGACGCTGGCGCCGTCCTCGGTCTTTGCAAGCCCAGAGAGCGCATTGGATATGTCGTCATCGGTGGGAACCCACGGCTGCTCCTGTTCCTCCTCGCCCTCCTCCGCCATCCGCAACGCCCTCCTAACGTTTTTCGGTTGAAACGCCCAGCATAAATCCCAACGCTTCAAGTTTACTGGTAGAAAATTTGGCCCTCCCTTCTTCTGTCCAAGACAACGGGCGCGTGGGCGCCTTCATCACGCAGGCCAATTTACTCACTAAATTACGTCGGTACCGAGGAGGACCATACGGTGGAGGCGGTCCCTCCTCGCGCCAAGCCATGTGGAACTTGAAGGCGCTCCAGGACTGGATCAACAAGAACCTCGACCTCAACGACGTGAGCGGAAAGCCCGGGCCCCGCCTGTGCGGCTTGCGCATTCGCGCGTGCATTGTGTTCGCGGCGAAGCGCGTCGCACCACTACCATCGTTGCCGAGGCGCACCACTGCCATCGTAAGCGCTTACGAAGAGCGCGGCGCAGCGCTTACGAAGAGCGCTTACGAAGAGCGCAGCGCTAATCATGGGCCCCGGACACGTCCGAGACGTTGACGTGGACGCGCAAGCACTGACGCGCGGCTTGAAACCAGGATGGCATGGTCGACGCCCAGGATGCTATGCTGGCGATTGATGCTGCGGAAAAGATCTACGAAATCGCCAAAAAAGAGTCTAAACGATACAGCCCGCAGTTTCGGGCGGCTGTGGGCCTAGGCACCCTGCTCTATGCCCGCTCGTTCCCATACACAATCATGTTTGTGCGCGCGTTCCAGGTTCGCTGCGCACGGCTCCCTTTCGGTGCATTGCGCAGGAAACGTGAGGCTGCCTGCCTGCATGCGCGAGCAACCTGGATCATAATGCATGGATACATGACGCCAATGTGCATTGCACATGCGCATCTCCGCACAACTCGCGCAGGTCACCGGAGCACCGCTCGTCAAAGAGGCCATGAAAAAGCTCAGCGCGCAATATGTGCAAGCGCGCCAGGAGTTCATGGCTCAGCGTCCTCCTATGGACCGGGCCCAAGCGATTGTAGCGGAATACCCCACAAAAATGAAGCAACTCAAAAAGGTACGCGCCGACAAGTCTGGGCGATGGCGAAATGAGAGGTGACCTGCTTGTCACTATGCGGGTGTGCAACTGCCGCAGGTGCACGCGGCGGCATTAGACATTGATGACCCAAGAGAGATAGACAAGGCCCAGGTGATTGCCAATATTCAAATTGGGGCGTTCCGTGAGTGAGCATGCGCAAGTCACTGGTTGCTGACTTCGGGGAATTTACAGCTGCAAATCGACCAGTGTCATGCCCAGTACAGAAGCGCGATAGCCACTGTCAGCTCCCTACAGGTGTGTTTTCTTTTGTAGCATGATTTAAAAAATAAAAGTTCTTTTGAGTTTTCCCATTTCTTTTTTTTTGAGTTTGTTTTTGAAACTGTCTGCTCCCTACAGGCCGTGCTGCAGACGGTAGACCCTTACAAGATTTCCGAGATTTTCGGCGGTGTTTGGGTCGGCATCTCAGGTACAAGTACAACCTTACTTTATAAATATATATAATAATATATGTATATAATGTGTGTGTGTGTGTGTGTGTGTGTGTGTGTGTGTGTGTGTGTGTATAAGTACTACCTTACTGCTCAGCGATATATATATATATATATATAAAGTACTAACTTACTGCTCAGCGCTCATCAACACACTCGCCGCTGCTGTACATGCACTACATGAAACTAAGTGCAAAGGTCTTCACTCCAGTTAACGGCATAGAGAGAACACATTCTACATTGAGAGAACACAATCTATGTCAAGAGAACAGACTTCACTCCAGTTAACGGCAGGTAATATTTGCTCCAGGTTGTATTGCAGCAGCGGTGGCGCCCTCGACGCAGGTGTTGAATTTCGGGATGCACCTGGGAGAAAAGCTTGCAAGTGTCACAAATGCTTCGCTCGCTAACCTGCTCCAGCGCTCAGGTCTCTTTTGCCACTATATTAGGTCTCTTTTGCCACTATATTAGGTCTCTTTTACCACCATCTACTGGCAGCGTGTCGCCAATGCCTTTCAGGTCTCTTTTGCCACTATATTAGGTCTCTTTTACCACCTTGCAAGTGTCACAAATGCTTGGCTCGCTAACCTGCGCTCAGGTACACTACAGTGTCAAAAGAGGGTCAGACCCAAGGTTTTGCGAGAGGGTCAGACCCAAGGTTTTGCCCGCTGCGTCGTAGGTTACCTGCAACATAGTAGCATACCTCAGGTACGCCAAGTAATTGTAGCCCTTTTTCTTCCTAAGTAAGTCGCCTTTGCCACTGTATTAGGTCTCTTTTACCACTATATTAGGTCTCTTTTGCCGCTGTATTAGGTCTCTTTTACCCCACCGAATGTTAGGTCTTTTTTGACACTTGTGCGGTCCTCAGGAACACCAGCTGTGTCAGAAGATGTCACGCGATGGCAGACTTTTACCGTTGACTTTGCGTGCTATGTGGCAAGTGTAACCGGCACCTTCTACTGGCAGCGTGTCGCCAATGCCTTTCAGGTCTCTTTTGCCACTATATTAGGTCTCTTTTGCCACTATATTAGGTCTCTTTTACCACCTTCTACTGGCAGCGTGTCGCCAATGCCTATCAGGTACTAATCAATAACAACAATATTGTTATCAATGCCTATCAGGTACTAATCAATAATAACAATGACGATGATAAAAATAATCACCCTCTACCCAGCGTGTCGCCAATGCCCCTCAGGTTCGTGTCTCAGCTGTCTGATTTCGGATGTCCTCCTCCTCCTCCTGAAAGACAGCATTTGGAGTATGGAGTTACTATATGAGGAGGAGGATACATGTCATATGAGGAGGAGGATACATGTGTGCGTATGGAGTTACTACTCCTCCTGAAAGACAGCGTTTGGAGTTCCTTTCTGTCACACCGAGCAGAATAGTGTAAACCTATTGCGCAGCGTGCTCCGAGTGTGCTATTACTGGCGTTTTTGACCGCGTTACCCATGTAAAAAAAAAAGGGTTTTGACCGTTACCCATGTAAAAAAAATTTGACCGCGTTCCTCATTCACGCACGCACACGTTTTCTTGCGCTCGTGGGCACATGCCAGTGACGCGCCCTTAGCAGCAGGCTTTCTGGGTCCCTTCATCGTATCACTGAAAACAAATACACCCACCCCTCCTCCTCCTCTCCTTCTCCTTATGCAGGGCTGCCTGATCGGTGCTTCTCTGGTGGTTGAGGGCGCCAGAGTCCATCTTGCCACTCAAGGCCAAGAGATCCCTGATCATTTACAGGTACGACGTTTTCATAACTACACACAGACACTGGCCATTCCGGCCCGCGGGCTCTTCAGAAAGGAATCTGCTAGAGCCACGAAGCACGATGATCACGCAAAGTGCACACATTGACCAGATGTCCGAAACGCCTCTCTCTCTCTCTCTCTCTCTCTCTCTCTCTCGCTCGCTCGCTCGCTCGCTCGCTCGCTCGTCTCTCTCTCTCGCTCTCGCTCTCGCTCATTCTCTCGCGCTCTTTCGCGCGCGCGCGCGCTCTCTCCCCCTCCTCCCTTTCTGGTGTGCAGTCGACATTGCAGCTGGTGGTTGGCTGCCTCGGCTTTGCGTGGCAGTACAAGTCCTCCGACAGTGGGCAGGTGTGTGGTGTGTGGTGTGTGGTGTGTGGTGTGTGGTGTGTCACACACACACATGGATATCACAGAACTTGGCCGCCTTCTCAATTGGGGGGGGGGAGGAAGAGAGAAAGAGTTTCCCTGATTGTGATCTATCCTCACTCTGTGGTCTGAAAGTCCAATGCCTTCCAATCCAAATATCTCCTCAACGCAGTGGAGTTGATGCACGTCCAATTTGTGTGGGCAGGTGCCAGGGTTAGTGAAGATCATCATCTTTCCACTATGCTACTTGGAGAGCATGCTTCATTTCTGCGCTTACAGGCCTCTGTGAATTGGAGGAGGAGCAGGATGGGCGACGGCACTGCGGGGAATTTTTTGAAAAGGTGAGTGTTGACATGTTTATTGAACACAAGCGATATTGAGGATAAGTGACAAGGTAAATCAACACCTGGGAGGGCGAAAGGGGCATAGCACCAGATATGCACGACGAATGTGATATTTTGGCGCTGAATTTAATAATAAAGTCATTTAATCAAGTCAAACTACAAAGCATATGTGTGGAACCAGGTTTGCGGTCATCGCCCCAACATTCAGCATTATGATCCTGAAACGTACATGCTCTTTTCTTCCCAGCGCCTTGCGATACACAACAAAGAAGAAAAAGGGGAGAAAAGGGAAAAGGGAAGAAAGATGTTGTGCATCGCACCCTCTCCCTCTTCTCTATCGCCTTGCGATACACATCTTCTTCTTTCAACGCCACGCAAGGAAGATGCCCTCCGAAATTTCACAAGTTCTAATAATAGTATGCAGCATGCCGCCAACACATAACAGCCATGAACAACGAACCATTACAAACTGGAGCAAATTTTCCCGGGTCACTCTATGTTGCACAAATTGGTTTCGCACAAACCCCTTTTGTAGTGTGCACGAAATTCACGTGCACGACCATAATTGCCAACACTCACAGACTTTAGCGTCTCAAGTTACGATGCCACGCGCCGTCCTCAGTGGCTTCGTCCCGTCCTCTTTTCAGAAGTCCAAGTGCGTCGCGGCTGGTTTCTCCAAGCATGCTGTGGTCTGGCAGCAGGCGCTCGAGCTGTTGGAGATAGCAAATTCATTGGTTATATTCACGTCAAATGATAAATGGAACGTGTAATGCACACCCAACCATGGACAATGTGCAAGACGCTCGTGCGCACAAGAACGAAAGAAGGAGATTTGCGTGGGATGCGCACACTTGAAACGAAACAAACGCTGAACACACATGCGCGAACACACCTGGGAGTCTTCAAAGCACTTCTCGTGTGGTGTACAGCGCGACGCACCACTGCCGGAGCTTGGGGATATAATGGGGAGTGTCAGTTGAGCAGTGCCGTGCACACCACTTGCACCTGCACTGCCTAGGTTGCATAGGCGAGAGTGCTCAAGCAGCGTGTGCATCGAGCTCTGATCTTCGCCAGCACAGGGCTGCATGAGCCAGCCGTGTGCATCTTGCGACATCTCTCTGCAAAGTCCATCTCGGGAGTCCGCCCCCGGAGGCAGGATGGGCACATCGCGACTGCTGTTTGCCGCCTGTCCGAGAAGGCCCTCCTCCTCGGGCAAGAACCCGTCGCCTCCCGAGGCACATTCTTCTGCTTTGATGCTCCTTTCAGTTTGAGTGTCGCCGTGATGAGAGAAGAGGGAGAGGGTGTCCCTGCTTGGGGAGATGAAGGGGATCGGAGGCGAGCTCTTTTGCTCAGCGCCGGCGGCGGTCGACCGAGATTCTCTAGACCGGCTGTGTGTCGGCGCAGGCATTGAGCGTCCATCCTGCAAAAGACAGAACAAATGTATGAGGTCTTGCAATTGAATGCATGGAACCTGTTGCTGTCCACATGCATGGAAGCTGTTGCTGTCCTCTGGATGACGTTGCAACGTCGTCCAGAGAGGCGTGGGTGCATGCAACGTGCGAAAGGCATGCCGTTGTGCTCTCTCACACGTCTCGTCCACTTTGCACACACACACGATTCGCGCTTGCGAGTCGCCGTGAGCCGCACGCAAATGTGCTAATTCCGAAACAAGAATCGCTCCATGACAGCTCGAAACATCCGGCGCATGGTACCTGGGTATCCGGCACGATATCACTGAAGTCGATCAGGCCCCTTGACACCTCCTGCTGCTCAAGAGGCTCGGCATATTCGTTCCCACTGGGAGCACCATTGCGGTGGTGCAGAAAGGGCACAAAGTCCACCAGATTAACCATCACACTGCGGGGCGGCTGCTTGATGAGCACCCCTTGCCGCCCCGACATCGTCGCACTGGATGAAATCACCCCGGAAGTAGTCCAGCCAGAGGCTGTCAAGCTCGCCGCGCTTGCATTTGCCCCGGCCACAGAGCCAGCTGGCGTGCCTGGTTGTGCTGCTCTTTGAGCGGGTTGCACAGAACTGCTTGTGGCGTGGTTGGCGTGCGTCGTCCATGCGGCCTTCACCACCGCCCCAATGGCATCCACGCGCGCTGTTGAAGCGCGGGCCATCCCGTGATCAACTACGTGATTGTGCGGACCTGCTTCAGCCATTTGAACTGCACCACCCATCTCAAGCACAGTAGCACTCTTGGGATATCTAATCATTTTTAGCTGCAACGTTTCGAGGGCAACATGATCCAGCCCTTGCACTCCATAGCTCAGCTGAAAGGCCTTGGGCTGCACAAGATACCAATGGATCAATTGTATGAAGAGAAGTGCCTAACGGCTACACAATTGCAATGCCATGGGTTAACAGCCAAATTATTGCGCGCGCGCGTTCTCTTGCGCTGCCCTGAATGCAAAAAGTCCTACATACCTGCCCGAAATCTGTGTACACATCACTCGCTTGCACGTCGCGATCATTTGGCCCCCAAATGAAACCGCCAGGACCATGGCTGCTGCTGTGCAGCAGGAATATCACGCTAGTACCCACACCAAATCTGTGTGGCATGAGGTAGGCCAGCTCATCGTGCACTGCCTTTCCCCATTTACAAGCGAGATGGGTTGCGATGCTGCACGTGTATAGCATAAGAAGACGAGCGTCAGCATGCACCGACGCACGCACCGACACTCGACACAACACAATCATCTACCACCATTTGTAAGGCAATGCGCAGCAACCGAGAAGACAAGCTACTCAGGAAAACAGAAAGTGCTTTCAAGAACCTGCCCATACTCTTGCCGCGAGGTTTGAAGGTGAGCTGCAGCTGCGCATTGAAGCCGCACCTCTGCATCAACAGCGTCAGCACGGGGTGCACCGCTGTCAGCTTCAGCTTAAGGCGAGGGGTGCCCTCCTGAACCGCGTACCCTCCGGCGTTGGTTCCATCTGGGCCATTGCTGGCCGGCGAATTTGCTGCATACCATTGCGCGTCTGGCGGGGATTCGGCAGCCACAACAATGCGCTCATGCTTCAGCGGAGTACGCTTCATCTTGGCAGCAGCCGCGAAGACACTCGCACTTGCGTCACTCGCATTGTCTCGATTCTGGCTAGCACTGTTGTTGGTCCGACCCTGTCCTGGCTCCTCCTGTTCGTTCTCCCAGTGAACATTGGTGCAAGGCTGCCCCTTAGCATGCGATGAGTTAGGTGCCTGCGAGCTGGCATTCGGCAAAGAACAGGCTGGTGTCCGCTGGGAGTGCGTGTGCACCAGGGACTGTGCAAGCACGGGCGCCGGGGTGAGCGGCGACAAGCCACAGATGTTGATCTCGCGGTGTTTTGGCAAGGAAGTCGATGAAGTTGACGTCACACTGAGCGAGAGGCTCTCTCTCAGTGAGGCTGGAGACATGAGGTCGGATGGGGCCATGATCTCGGAGCAGAACTGAGCAAAAGCACGGGGCGGAGGGAGAAAGGATGTGGGGAAGAAATGGGACATGATAAATGCCTGCTGTATGGCGAAAGCAACGATTTTCGGCCAGCAGCGCGATGCAGCAAAATGCGGCAAGGAGGCGACGGCAGGCAGGCACGCAGATGAGAGATGCTCGATCATCTCACCAAATCGCACACGTCATGCTGGGCAGAAGCGCCGACGCCAGTCGCGGTGGTTCGTGGCGAAGCAGCTGGACTCACAGTGTCGGCAGCAGCGCAAGCTTGCTCGTTGGAAGGGGAGGCAGAGGCAGTCGCGACGGGAACGCGAGCTCCAGCGTTTGAAGGCAAGGTAGTGGAGACGCCCAAGGTAGTGGAGACGCCTGTGCGTTGAAGAGATTCGACGAAAAGCTCGCGCTCCTGCTCTGTGAGAGCGGCGCTTTTCTTGAAGAGGTTGGCAGAGGTATCCTCGCCGTTGCCGGTGCGCACGGTATTCCACCAAGCCAGGATAGCCTCGATGACGCCCGCACCCTCCGACGCGGGGTTCGTGGACTTGTCAAGCTTCATGCCCGACGGCGAGATGATCTGCACAGATCGCGCAATCGAGTGTGAGTGGAACACGGCGGAGCACCAAGCCGAGAAGACAGGAGAGGGCGGGGGCAGGACCTGATTGATCTTTTTGATCACACGGTAGTAGTAGCAGCGGACTTGCTCTTTCGTTTTTGTCCTCTGCAGAGGGTCGTGGATTTTCGGGAAGGTGCGGCCGTGCGCGGCGAGCGCGGCGAAGAAGATGTTGTTTTCATCGGCCGTCCACATGCCCGACAGCTTCCCGTCACCATCGACCCCCGCCTGGGCTCCTTTGGCGCCCTTAGCTCCTTCCTTGCCACTCTTTGCGCCTACACCGCCGGCGATGCAGCCGCCCTTGCCCTTTGCAGCGCCCTTGCCCCCAGGCGGCTTCTTGCACTTGCTGGCGGAGGTGCCCTGGACAGCGTCGTAGCACGGCGCGCCGGCGTCCGTGTTGGTCGGCGCGCCGGCGTCCGCGGCGTCGCTCGAGCTGCTGCTGGAGGTTTCGATCTGCATCCACTGCGCCTGCAGCGGGGGCTCGCTGTGACTGGGCGTCTCGACGTCTATCGCGCATGATCGAGTGAAAAGGAGTTCGCCTGTGATGTTACTTAGCTGGGTAGTAGCGTCGCCAGGCGACGCACGGCGCGACGTGACGGGCCCTTCGCCCCGGTCAGCCGCGTCACGGCTCGCGTCGAGCGGAGGGAGGTGCAAGCCGCAGCGGCTGTGCCCGTGGCCGGCCAGAAAGCCACTCTGTGATGCAATGTGGAAGCCCGGCACGTCGAGGCTTACCTCACGGCTGGACGAGAGTATCTCCCCGCAGGACGAGTTGCCCGCTCCGCGCCACTCCGCGATCTCCTCGGGGTTGAGCGGCGCACCCGCGCTGCTCATACGGCTGTGCTCAAATGCGTCCATCCCGCTGAGCATGCTCATCCGGCTGACCTCCGACGTGAGCATCGCCGGCTGCGTGCCCGCGTCGCCCTCTTGCATCGATATCTGTATGGTATTTTACCCGGCCCGTCGACGGGCAAAGAAGCGCGAGCTGTGATTTGTTAATTATTTTTTTT
>Ga0315905_10006684_pt1 | contig 11726 bp, 5 predicted proteins | sample LakEriMetagenome_5_FD_203522 | JGI IMG/M metagenome (GOLD analysis project Ga0315905, IMG submission 203522) | Freshwater fungal communities from buoy surface, Lake Erie, Ohio, United States - Buoy 4 MA121 | ecosystem: Environmental > Aquatic > Freshwater > Lake | place: USA: Lake Erie, Ohio...
TACCATTCCTACAGGAGCAGAGCAAGCGCTCGTGGCAGTGCCCGCCCCATAGGTATCTCCATCCGCATCTGTATAATAATCTAAGAATGTCAAGCCGTTATCCGCGGTTCCATTGCAATCGTTGTCTAAACCATCACAAATCTCTGTGGCGGCAGGATTAGAAATCGCAGCTGCATCATTACAATCCGCAGAATTGCTCACATATCCGTATGGTTGCGTGCAATAGCTCAATGTATTGGCCAAAGCTCCGTATCCATCGCCATCCGCATCGGCATACCATGTTGAAGGCGTGCAAGGAGCAAAGGCAATGGAGCGAATAGCTGTATTGGTGGCGGGAGTTAACAAGGTGGTTAAAGTAGGGCTAGCCGTTCCGTTGTCGTTAAACACCACTACTTTCGTCGTTGAACTTGTCGTGGATACAGCATAAACCTTGGGTTGTGCTCCCGCATAAAAATCAACGGCTACTCCACGAGCTCCGGTGCTGGCGCCCATAGATACCGTGTAAGCCAGTGACCAAGTTCCCGCATTATTGATCCATTTTTGAATACCCCCACTACCATTGGTTCTGTCATCTGCAATGTAGCAGGTATTTCCATCCAAACTAAATTGATAGGCGTACGGACTAGCTCCAGTTCCCGTTGAAATCAAACTTGTAGCAACAACACCTGAAGTAGTAGGCGTTCCTGAACCCACTGAATAAATCCCCGTAGGACTTGATCCTGTTGAAAAATAAAGTTGATTATTCTGAACACTCACAACCCGAACGTTAGTAATTGGCGAATTGCTCACATTGGTTGCCGTTCCTGTACCAAAATAATTGACCCCGCCCGTTGCAGAAGCCGTTCCTCCCCCCCAGTAGTTGGTTCCATCAACACATGCACTACGAAAGTTATTTCCTAAAAAGAAATTATTGGCAGAAGCCACGCGAGTGAAGGTTCCTGAATTTAAACCAATTGTTCCAATAGCTCTATTCACATTAGCAGCAGTATTCACACTGGCCAATCCTAGTGCAGCATCATAACCCGCAATTGCTATTTTAGAAAAATCCTGAGATCGAGTAATATGACCTTCAGAAGTGGAAGAACCACTCATCACCATTCTATTGATACCCGTGGTTGGTATCGCCACCGTTTGAACCACGCCACTGGTAGCAATTTCATCTAAAAACATCGCGGTTGCCGCTGAAGACAATGCAGCAGCTCCGCTTCCTACGCGCAAGGCAACAATATTTCCTGGCGTAAAGTTATTATAAGTACAACCCACATTACAAGTGGCTGATGCATTGTAATTTCCTGCATTGGGATCTGTACAACCCTCTACTCCTCCCTCATCAACAGATGCATTACAATTGTCATCAATATCATTGCACAAATTTTCAGTTGCACCGGGATTTATTGCGGCAGCATTGTCATCGCAGTCACCTCCTTGCAAGACATACCCGACAGGGGCAACGCAAGCTGTTTGCGTCACCGCAGAACCATAGCCATCTGCATCAAGGTCTTGGTAGTATGTCAATGCTGTAAAATCACAGCCTACATTACATGTAGCAGCGGCATTGTAGTTACAAGCTGATGGGTCATTGCAACCGGCTACAAAATTTTCATCAACGGTGGTGTTACAGTTGTCGTCAATTGAATTACAAGGCAATTCAGTGGCCGCGGGATTTACCGCTGCGGAGGCATCGTTACAATCTGTATTGAATTGCTCAACATAACCTGCCTGTATTGAATTACATGCAAATTGTTGAACTCCCGTGCTTGTACCATATCCGTCCGCATCCGCATCAGGATAAAAATTACAGGAAGGAGCGGCACTTGGAGCAAATGAAACTCCTCTGAAAGCAGTGTTCGTAATGGCCGTTGCAATATTTGTGGCAACAGATGTCAATGCCGAACCTGAAGAAACAATATTAGACGTTGCTCCTGCGTTGTCCGTTAACTTCCACAATCCAGTTCCGTTGGTGGCATAAATCGTTGCTGTACTTGTAGCAGCATCCCATTTGGCACAAACACCCGTGATATTGGACCCAGTCAATGACCCTTGTGAAACCCAAGTTGTTCCATCAAATGACATCTTGATCAAAGAAGTGTTATTGGCTATATACAAGAGATCCGAACCGGGAACAGAGGAATTAGCATCTAAAAATTGGAATGCATACGGATCCGAAGAAGGTATGGTTAAAGTATTGGCTACAGATGTTGTGGGTAAACCTATTCCCACTTTGCTTAAGCCCACTAAATTGGTAGTATTGGAAGTACACCACAATTGACCATCTACAATCGAAACCACGCGCACACTATTGTCGTTATTAGAAACGGAGGTCGAGGTTCCAGTCGATCCCAAGGTTACATATCGCACGCCACCCGCAGCACCTGCCATCCAAAAACCTGTTCCATCTTGGGTAACAGAACTTCGTACATTGTTCCCTGTGAAAGCATCATTTACGATGGTTGAAGTATTGACCGTTCCATTGTTATAAACGACAATGGCAACACGAGGATACGTTGTTGCAGACGAGGAGGAAACAGTACTAGTAGCAACAGGTGCATTATAACCTACAAGCGTTAAGCGTTGCGCGTCACCCGACAAATTCAAGGCCCCTTCACTTGTCCCTGAGTTACTCATGGTCACTCCATAATTGCTTCCTGAATTGACAAACGGTACTGGCACTGTTTGGACATAAGCTCCAGAAGTGGTAAACTCTCTTAGCAAGATAGGTACCGCAGTGCCATTGGCCTGCAAGGCACCACTTCCCGCTTGCAATACTACTACGTTGTCCACACCAAAAATAGTTGGGGTAGCGTAAGAAATACCTTGAGCGTTGATAGTAGCAGTTGTAGCTCCAGTTGAGGCAATTGAAACGTTGCCTATGAATTGACCCGTGGCCGCTCCAGTCATTCTTATTTGAACACTAGTTGCAGTTACTACACCTGAAGTTGGTATTATATTCAAAGTGCTGTTCCATGTGTTCCCATCCAGGCTCAACTCGTAGCCAGAGGGAGCTGTCAAAACCACATTATTCGTAAGATTCACTCCTGAAACAGAGAATGTCTGAGAAGGAGAAGCAGAGCCTGTCTGAGTCAAGAAACCACCTAATGTGCCTGTTGAAGAGACAGAAGGAAAACTCGGAATGCCACGAACAGTAAAATCATCGATACGATAATTTCCAGAAGTATTGGTGCGGGAAAATGTAAATCTGAATTGCAAGTTCTCAACATCTGCGGCGTTGGCCACGTCCAACCACGCTCCTCCGTTTATGGGACTCCATGTTGTTGTGGCTGCAGAGACAGAATAGGTCAAAGCATTCCAAGAAGCGCCGGAATTGGTAGAATATTCAAAAAGCACCGTTCCTGTATAAGCAGAAGTTCTGCGATGTGCGAAAATAACTTGAACATTGGAGTATCCTGTTGTGTTCACTACCCCAGAAACAGTGACTGTCGCGGAAGATACTGCAACGGAAGGAGCAGTATTTCCGTCCGCCAAATTCGCTCCTGCCGAAAAGGAAATAGGCGTGGTATATGATGCGGAAACAGAGGTGGTACTCAAAGATAAATTGGTAGGATTAGCACCGGAAACTACCCAACCACTTTGTAAGTTACTTGAAGTAACGATGGCTGAACCAAAATTGGTACTGTAAATGACTGTTTGCGATATCGCTGTTAATGTTGTTATAAAAAACAACGAAAAAATAAAACCGAGTTTTTTCATGTTGGCTTTGTTTAGGTTCACAGTTGAAGAGCTCAAAATTCCATAGAACAAATTGTATCTAAAATGATTTTAGATGAATGATTTATGAAATATTTAGACCTTCTTTTGATTTTTTGTTACTTGTGTGTTAATGGGTTATAAATGGATGACCCTAATCACCCCTGTTTCTTTTTTATAAGGAGATAGAATTGAATAAATTCCCGAAGCCCAATCTCTAACATCCGCCGTCCAAAAATTTCCACTTCGATTCCAATCCACTTTTCTCACTCGCCCCATTGGATCAAAAACCATCACATTAGAAAAATCATCACCACTCTCGATGGTCAAAAAATCCGCACAAGGATTAGGATAAGCCATCCACTCAACCGCTGACTCTTGAACACTCACTCCTTGGTTGGCATAAATTCTAAAGTCATCAATTCGATAAGTACCAGAGGTGGTGGCCCCATCTCCTACAATATTAATGATCCATTTAAAACGAATGGAAGCTTGGTTATCAGCTATTGTTGGTAATGTAATCAATGATCCGGCATTTACTTCAGACCATATGGAGTTGGCGATATTATCTAAAAAATTCAAACCTTCCCAACTGACTCCGTTATCCAAAGAGTACCAAAAACTAGGCAACTCACTTCCAGAAGCCAAAAAATTATTGGATACTCTAGAACTCCACATGACTGATAATCCCGAATATGGGGTACAATCAAAAGACTCAGTAATCAGTTCATAAGTACCATTTACATTCTCGTCATTTCTAATTACTAGGTTATTTAATCCACTGGCTCCATTGTTTCCAGAGGTATTGGTACTATCGGAACGAAAACCTACATTCCCATTGGTTAACGCCAACCATTCTGTGGGCAATGCTGGAACTGTGAGATTATCAAAGTTGCTATTAAACACAACCGTTTGGCTCCATGAAAACATCCCTGTCAAAAATAAATTCAAAAAAAGCAGTTGTTTCTTCATATTCTTAAAATTTAAATTGCCATCCAATTCTTATTTGATCCTCTGACCAAGGATCAATCGTACCATCTTTTAGCCGCTTGAAATAATGTAACTTGATTACAGAATTAAACCCATCCATCATGAAATCATAGCCGATGCTCAACGTTTTTCTCGCGTCAAACTGCACCAAATCTGATGGGTTAAACACATCATATCGCAATGCAAAAACAGAATTAATTTTTCTCGCGGTATAGTTGGCCATCGCATAATATCCGCTAGCTAAATAATAATCGGTTGGCTTCCCAAACAACAAACCCGTATCATTGGGCGTAATTCGGTAAACAACATATTCACCCAACAATGCAAAGCCCTTGTATGAGAAAGACGCATCCACCTCGTAAGCAAACTTTTGACCATCAACGGTTAAAATAGGGTAGTCTGTGCCCGTTGTAATGGATTTCTCCGAATACATAGCAGAAGCTCCAATAGCGAAATTTGGGATTTGAACATGATGCAAGTCCAATTCTTCAAATCGTGAGCGAGCGGGATAACTGGCCTCTGCTCGACCCACATACAGGAATTTTCCATTGGGATCATTATCCCCAATAATAGAATTGATCCCTTGTCCCGTGTAAACACCTCCGTAAAAATTTAATCTCTTGCTAAAAAAATTCTTTTCAAGGGTTATTCCGCAATCTCTTCGATTAAAGGTCTTTCCCCTCACTACCTCCGGCCGCTGCATAAACGCCGACGCGGTTTGAGGATTCAACGAAGCCCTTGAAAAGGGTAACTTATCATAACCTGCTCGAATATTGAAATTATCCTTTGAAGTTCTCCATTCTATAGTACTTTGCATTAAGAACTCATCCGATAAATCAGCACTGTAAATGGCAGGCATATTCAACTGAATTTCGTAATGAATATGTTTTCCCGACATTCCATCCACACGAATGACCGCAAAATCCATATTCATCCTATTCTTGTCCCGATCTGTTTCTGTGGCATCATAAAATCGGTAGTTTACAAAAGGTAATATATATCCCGAAATCTGCAGCACCTTATCACTCGACACCATGGTAAATTGGGCCTTAACATGATAAAAACCAGCCGTAACAATTATTAAAAAAATGACCAATTTCTTCATGGTACGGGCAATTTGAATTGAAATACTTTTTGCATATCATCGCTACACACCCATGCATTGCCTTGCTGATCAAAGGTTATTCCCTCGGCGTTGATCACAGCAATCAACCATTCCCGCATAATTCTTTTTGAAGCAAGGTCCACTTGATATATGGTACTCGCTTCATCGCTCAATACATACCAGATACTTTGATAGACTGCCATTCCGCTCACTTCACTGATTCCCGCAATGGTAAATTGCTCTTTGATTTCAAAGTTTTCATCCACTCTAAAAAAGAGATTCGGATCCTTTTCTGTGGCCAAAATAAATTCCTTGGTATCGGGTAAAAACACCAAGGATTCAACTCCTTCATTTCGTCCGCCACCGTGCTTAAAAGGTATTTCCCGCAGCACTTTTTTTTCCTTCGGATCCCAAACCCAAATACGCTGATACGTTTCTTCTGAAAGATAAATCCACTGACCATCTGTGGTAATTCCCTCTAGATCCAAATCCTGAAAGTCTTGTCTATCCCCTTTTCCAAGGGCATCCATGATAAAAAAACCTGCCTTATCTCCTAGAACAAAAAACTGATCATTCAAGAATAAAAGATCAGACGGCTCAGTAAAAGAAGTGGGAATGGATTTTATCGGCTTTAGTGCTTTTTGTGTCCACACGTGAAAGGAAAACAAGGACAAGAACAAACAAATTGTAAAACCCCTCATCTTATGGGATGTTAGGTAAACCAGGAGTGGTGTTGTTGGAAAACACCCAATTGGAGGTACCATCTGGAAAGCGCTGTTGACAGACTCCAACCGACTGTGCATTGTATTCGAATCCATCTACCTTTAAATAATCGCCATTGCTTTTCTTATAATATAAACCCAAATCTTCACCCCCTGAGGATAGTTTGAACGAGGCGTGTAACTGTGTAGTGACTGTATCCCTGTCGTCACAAAAGATTACTAAATGAGCGTTTGGCAAAATAATCGTATCGGGTAAAATCCATTTATCCACCCATTCCAAAGAATCGGTAATAGACCACTTGCCATCACCTAAGTAGATAGTATCTTGGGTAGTGTTATAAATTTCTAACCAATCACTGGTTCCCATTGTATCCAAATCACTCGCCAATAATGAACCCGTAGTAATAAATTCGTTGACACACAATGTGCCCACTAAAATATTTCCTGCACCTCCGATGGGTGCTTGATCATCCGGCGCCTCAAACTCCCGATCTGGCTTGCATGCATTCACTAAAACAACAATGCAGATTAACAATGATATTACATTCAACTTCATTTGGCAAAATTTCAAGGTTTGAAATCTCCAAGCGTTAAATGGTTTTTAATTCATTGATAAGAAATTCCCCTTAAAGCTCAATATTGTTACCTCAGCGTTAGATTTATAGTCAGTTAACATATAAATACCGTTCTCCTAACGTTTCATTCACACTTATTTAATTACTTCGAAACTTATTCTTATCGATTCATCAATTGCTTTGCTGAATGAAGCAAATTTCAAGGCTTTTTTGGGTGTTCACCATTACGGTGCTGGCCTTCTTTCATAACACTCCTTACTTTGGACAACTCATTGTTTCCAATGAATCATTTACTAGTGTGGCACAAGGACAAACTCCGAACGGATGGCTCGCTAATACCATTGGAGGATTTCAATTCAGATGTGATTCAACCAATTCCTCCATTGGATACTCTGGAGCCTCTGGTGGAAAAAACCTGATGATAAGAAATTCTGACAATACTGGCATCTACGAAATTACCACGAGCCCTATAAATGTAAATGGACTCAATAATATAAGCATACAATGGGGTTCACGTGTTTCGGTCAACTTCACTTCTTCAGGAAGTCAGTCTCCCACGTTGTACTATAGTACAAATGGATTAAACTGGAACGCGTTAGAATATTTAGATAATGAACCCAACTCTATTTGGAATCTCGTAAACAATGGAACGGCTATCACCCTTCCCCCTGACGCAGACAACGCAGCTACCCTCCAATTCAAGTGGAGTATCGCTATCATCAACAGCGTCAATGGCACTTATCGAATGGATGACATTACCGTGTCAGGACTGACCCCCATGATGACGCCTGTTGTCATCAAAGTGGATATGTCGCAGGAGGTTGTCAATCCAACAGGTGTTCACATTCAAGCCAATTTTCAGGGATGGAATCCCTCTTCAACGCAGATGAATTTTATGGGCAATAATGTTTATCAATATTCAGGTGCTTTTACCATTGGCGATACACTGCTCTACCGATTTGTCAATGGAAGCCTCAATGCTCAAGCAGAAAATTTCCAAGCTAACTGTACCCAACTATATAACAACGTTAACACAAGAATGCATATTGTAGGCAACATTACCGATACGGTTTGTTTCAATAGTTGCTCCGCTTGCCTTCCACCCGTAATCACTGTGTTTGGCTGCACAGATCCATTAGCTTGTAATTTCAATCCCACAGCCACAAGCAATGATGGAACCTGCCTCATCGCTGGGCAACTTTGTAACGATGGCAGCAGTGTTACCACTAACGATGTAGTAAATAATGATTGTTGGTGTCAAGGTACTATAACGGCGGGTCAATGCAGTGAACTCTTCATCAGTGAATATGTAGAAGGTCTTGGAAATAATAAGGCGATAGAAATTTATAACCCCACCTCTAACTCCGTAGATCTTTCCAATTACGGATTAGTGCGATACAGCAACGGAAGCGATATAGCAGGCGACATTACTTATCTCACCGGGGCCACCATCGGCCCCAATGATGTATATGTAGTAGCTCTTGACAAAAGAGACCCTCTTGGCACTGGATTGGAAGCCCCTATTTTTCCAGAATTAGAAGCGCTTGCGGACACTTTTATCAATCCCTTGAGTGCAGCCGGTACATGGCCGATGTACTTTTCAGGAAATGACGCGATCACTTTGGTGAAAGACAATGGGCTTACACAAGCAGACCTATTTGGCCGCATAGGAGAGGGTCCGGGCTTTGGTGGTTGGAATGCCTATGGCACAAGCATCATAGGTGCCACTCTTTACATCTCAGAAAACCATACGTTGCGGAGAAAGAACAACATCACCAACGGCGTATTTGTTAATCCACCCACTTTCGATGTCTTAATCGAATATGACTCTCTGCCCAACAATTCATTTTCTGGGTTAGGGGTTCATGATTGCGCCTGCAATATCCTACCGGTGCCGGGATGCAATAGCCCCAATGCTTGTAACTACAATCCGTTAGCCAACCAATACGATGGATCCTGCTTTTTCCCGGGTAATCCATGCGATGATCAAAACGCCAACACCATCAATGATAATTACAATGCCAATTGTAGTTGTCAAGGATTACTGTATATTTTGGGATGTACCGATTTATCTGCCTGCAACTTCGATAGCAATGCCAATATAGACGATGGAACTTGCCTATACGCCAATTCACCGTGCAATGACGGAGACAACAATACAATGAATGATGTAGTCATTGATAATTGTGAATGCAATGGTATTCTCATTATTGAGGGGTGTACTCAAAATGCCGCTTGTAATTATAATTCTTCGGCCAATGTCAACGATGGAAGTTGTTTCTACGTTAATGATCCTTGTAATGATGGAAATAGCTCAACAATCAATGATATTGTCGATGTAAACTGCCTTTGCAACGGTGCCAACTATTTGCCAGGTTGTACCGACATCAATGCCTGCAACTATAATCCTTCCGCTACGGCAGATAACGGAACTTGCCTATTTACAGGTACCAACTGCAATGACAATAACAATAATACCATCAATGATGTCATTGATGCCAACTGTCAATGCACCGGAGATTTGATCATTCAAGGCTGTACCAACACTTCAGCCTGCAATTATAATCCACAAGCCAATACGGACAATGGCACCTGTCTCATCATTGGATCACCATGCAATGATAACAATGCACAAACCATTAATGATTCGATCGCTATTGACTGCAGTTGTTTGGGACTCTTGTATATCCCAGGTTGTAGTAATGCATTGGCTTGTAACTTCAACCCTTCCGCAACTGTGAACGATGGCAGTTGCATCAGTATCAATGATGCTTGTGATGATCTAAATGCCTCTACTATCAATGATATCATCGACTCCTCTTGCATCTGTTCAGGTATCATACCCCCGGGATGTCCATTGCTCGAAATTACGGCCAACATCACTCCGGCGTCATGCGCCGGTGAGCAAAGCGCCACGCTACAAATAACCGTGGAGACTCCTTTTTCCCCTTATGAAATTTTATGGTCTGACGGAAACACTGCGTCTTCCCTTGACAGTTTATCAACAGGATGGTACTATGTTTCTGTAACAGATAGCACCAATTGCACGGAGGTAGATAGCTTTTACGTGCAAGAGGCCGATTTGGCTCCGATAGACATTATCGTTGATACGATCATTCATAATTCTTGCTTTGGCTATGCCGAAGGCGCTATCAGTATCCACGCGACAGGAGGAACGGGGCTCTACTACTTAACTTGGAACACTGAACCTATTCAAACGGCCATTACCGCAGTTGGCCTGGCAGCTGGAACGTATACAGCACATGTGGAAGATACCAACGGATGTTCTGTTGAAGAAACTATCACCATCACGGCGCCCAATGGACAATATCCTCAAATCACAGGTGTTGATTCAACAGCTAATCTCAGCTCCACACTGTATTCGGTCAACTTCAACAGCCAATACACGTACTCTTGGAGTGCTCTTGGAGGGATTATCACCAACACCACAGACAGCACCGCTAATGTGCAATGGGGAAGCAATACCTTGGGTCAAATCACCGTAACTCAATCCGATAGTATCGGTTGTAGTTTAACACAAACATTTGCTGTTCAAGTAGGAACGGAATTAATGGAAATCAAGGAATTCTTGGCCATCTACCCCAATCCTGTTTTGGATGTTTTGTACCTATCCAATGCCTATTCTGGGAAACATTTTTCAGTGTATAATTCAATGGGTCAATTAATGGTATCTGATCTCCAAACAACGTCCATAGATGTTTCACAATGGAGTGCCGGAGTGTACACGCTATTGATTGAAGATGCGGGGGCCATTCTAAAAGTAAAATTCATTAAAATGTAAAAGGGTCGCTGATTAGCGACCCTTTGTTACATTATCATTAGTTGTACTATCTTACAACTGACATTAGCAAAGTGTTTCTTGACTCACCGTTGACCATTTCCACTTGATACAATCCACTGCTCAATGCATTTTGGAAGTTTAAGGCGGTATTCAATGATCCTTCCACTACAAAACGCTCTTGAAGGACTACTTTTCCTGTAGCGTCTGTTACTCTTACCTGCAAATCACCTTCCATTCCGGCAACATACACATTCACCTGTTGGCCATTGTTAGGATTAGGGAAAAGCATCACCGTCGCATCGTTTTCCCATTGTTGGATAATTTGATCTTCTCCCTCCTCCGTCGTCATTCCCGCATTGCCTATCAACTTCACGCAAGAGACGTTGCCGGCACATGTAGAAGAAGTGGGCGATGTACAACCTCCTGTGGTGGGGAACCAAGTATTGAGCTGAGCCGGAGTGCCAATCGCTGTGCCAGTAGTAAAAGAAACGTTGTCGATATGCGCCGCTCTGATCCACACATCATAGCGCTGTCCATTGGCGATACCTGGTAAAGCAGACAATCCCACCAAACGGGTAGCACCCGCTCCTCCCGCTACATAAGTAGGAAGACCTACAGCAGGGTATACTTGCTTGAACTTCCAATCATAACGAGCCGTTCCACATACCGAACGATTGGTAGATAAAAACGCTGTAGTACGCTTAAATCCGGCACTGCACAAATCCGTTGATCTTACCAAGAGAGGCGCCTCAAAGTTCAATCCCACCTGTGATGCCACCGTTCCAAAAGCTGTTATCGTGTTACTATTTCCTGCCGCGTCCGTTAAA
>Ga0315905_10006685_pt1 | contig 11725 bp, 5 predicted proteins | sample LakEriMetagenome_5_FD_203522 | JGI IMG/M metagenome (GOLD analysis project Ga0315905, IMG submission 203522) | Freshwater fungal communities from buoy surface, Lake Erie, Ohio, United States - Buoy 4 MA121 | ecosystem: Environmental > Aquatic > Freshwater > Lake | place: USA: Lake Erie, Ohio...
CAAGGGGAGGAGCAGCAACCGTCTGAGGACGTAGTCGCGCATGAGGGTAGCTCCTTAAGGCAACGTCTAGAGGAGAGGGGTCAACCCGAAAGGACTCGGCTTGCCCTGCGGCCCGGGGGTGCCTATGGGTGAGACGTGTCCGTACCCCAGTTCCTGCTTCTCATGCTCGGTCTCGCTCTATTGGCGCCGGGCTTATTCCTCCTTCTCTATCTTTGGCGCGGGTTTCGCCGCGACGCCTCGATGAGTTGGGGGTACTGCTTGATGCAGACGATTTGCTGGTGTTTCGTCCGGGTCTTCTATCGCGTGGAAGTCCGTGGGCTGGAGAACCTACCGAAGACGGGCGGTGCGTTGATTGTTTGCAACCACGTTTCCTACGTCGATGTGGTGGTGCTCGGCGTGCTCTGCCCGCGGCCGATCCGTTTCCTCTCCTGGGAGGGCTTCGAGCGCAATCCGATCTTGAGCAAGTTGACCCGCCTGATGCGGACCATTCCGGTCGCCGAAGAGAAGGCCAAGGATGCGATCCAGAAGTCGGCCGACGCCCTCAAGGACGGCGAGCTCGTCTGCATCTTTCCCGAGGGTAGTCTGACGCGTAACGGCGGGGTCTTGCCGTTGCGTCGCGGCTTCGAGTTGATCGCGCGTCGCGCCAACGTGCCGATCGTGCCGGTCGCCATGGATGGCTTATGGGGCTCCATCTTCAGTCACCTGGGCGGTAAGTCCTTCTTCAAGTGGCCGAAGCATTTTCCCCGGCCGATCGCCGCTGTATTCGGGACGCCTTTCCCTTCTTCGGAGCATGCCCAGACCCGCTTGCGCTTGCTGCAATTGACCGCCGAAGCATTCGCCCTGCGACCCTCGCTGCGGGGCCACCTGGCGCGGGAGGTGGTCGTGGGCTTGGCGGCCAAAGGTGGCAAGCCGGCGCTCATCGATCGCACCGGCGCACGGCGGGAATTTTCCGGCGCGCTTTTGTTGTCCCTCGGCTGGGTCATGGCCAAGCGCCTGCGGGCGGCGACACCCGCCCGCCGCGTCGCCATCGTCTTGCCGCCGGGCGTCGCCGCCGCCGTCGCCAACCTGGCGTGCGTCTTGGCCGGCAAGATCCCGGTCAACCTGAACTTCACGCTCGGTCGTGAGCAGGTGCTGTCGTGCTTGCAACGTGCGGAGGTGGATCTGGTCATCACCGCCGAAGCCTTCAAGGTGAAGTTGGCCGAGAAGTTCCCCGACTTCCCATGGGGCGACCGGGTGCTGGACATCGCCACTGAACTGCAGTCGTTGCCCCGCTGGCAGGTCGCTTGGCGCATGGCTTTGGTGCGGGCCTTGCCCGCGCGCTGGATTCCGCTCCTCTTGGGAGCGCCCTCGCGGGGCGACGATGACGAAGCGGCGTTGTTGTTCACGAGCGGAAGTTCCGGGGAGCCGAAGGGCGTCGTCCTATCTCACCGCAATATTTTGGCCAACCTGCGCCAAATCGAGGACGCTGATATCTTGCCTTCGTCGGCCGTCTTGCTTTCCAGCCTGCCGGTCTTCCACAGCTTTGGCTTCACCGTGGGTCTCTGGTATTGCCTCTCGCGTGACGGTACGCTGGTCACCTTGCCGTCGCCGCTCGACACGAACGGCGCCATCAAGGCCATCAAGGAAGAACATGTCACGGTCACGGTGGGCACGCCGACCTTCCTCCGTCCTTACCTGCGTCGTGCCACCGCGGACGACCTCAAATCCCTGGAATGGGCCGTCGTGGGTGCGGAGAAGCTGCCCGATGACTTGGCCACGGGTTTCACGGAGCAACTGCAGACGCCGATGCTCGAGGGCTACGGCATCACGGAGACGAGTCCGGTGCTCGCGGTCAATGTCCCCGACAAGGCCGAAGACGAAGCCCCTAACGGCATCTGGACGGGTAATGTCCGTGGCTCCGTCGGGCGCCCCGTGATCGGCGTCGCTGTCCGTTTCGTGGATGTCGAAACCGGAGCGGAAGTGCCGCCGGGGCAGGTGGGCTTGTTGGAAGTCCGCGGCGCCAATGTTTTCAAGGGCTATCTCGGTGATCCTGACCGGACGGCCGAGGCGAAGGTCGACGGTTGGTACCGCACCGGCGATTTGGCGCGCTTGGACGATGACGGCTTCTTGCATCTGGCGGGCCGCCTGTCGCGCTTCTCCAAGATCGGGGGCGAGATGGTGCCGCATGGAACGGTCGAGCAGGCCTTGCTCAAAGCCTTGAACCTGCAAGCGGCCTCGGAAGTCTTGCTGGCGGTTTCCGCCGTCAGCGACCCCGCCAAGGGCGAGCAACTGGTGGTCCTGCACTCGGTCGACCTGGATCCCGACGCGGTGCGGGCCGCGCTGGCGGCCGAAGGCTTGGCGAACCTGTGGATCCCCAAGGTGTTCAAGAAAGTACCCGGCATCCCGATTTTGGGCACGGGCAAGCTGGATTTGAACAAGCTGCGCCAACTGGCACAGGGTTGACGCGGTTTTGGCTCGCTTGTGGCTTAGGGTAGGGGTGTCCTATTTTACCGCTCATGCCTAAGAAGAAGAAGCCTGCCCTCAAGTCCGCTGCCCGGCGCCCGGTCAAGCCGGCCGCGAAGGCCAAGCCGCGCGCCAAAGTTGCCGGCAAGCCCAAGGCGCCGACCGTGGCGACCGCCGCCCCGGTACCGTCGGTCGCCGCGTTCCGCGAAGCGATTCTCCGCCACCTGAAAAGCACCTTCGCGCGGGATCCGATCACGGCCACGCGCAATGATTGGTGGTCGGCGACCTGCATGGCCGCCCGCGACCAGATGTTGGAGCGTTACATCGCGACGCAGTCGGTGCACGCCTCCGAGAACGTCCGGCGCGTCTATTACCTCTCCTTGGAATACCTGATGGGGCGCGTCCTCTCCAACAACCTCGTGAACCTCGGCCTGCGCGAGGTCGCGGGGGCCGCCTTGAAGAGCCTCGGGCAGGACCTGGAGACGGTGACGGAAGAAGAGGCCGACATGGGCCTCGGCAACGGCGGCCTCGGCCGCCTCGCCGCCTGCTTCTTGGATTCGCTGGCGACGTTGGATATCCCGGCCGTCGGTTACGGCATCCATTACGAGTTCGGTTTGTTCCGCCAGACCTTCGTCCAGGGCCGCCAGGTCGAGGTCGCCGACGCCTGGTTGGCGAACAACAACCCATGGCTGATCCGTCGCCCTAATTACCGCGTGCGCGTGCCGCTTTACGGACGGGTGCAGCACAACGTCGACGACCGCGGCAACCATCGCGCCGAGTTGCTCGAGACCCGTGACCTCATCGGCGTGCCGTGGGACATCCCCATCGCCGGCTTCGCCGCCAGCAGCGTCAACTTTCTCCGCCTCTGGGAATCCAAGGCGACGACGGAATTCGACTTCCGCGCCTTCGACCGCGGCGGCTATGTGGAAGCCGTCCGCGACCGCGATGCCAGCGAGACGATCTCGAAGGTGCTCTACCCGAACGACAGCACCGAAAGCGGCAAGGAACTGCGCTTGGTCCAGCAGATCTTCTTCGTCTCGTGCTCGCTGCAGGACATCCTGCGTCGGCACCTGCGCCTGAACCCTGATTTCACGAACCTGCCGGCGAAGGTCGCCGTGCAGCTCAACGATACGCACCCGTCCATCTCGGTCGCCGAGATGATGCGCCTGCTCATCGACGTCGAGCGCCTCAGCTGGGATGACGCTTGGTCCGTGTGCACCCGCGTCTTCAGCTACACCAACCACACCTTGCTGCCCGAAGCGCTGGAAACGTGGTCCGTGCCGCTCTTCGAGAAGGTCCTCCCGCGCCACCTCGAGATCATCTACGAGATCAACCGCCGCCACCTGCGCGACGTCGACGACCGTTGGCCCGGCGACGACGCCAAGAAGGAGGAGCTTTCCATCATCCAGGAAGGCTCCGTCAAGCGCGTGCGCATGGCCCACTTGGCCGTGGTCGGTTCGCACCACGTCAATGGCGTCGCGGAACTGCATACCCGGCTCTTGCGCGCCCATCTCTTCCCCGGGTTCGATGCCCTTTGGCCGAACAAGTTCATCAACGTGACCAATGGCGTGACCCCCCGGCGCTGGATTCGGGGCTGCAATCAGCCGCTGGCGGCCTTGTGCGATGAAGTGGCGGGGCTGGGTTGGGAGAAGCAGCTGAGCCAGCTGCGGGCCTTGGATGCCTTGGCCGACAAGCCGGCTTTCCAGGACCGCTTCTTGGCGATCAAGCGGGCGAACAAGGTCAAGTTGGCGGCGCGCATCAAGGAACTCGTCGGGGTCGAAGTCTCGCCAGACGCCTTGTTCGACGTGCAGATCAAGCGTCTCCACGAGTATAAGCGCCAGCACCTGAACCTGCTGCATATTCTGCACCTCTACCGGAAGATCCTCAACAATCCCGACGCGCAGGTGCAGCCGCGCGTCTGCATCTTCGGCGCGAAGGCCGCCCCCGGTTACGCCTTGGCCAAGCACATCATCCATGCGATCAACCGCATCGGTGCGGTCATCAACAACGACCCGCGGGTGCGCGGCTTGCTCAAGGTCGTCTTCCTGCCCGACTATCGCGTCTCGCTCGCCGAACAGATCATCCCGGCGGCGGACTTGTCCGAGCAGATTTCGACGGCGGGCAAGGAAGCCTCCGGCACCGGCAACATGAAGCTCGCCCTCAACGGGGCCGTCACCATCGGCACCTTGGACGGTGCGAACGTCGAGATCCACGAAGAAGTGGGCGACGAAAACATCTTCATCTTCGGCCTCCAGGTCGAAGAAGTCGCCGAGCTCTACGCCCGCGGTTATTCCCCCGAGGCGGTCTTGCAGTCGGACCCCGAGTTGGCCGCGTTGTTGGATTGGCTGCGCTCCGACGCCTTCACCCCCGAGCAACCCGGCGCCTTGTCGCCCGTCGCCGATTCACTTGTGGCCGGGGGTGACCCCTACCTCGTCTTGGCCGACTTCCGCAGTTACGTGGAAGCCCAGGGGAGGGCGGAGCAGGCCTTCGCCAACCGCCGTCGGTGGGCTGCCATGGCCATCCGTAACGTCGCCCGCTGCGCGAAATTCTCCTCCGATCGGTCGATTGGCGATTACGCCAAGCATATCTGGCGGGCGAAACCGCAGCCCATCCCCCGTTAAGTCAGGGTTGAGGTTGGGCCGGAAATCCCCCAATCTCTCCGGGTCGTGTCCTTCCGTCCCTCCCACTTCGCCCTCCTGGCCGCTTGCGCGTCGGGTTGGCTGTGCTTGGCGGAGGCGGCGGAGAAGCCCAGGGTCTCCGGCTACACTGTCTCGGCGGAAGGCGGCGTCGAAGGCACCCAGGTGATCCGTTACGACGCGGATGGCCGTCCGATCGACCCCGGTGCCCCGCTGGCGCCCAAGACGACGATCGGAGGCACGCGTCCCGCCGACCGCCCTTCGGTGGCGACCGCTCCTGGTGCCGGTTCCGCGCGGGTGGAGTCTACGGGCGGCGCCCCCCAAGATTTGGTTTCGGCGGACGGTCGTCGCCTCAACGGTTTTTCGATGAGCGGCAAGAGTCCGTTCAGCAACGGGAATAAGGAAGTCGATCCCAACGTGGATGTGAACTCCGCGCTGAAGAATGCCGCCAAAGGATCCAACCTCATCGAGAAGCGTTATGAAACCAAGACCGCGGAACTGGGCGGGGAGCGTCCATACTCCCGCGAGAATCTGGTCACCATGGATACGTGGAGCGGGAAGTTCGATACTTTCGGGCGCAAGAAAGCCGAGGTGGATCTGGTGGATAGCTTCGATCGCGGCAACGCTCAGGAGAAAAACCTGATCGAAGTGAAGTCCATCGAGCGACCGACTTCGCCGTGGGCGCGTCGCACCGCCGATATCGCCGGCTGGGATGAGCGGCTGACCACCGAATCGAACAGCCGCTACAATGTAGCCCCGCTGATGGCGTCCGATCGCGCCAAGCCGAAGTCCGTCGACCAGATTTCCATGCAGGACATCAACCGCTACCAATTCCGTCGTAATCGCTCGACGGACGCGGGTTTACCGGTCGTTCCCGTCGGTACCGATGAGGTTAAAACGAAGGGTTCTGAGGGAAAGTAGGCTGCTTTTCGCCTCGCAGTAGGGGCGGGGCAGCTTATGCCTTAACTTTACCCCTTTCATGAGCGACGCTCAAACCAGACCCTCCGGTAGTTCGGTTTCCGACTTAGAAGTCAAAGACGCCCAGATCATCTTCGATTCCGTGTGGGCATCCTTGGAACGGGAGTTCGGGCGAGCGAAGCTTTCCTTCCCCCGTGAGATCTTCTGGCTCAACGGTGCGCCCGGTGCCGGCAAGGGTACCAACACGCAGTTCATCCTGCAGTACCGCGACTACGGGGCGGAACCCATCGTGGTCAGCGACCTCTTGTCGAGTCCCGAGGCCAAGAAGCGCATCGATGCCGGCATGCTCGTCGGCGATCGTGAAGTCGTCGAACTGCTCTTCCGCAAGCTTCTGGAGCCGCAGTTCGAGACCGGCGCCGTCGTCGACGGCTTCCCTCGCTCGATGGTGCAGGTGGAGTGCCTCAAGCACCTCTTCGCTCGCCTCAATGAGTTGCGCCAGGAATTTCGGCATTCCCCCGAGGGTATCCGTTTCCCGAAGCCGCATTTCCATATTCTCGTTCTGTTCGTCGACGAAAACGAATCCGTCCGCCGTCAGTTGAAGCGCGGGTCCGAGGCCGTCGCCCTCAGTGAGCGCACCAAGGCCGACGGCGCGCCGGTCCCCGAGATTCGCAAGACCGACCTGAGCGCGGAGGCCGCCCGCAATCGGTACCGCGTCTTCAAGGAGCGCACGTACGAGCCGCTCCAGTCGCTGCGGGACATCTTCCACTACCACTTCATCAACGCGCACGGGTCGTTGCCCGAAGTCCAGGCCCGCATCATCAAGGAACTCCAGTACCAGAGCTCGCTCGAGCTGTCGGAAGAGACCTATGACTTGATCTCGCCGATCCCGTTGTCGTCGCAGATCGTCCAGCACGCCCGCCAAGACCTCGTCCGTCGCCTCGATGACTACGCCGAGCGCCATGCGGTGACCTTCCGGCGCGTCATCGACCTCATCCAGGATAAGTTCCTGCCGATCATCCGTTCGCACGCCATCTCCGGTCAGGCGCACGTCAATACCGAGACCCCGGTCTTCGACGACTCCTTGGCCATCGCCATGTTCATCGACATCTTCTCCGAGCGCGGTTTCCACGCCGTCGTGGACCTCCATCGCATCGAGATCCCGGAGAGCGTCGAGCCGATCAGTGGCCGCATCCTCACCCGCGTGAAGAAGGTCTGGCGCGTCTCGATCCGTTTCGAGGGTTCCGAGATCCGCCGCGGCGGTTCGTGAGGCCAAGCCTTAGGCGAGGATAGGTTCGATCACGTTGCCGTGCACATCGGTCAGACGGAAATCCCGTCCCCCGAAACGATACGTCAACTTCTCGTGGTCGAGTCCGAGCTGATGCAGGATGGTCGCCCAGAAGTCGTAGACCGTCAGCGGCTGGTCGACGGCGTAGTACCCCAACTCATCGGTCGCCCCAAAGGCGGTGCCGGCCTTGAAGCCGCCGCCGGCGACCCAGAGGCTGAACCCATAAGGGTTGTGGTCGCGGCCATCGCTGCCTTGCGAGAAGGGGGTCCGGCCGAACTCGCCCGAGAAGATCACGATGGTGCTCTCGAGGAGGCCGCGTTGCTTGAGGTCCTTGAGGAGGGCGGCAATGGGCTGGTCGACTTGATGCGCCATGGCTCCGTGGCCCTTGGCGATGGCGCCGTGCTGGTCCCAGGGGTTGGCTGCCCCGCCCGCACCGATGCCCGCCGAGAGGCAGCTGAGTTCCACGAAACGCACGCCGCGCTCAACGAGACGGCGGGCGAGCAGGGCTTGCCGGGCGTAGCTCGCGGTCAGTTTGTCCGGCGAATTCAAGCCATACATCTGCTGGGTGGCTTCCGTCTCCCCGTTCAGGTCACAGACCTCCGGCACTGCCGCCTGCATCCGGTAGGCGGTTTCATAATTGCGGATGGCCGCCTCGACCTGCGGCTCCCGCGTCGTTTCGGCGAAGGCTTGGTCGACTTCTTGGATGAAGCCGAGGCGGCGGCGTTGCGCGGCATCGGCTTCGCCGGGCTTGATGTTGGCGAGCGCCAGGGTCCCATCCGCCTTCAGGATGGAAGCCTGATGTTGTCCGGGGAGGTAGCCGTTGCTGTAGAGGCCCACGCCTCCATGGGGGACCACCGCACCACCGCTTTGGAGCACGACGAAGCCCGGGAGGTTCTGGTTCGCGGAACCGAGTCCGTAGGTCAGCCAAGCCCCGGCGCTCGGGTGGCCCATGAAGGGGAAGCCGGTATGGAAGAAGTAATTACCTTGGGCGTGCTCACTGACCTTGCTGGTCATCGAGCGCACGATCGTCAGGTCATCCGCGCAGTTTGCGATCCGCGGGAAGAGGTTGGTCATCTCCAGCCCTGACTTCCCGTAGTGCTTGCTCTGCCATGGGCTGCCCATGACCTTGCCGTTATCGTTGAAGACGGTACGTTGAATCGGCACGGGCATCGCCTGGCCGTGGAGCCGCCTCAGCGCGGGTTTGGGGTCGAAGGAATCGACGTGCGAGACGCCCCCCGACATGTAGCAGAAGATGACGTTCCTTGCCTTGGCTTTCGGTCCGGGCTTCGCGTTGGGCGAACTGGCTCCGAAAGCCGGCGACGAGAGGAGGCCGGAAAGCGCGATGCCGCCGAAGCCGAGCGAGCAGCGGCGGAGGAGTTCGCGACGCGAAAGTGGGTTCATCTTATTTGACGTAAAGGAACTCCTTGAGGTTGAGGACCGACTGGGCGAAGTCGGACCAGACTTGGTTGGGTTTGGCCGCGGGGGCGGACTGAAGCTCGGTCAAGTAGCGGGCGGCGGCCGCGTGTTCTTGGGGGTTCGCTTTCCGCCCCAGCGCCTGCAGGAAGAGCGCGTCGACCTTGGCCGCGTCGGAAGCGTTGGCATCCAGTTGCGCGGACCAGCGTCGGGCGGTATCGACGATGAACGGGTCGTTCAGCAACGTGAGCGATTGCGCGGGTACGTTGGTGCTATCTCGTCGCCCGATGGTGGTGAAGGGCTTGGGACCATCGAAGGTCGTGATGAGCGGGTTGAGCGTGTTGCGGCGGATGAAGAGGTAGACGCTGCGGCGGACCTGTTCGCGCGGCGGGGCCAAGGCATTGTCGCCGGGGCCGTACATGCGCGTATCCAGCCGACCAGCCAAAGCGATGCAGCTGTCGCGAAGCGCTTCGCCTTCGAGTCGACGGATGCGCATGTGCGAGAGCAGGTCGTTGGCCCCATCGCGGGCGGCGACACCCGCGGCCGGCGTGCTGGAGCGCTGGAAGGCGTCGGACAGCACGAGCGTGCGCAGCATGGTTTTGATGGACCAGCGTTCCGCGATGAATCGCTGGGCGAGGTAATCGAGCAATTCGGGGTGGGTGGGCTGGTCGCCGAGACGCCCGAAGTTATCGACGGTGCCGACGAGGCCACGTCCAAAGGTGTGGTGCCAGAGCCGGTTGACCATCACGCGGGCCGTCAACGGGTTGTCCGCGGCGCCGATTTTCGCGGCCAATTCGAGCCGCCCGCTTCCGGCCGGGTCGAAGGGTTTTACGTCGAGGATTTCGAGGAAGCGTCGGGCGATGGGTTCGGCGGGCTTGCGATGGTCGCCGCGGACGTAGAGGGGTTGGTTGAAGCCAGGAGCCTCCCAGAGCCCTGGGGCACGTCGTGGAGCCGTCAGTTCGGATTCCAGCCGCCGGTACTCTGCGACGAGTTTGGTCAATCCCGGTGAGGTCGCGTAGCCGGCGTCGAGCACGCCATGGCGCAGGGCCGCATCAAGCAGGGCGACCTGGGCTTCGTCGGCCTGATCACGGCCCCAGGCCTTGGCGGCAGTTGCGAGCGCGACCACGACGTCCTCCACGGTCCGTAAGGTGGGAGCGGTTACGATGACCGCTTCTCCCTTGGGTGCGTTGGCCTTGGCGTCATGGAAGATGACTTGCCGGACACCGAACCAGCCGCTCTCGCCGGCTTTTCCGTCAGGATTGGGGGAGTCGTCGGGCAGGGTGAGCTCGAGGTAGCCATGGGAACCTTTGCGGTAGGCCGTATCGAGCGTGACCCAGGTGCTGCGGTCAGCATTGACGGTGGCTTTGGGGAACCGGGAGCCGCCGGGCGACAGCGGGTAGTTGTCGGGGATCAGCCGTAAAGTGGCCCCTCGTCCCATGACCTGCACGCTGACGAAGTCCGTGGTGATCAGGAAGCGTGGGGAGGTGAGGACCGCGCTGTGCTTGGTGGAGAGGGGGTGGGAGTGAAGGCCGGAAGGGAGGAGCTGACGGAGGACATCGCGGCCGGTGCTCTCGATGCGGAATTCGCCTGGGGTGATGCGATCGCCCATTCCATTGCCATGCCGTGACCAAGTCGGGGCTGTGGCGCTGGCGAGGTCCCAATCGGCGGCTTCGGTGGGCGCAGCCTTAGGCGCATTCGGACGCAGGCCAAGCCGCAGGAAGCCCGACGCGTGGAGAGGGTGCGTCGGGTCGGTTTCGTTGGCGAACCCAGCGACGAGTTTCCCGTCCATCTGCTTCAGTTCGCCGAGCCGGGCCCGAAGTCGGGTCGCTTCCTCGCGGACGGCCTTCAGCGCATCCTCGCTCGCGGCTAGGGCGTCGATACCTCCGCGCTGGATGCCGGTCTGGAATGAGGCCGCGATTTGTTCCGCCGTGAGGGCGAAGTCGTAGAGCCGAGCCTCCTCGATTTCGCCTTGCAGGAAGGCGTTGCCGCCGCCGGTGTGGCGACGCCCAAAGAGCAGGTGGGACTTGCCTGGGGCGAAGGTGTAGAGGCCAGCGGTCGCATTGGCGGGACCATAGGCTTGCCCATAGGGCTTTCCATTACGGTAGAGCGTGGTCCGGCCATCGTTCCCGTAGGTGATGGCGATATGAACCAGCTCGGTCGGGCCGGCTTGTTCGGCGGCCCCGCCGACATTTTGCGTGCGGATGCCGTTATCACTCCCCGACATCCAACGCTGGGGCTGCTTTTCCGCGAAGACAATGGAGTCGAAGACCTTGCCGCCGATCGTCTCCACCGTCAGCACGCCCCCGCCGCTTTGGGCCAGGGTGGGCAGGAGGACCCAGGCTTCCATGGTCTTGGCCGCGAGGTTTTCGGTGGTGGCCGCGGTTTCCGCGAAGGCGCCTTTGCCGTCGAGGCTGAGTCGGCCATCGCGGATGCTGGCACCGCCTTGTGGTTGGGCGGTGAGTTTGCCGATGAGGTCGCGGCCATCTTCTTCGAAGGTCCACCAGTGAATCGGGACCGGGCCGGCATCCTTTCCGGCCTTAAGCCGCCGACGGAACGTGTCGCCCGCCAAGGTTTGCTCCAGGGCCGCCACGCGTTGCTCGAGTTTGCCACGTTCGCTGCTTTGCGAACGGATGCGGCTCAACGCGGCGGGTAGGTCTTGGGCTTGTTGGCGCCACTGGGCGGCGAGGGCGACGCGGATTTCCTGCTTAAGTTCGCCGAGCTTCGCCTGGTGCAGGCCAAGCCGTTCGGGTGAGTCCACGGTGACTTGGCCGGGCCGGGAAGAGGCGAAGATTCCGTAGAAAGCGTAGAAGTCGGCTTGGCTGATCGGGTCGAACTTGTGGTCGTGGCAACGGGCGCAGGAAACCGTCAGCCCCAAGAACGTCTTGCTGACGACATCGATCTGGTTGTCGACGTTGCGGACCTGTTCATCGAGGGTATCGACCGGTTGGTAGCCGTGCTCGACGAGGCGGAAGTGGCCGGTGCCGAGGGCGGATTCGTTCAAGTGTTCGCTGGCATTGAGCCGAGGCTTGGG
>Ga0315905_10006686_pt1 | contig 11723 bp, 12 predicted proteins | sample LakEriMetagenome_5_FD_203522 | JGI IMG/M metagenome (GOLD analysis project Ga0315905, IMG submission 203522) | Freshwater fungal communities from buoy surface, Lake Erie, Ohio, United States - Buoy 4 MA121 | ecosystem: Environmental > Aquatic > Freshwater > Lake | place: USA: Lake Erie, Ohio...
AATGGTTTGGACGAAGAGGAAACTTTGCACTTGAAAATCTGTTCATATCAAAACCATTTTGGTGGCGATGGTCGTTTTATATGATGTTAATTGTGCTTGTTTTTTTCTCGACTGGAAAAGAACAGGCCTTTATTTATTTTCAATTTTAATGAAAAGATTTCTTTTAAGAATTTCTATTTTTCTTACCTGCAATGGATTGTTGTTTCTAGTTTTTATTTTTTTCACAAGTTGGACGGCCAAACGCAACAACAATTTTAAGATGGATGCAAAAATTAAGCAAGTTATATTTGGTCATTCCCATGTTGAATTTGGATATAATGATTCGTTAATAGAAAATTTCAAGAATTTGGGTGAGTCAGGAGAATCTTATTTTTATACACTTCCGAAGATAAAAGAAATAGTTAGAGCAAACCCTCAATTAGAAACAGTTTTTTTGGAATTCACCAATAATCATTTATCCAATTCTATTGAACGTTGGATATTAGAAAAAAAATATTTGGGATACTATTATGCTATTTATTTTCCGTATGTAAAAAGAGATGATCATTTGTATATAGTAAAAAATGAACCGCTAAATTATTTTAGGAACTTACCGATTGTGTGTAAAGATTTACTAAAAAAAAGTCGAACTTCATGCAATTTCACTATCGAATTTGGAGGGTATAAATCTGTACAAGGTACATTGTCAGAATATTATAAAAAAAGGGGAAACCATGAAAACGAGAATTTTATTGAAATTCAGAATGGTGTTTCAGAGCTTCAAATGTATTATCTTAAAGAAATTATAACATTTCTTGATGAAAGTAATATTGAACTAATTCTAGTTAGAACTCCTCTTCATAAGACATATCAAGGATATGTAAATGAAACAGATTTTAATAGTATTTTGAAAACCGAATTAGCAAATGTTAAGTTTTTGGATTTGTCAAAATTTCCTTTATCTGATGATGAATTTAGAGATCCTGAACATGTAAATGTTAATGGAGCAAAAAAACTTTCATTCTGGTTTAATAATTTTTTAAAAAAAGAAATAAAAGTAGTTTTCAAAAAAGAAAAACATTTAGATTATCAATCTATTGCTTTGATAAATAGTTCTAATAAATGATTGGAAAACTGATTTATAGCATTTATTCAACTAAAAACAATGTAGAAGCTTGCCAACAAGTCATACGCGATAAAGAGTGGGATGCTATTTCTGAAAATATTAAACATAACACTACATTTTTGGATGTAGGTTGCGGGGCAGGTTATGCTATGTTTAAAGCTCAAAATGAACGAAATTGTAAAGTCGAAGGAATTGATCCAAACCCTGGTGCTCATGGGGTAGGTAGATACTTAAAGGAATTAGTAAATTCACCAAGAATTTATCAGGGATTTGCTGAAAGTTTACCATTCGAATCAAAAAAATTTGATCTTGTTTATTCATCTCATGTTTTGGAACATGTTGAAGACGAATTTAAAGCATTGCAAGAAATGAAAAGAGTGATGAAGGATGATGGGGTATTGATTATCGGGATGCCAACAGCCACAATGGCATGGCTAAATTTATTTTCAACAGTTCTATTTACAACACATGTAAGACTCTATGAATTTTTGAGAGGTATTTTTTTAAAGGGAAGTTTAGCAAGATTTAAACTTATTTTTAGAATATTTTCACACAGTTACCCAAGAGCCACTTCAATCTGGTACGATATAAAACACTACCGAGTTAAAAATTGGCAGCGCACAGTAGAACAAGAATTTAAAATAGAAAAAGTAATATTACCCTGCTTATATCCCTATCCAGATTACCCCCAATTTTTTAAACTCAGAAAATCTGCCCGATTCAGCAGCAGTGTCTTCTTCATCTGCACAAAGAAATAACTAGTTACTTTAAACGCAGGATAATAAATTAATAATGCCAACAATCAAAAGTTTTGAGGATATAAACGCTTGGCAACTAGCACGAATTTTTGCTTAGGAAGTTTATGAAACCTATAGCAATGAACCATTTGCAAAGGATTTTGGATTGAAAGATCAACTTAATAGATCATCAGGCTCCATTATGGATAACATTGCCGAAGGATATGGCAGGCTCGGTAATAAAGAATTTATTAATTTTCTTACCTATGCCAAAGGTTCTTGTTTAGAAGCAAAATCCCAACTTTTTCGAGCTTATGACAGAGCCTATATTACAAAAGAACAACTCGAAAATTTCAATTTACAAATTACAGCAATCGATAATCATATAGGAGGATTTATTGCCTACCTTAAAAAAACATCTTTCAAAGGCCAAAAATTTAAATAAACAAAGAACAAAAAACAAAGAACAAAAAACAAAGAACAAAAAACAAAGAACAAGGAACAAAGAACAATAAACAAAGAACAAAAAAATGGCAAGTCAATCTTCTCCAACCTTTTATTTTCAAACATTTTCAAGTGACATCTGAATCGCAAAATATTGAATATAAATTAACCTGGAGAGATGAATATCTTAAATGGATTTGTGGTTTTGCGAATGCTGATGGAGGAACTATTTTCATAGGGAAAGACGATACTGGAAAAGTGGTTGACTTAAAAGATTTTAAAAAACTTTTGGAAGAAATTCCAAACAAGGTCAGAGACACTTTGGGGATTTTGGTTGATGTTAACCTTAATGAATCTGAACGTGGAAAATATATCGAAATTGTTGTTGAGCAATATCCATATCCAGTCAATTACAAAGGACAGTATCATTATAGAAGCGGTAGTACAAAGCAAGAATTGAAAGGAGTAGCACTTGATAAGTTTCTTCTTCAGAAAAAAGGAAAAAGATGGGATGGTGTACCTATTCCAAATGTTTCCGTAAGTGACTTTAAGCAAGAAACACTTGATTTTTTTCGAAAAAGAGCTTTTAGAAGCAAAAGAATTGATGAAGAAAGTTTAACTGATAGTAATGAACACCTTATTGAGAATCTTCAACTCAAAGAAGGAAAGTTTCTAAAGCGGGCATCGATTCTGTTGTTTCACACTAATCCTGAAAAATATATAACTGGAGCTTACATAAAAATAGGTTACTTCGAAAGTGATAGTGACTTGAGATATCAGGATGAAATCCACGGAAATCTTTTTGAACAAATTGAAAAGACAACAGAATTATTATTCACCAAGTACATTAAAGCTTTGATTAGCTATGAAGGATTGAATCGTGTAGAGACCTACGAATATCCCAAGGAAGCAATTAGAGAAGCATTATTGAATGCAGCTGCCCATAAAGACTATTCAGGTGGTGTTCCCATTCAAATCAGTGTTTATAATGATAAGTTAGTAATTTGGAATTAAGGTCAACTTCCGGAAAATTGGACAGTAAAGAATTTATTGGAAAAGCACGCCTCTAGACCCTATAACCCAGATATTGCAAATTCACTTTTCCGAAGTGGTTATATTGAATCTTGGGGTAGAGGAACTCTTAAAATCATCAATGAATGTAAAAAAGCAGGAATTCCTGAACCAGTTTTCAATTACGATTCAAGTGATATTTCGATAGAATTCCGTAAAGATATTTACAATGAAAAATATTTACGGGAATTAGGACTAAACAATAGACAATTGGATGCGTTACTACATTTTAAATACAATAAAGAAATCAATAGTTCTGAATATATGAGGAGGTATAAAATTACAGACAGAACTGCAAGGTATGATCTGTCTGAATTAGTTGAAAAGAATTTGCTGCTTAAGCAAGGAAATAGAAAATCATCAAAGTATATATATCCGATAAATTTCCGATAAACGATTGTTTTTTCCGATAAATTTCCGACAAAGTTGAATAAATTAAGTAGATGTAAGTCAGCAATTGCGTAAACAACGAACAAAAAACAACAAACAAAAAACAACGAACAACGAACAAAAAACAACAAACAAAAAACAACGAACAATAAAATGAAAATCCTCCACATCATACCCACACTATCCAAAGGAGGAGCGGAGCGTCTGGTAATAGATATTGTTAAACAATTAAACAAACAAGAGAATACGAAAGTTGGTTTGGTAATTTTTAGAGATGATATAAAATACGATAGTTCAGAAATTAATGAATTTGTTTCGATCATCCCATCTTCCGTTAAACTTTCATTAACAAAAAAATGGATAGTAAATGTTTCTGACCTTCAAGTTTATATCGATAATTTTAAACCGGATGTCATCCACACCCATTTATTCGAAGCAGAACTAGTAAGTCGTTTTTGTAACTATCCAAATGCGCGATGGTTCAGCCATGTTCACGACAACATGATACAATTAAATAGTTGGTCCTGGTCATCCATTTCAAAAACAAACATTACGAATTGGTACGAAAAACAAACTTTATTCAACCAATACAAAAAAAACAGAGGAACACATTTTATTGCCATCTCCAAACATACCGAATCCTACATCAAATCCGTCCAATCCAAATACCCAGTTACTTTATTACACAACGCAATCGACGTCAATCGCTTCCAAAAACCTACTAATTTTCAAAAAAGTTTTACAGACAGTGGTTCGAGACCAGTCGAGAACCAACCCTCAATCCCGATAGCTATCGGGACAACCCTTAACCTCAACCTTCAACTCTCAACTCTCAACTTAATCAACATCGGCTCCTTCGTTCCTAAAAAAAATCAAACGTTTCTACTCGATATCCTCCTTGAGCTTAAGGAAAGGGGAGTTTATGCAAATTGCCTTTTTGTTGGCGATGGCCCTCTGAAAACTGAAGTCCAAAATAAGGCACAGGAACTAGGGATTTCATATCAATGCCACTTTCTAGGGAATGTAGATAAAGTTGAGGAATATTTATGGCGATCAGACGTTTATGTGCATACCGCCACCTACGAACCATTGGGACTAGTTTTATTAGAAGCCATGGCTTCAGGACTTCCTATCGTTTCCTTAGATGGAGGTGGAAATCGTGACATAATGATTAATGAAAAAAATGGATTTTTAATTGAAAAACAAGATCCTAAAGTTTTTGCCGATCGAATCTTACAAGTATTCCAAAACAAAGAAACCAGTAATTTCAATACCGAAATCGCTAATCAGTTTGACATCGAATTATATTGTGAAAAACTAGTCGCTTTATACAGTCAGACTAACTAACCACTAACCACCTTGAAACACCTAGTTCTTCTTACCGATAACTACCCAAATTCAAATGGTGAATTTTTTTTAGATGATGAAATAAATATCATCTCGTCAAAATTTGAAAAGATTACTGTCCTTTGTGCGAGTAAAATTTATAATACGAAAAGAGCAATCCCGCATAATGTTCAGGTAATTGAGCTTCCTCAAATTGGATTTTTTAAGCGTATTTTGTTTCGATTTCAAAGTTTATTTTTTATGCCCTTGTTTAAAGAACTGCTTTCTTTAAAAAAATCATATGGTCTCCCACCAAATTTTTTATTAGTCAAAATTTTAGTAGAAGATTTTGTAAGATCATCAATAGTCATGAAAGAACTTTACAAACATGAATTAACAGACCCTTCTAAACACATACTTTACTCATATTGGCATGATTACAAAACGTTGGCAATTGCTCGTATTCGAAAAAAAACAGGATGTCGTGCCATTGCACGTTGCCACAGATGGGACGTGTATTTTTATGCAAACAACCCACCTTATTTACCATACCGAAAATATTTACTGAATGAGCTTTCGCTCACAAGCTCAATTTCCGTGGATGGCATAAACTACATGCGACTGGCTCATAATTTCAACAAAACAAATAAACTAGTGCTATCCCGACTTGGCAAAATAAATAATAGGAATCCTCATCCTTTTATTAGCGGTTCAGATCTGATTACCATTTGCAGTTGTTCGACACTTACATCAGTAAAAAGAGTAGAATTGATTATTGATTTTATTAAGTCATTATCGGTTCATATTAAAATTAAATGGGTTCACTTTGGAGATGGTATCCTAAAAGAAAAACTTCTCAAATTAGCGGAAGAATCATTAATCAATATTGATTATAATTTTAGAGGAATTGTTCCCAATGATGAAATTCTCAATTTTTACAATCTAAATTTTATCGACTTATTTATCAATTTCAGCGAATCTGAAGGCATTCCTGTTTCTATTATGGAAGCGCAATCGGCAGGTATTCCAGTTTTGGCAACCAATGTTGGTGGAACCTCAGAAATTGTAAACAATGAAAATGGATTTTTAGTCGAGAAAGATTTTAATCTGAAAGAAGTAGTCACCATCATTAAAAGGTATCTTTCCAGCACCGAGGAAGAAAAACAAAGAAAACGCAACGCTTCTTATGAAAATTGGAAACAAAACTACAACGCCGAGACCAACTACATTGAATTCGTCAAACTAATCACCGCTAACTACTAACCATTCACCACTAACTATTAACTACGATCCACTTACCACAAACTACTCACCACTAACCATACACCACTCACCAACAAAATGAAACTAACCCTCATAGCAGGAGCCCGCCCCAATTTCGTTAAAATAGCACCCATTATCCATGCGATAGAGGAAGCTAAAACAGAAAATAAAACTTTAGAGTATTCCTTAGTACATACAGGACAGCATTTCGATGCCAATATGAGTTCTGATTTTTTTGAGCAATTGGGTATTCCTGAACCTAACGTAAACCTTGGGGCAGGAGGAGGAACGCAAGCGGAACAGACTGCCTCTATCATGATTGGATTTGAGAAGTATGTAAAGGAGAATCCGTGCGATTTGGTTTTGGTGGTCGGCGATGTGACCTCCACTTTGGCGTGTTCTATTGTGGCAAAAAAAGCAGGAATTAAAGTGGCACACGTGGAAGGCGGAATTCGCTCCAACGATTGCAGCATGCCTGAGGAAATTAATCGAAAAGTAACAGATAGTATTACTGACTATTTTTTCACTACTTCACATTTTGCTAATGAGAATCTAGAGAAAGAAGGAATCTCAAAAGACAGGATCTTCTTTGTCGGAAATGTCATGATTGACAGCTTATTAAAAAATCAAACTAAATTTTGCGAACCAGTTTTTTGGTCAGCCAAAAAGTTAGAAAAAACAAAATATTTTGTCTTGACATTACACCGTCCATCGAATGTGGATGATTTGGATAGGCTAAAACTAATCCTTTCAGCAATCGATTATTCAGTTCAAAATCCGGTGATTTTTCCCGTTCATCCACGAACCAGAAAACAGGTTGAAAAATTAAATCAAAGTTTTTCAAATATTAAATTAGTTGGTCCACAACCATATTTGGAATTCAATTATTTGGTTTCAAATGCCAAAGGAGTATTAACAGATTCAGGAGGAATTACCGAAGAAACAACTGTGTTGGGAATCCCATGCGTAACCCTTCGCAGTAATACCGAACGTCCAGAGACAGTTGTCTACGGATCCAACGAATTAGTCGGAAACGATTTAGAAAAACTAAAAACTTGTATCCACCAAATCGAACACAACAACTGGAAATCATCCTCCATCCCCGAACTTTGGGACGGCCAAACCGCCAATCGCATCGTCAACAAACTAATTGAATTATTTCCGAATACTACATTGAAAGTTTAAATTGATTGTATTCCCGAATTATAAAAGAAATTACCAAGATCCAAAGGACTAGATTTACAAAAGTTAGGATGAAGAAAATTTTGAATCCAATACCAATTCCAAAAAGCGCTTGTCGTTTGGAAACCTGTTTCCGTTCTTTTTGTGAATTGCTCGATAAAAAATTTTCGCCGAACGGCTTAAATCAAGTCTTGATTTTTTGTTTCTTTTGTATCAAGACAAAAGAAAAATGAGAATCCTAATCCTTTCCCAGCACATCTTCCCCATGCAAACCCCCCGTGCGCATCGAACAACGGAACTCATGAAAGAATTTGCCCGACAAGGACTCGAAGTAACCGTCTATGCTGTTTTAGGAAAACACGATTATTTTGAATTTTTAAAACAATTTCCTTCCATCACGTTGAAGAATATTCCTTTAAAATGGATGTATCATCCGTACAACAGTGATGGTGATGGAAAACGTTATTTCATTGACAAGGTATTTGGAAAATTATTAGGTAAGCGCTTTTTATTTCCGAATTTTGAGTTTTACCATCGCGTGCAGGAAATACTTAAACAAGATCACGATTATGACGCAGTCATTTCCATAGCCGATCCACATCAAATTCATTGGGGAGTTGCCTGTTACAGAAAACACAACCCAAATGAATTTCCAAAAACCTGGATTGCTGATTGCGGCGATCCGTTTATGAATAACGATACAACCAACATATATCCTCAGAAATTTGCGAAATACGAACATCTTTTCTGTCAACAAGCAGATTTCATTACCGTACCAGAACCTGAGGCTGCGAATGGGTATTACCAAGAATACAGGAGCAAACTCAAAATCATTCCTCAAGGCTTTGATTTTGATGAAACGAGAGAAAAGGTTGAGCCAAATAATTCAATTCCAACCTTCGGTTATGCTGGAACATTTTACGAAGACATTCGCAATCCAAGAAAATTCATGGAACTTCTTTGTAAGATTGATAATCCATTCAAATTCATAGTATATTCAAATCATACAGTTCTCATCAATGACTTTAAAGAAAAATTAGGAGAAAAATTAGAAATTCGAAAAGGAATACCAAGAGAAGAATTGTTATTCGAATTAGAAAAAATGGATTTCTTAGTGAATTTAGCTAATGTGAATCGCCCCAATCAAATTCCAAGTAAATTGATAGATTACGCCATTACAGGGAGACCTATTTTGAATGTAAACCCGAGTGAACCAGATTTTAAAATGCTAAAAGAGTTTTTAACTCAGGATTATTCTTTTTCACACGAAATTATCAATTTGAAGAAATACAAGATCACTAATATTAGTTTAGAATTCATTAATCTTGTACTCGATTAAGATAAATTAAAATTAAAGATAAAAAAATATGAATATTGGAATAATCGGTTATGGATATTGGGGTCCAAATTTAGTGCGCAACTTTTCCTCTCTTCAAAATTGTAAAGTTTCTTCAATTGCTGAAGCGAATATTAGCAGACACGAATTAATTTTAAAACACTATAAGGATGTAAAAATATATCATTCAGCTGAAGAATTAATTAAAGACATTTCAATTGATGCAGTAGTGATAGCAACACCTGTGTTCTCTCATTATCCCTTAGCAAAATTGGCTCTAGAGAATGGTAAACATGTTCTTATTGAAAAACCAATGACTTCGAGCTCAGCTCATGCAAAGGAATTAATAGAAATTGCTTTGAGAAAAAACCTTTCACTTATGGTGGACCACACGTTTTTATATACTGGAGCTGTTCAAAAAATGAAAGAATTAGTATCGAGCGGATTTTTAGGAAAATTAAGCTACATTGACTCAACACGAATTAACCTTGGACTGTTCCAATCTGACGTAAATGTATTGTGGGATTTAGCACCACATGACATTTCAATTTTAAATTATTTAGTCGATGAGAGACCTATTAGTGTCAATGCAACTGGAGTATCTCATACAAATAATGAAATAGAAAATATTGCCTATTTGACATTAAATTATAATTCTGGATTTATTGCACACTTTAATTGTTCTTGGTCGTCTCCTGTTAAATTAAGAATGATGTTGATTGGAGGGATGGATAAGATGTGTATATTCAACGACCTTGAACCCACAGAAAAGGTGAAAATTTATGATACTGGTTATTCTTATAAAACAGATGAAGAAAAAAATAGGATTATGGTTGATTATAGGGCAGGAGATATTTATTTACCAAAGGTTAATTCCACAGAAGCTTTATCTCTAGTCGCAAAAGATTTTATAGAATCAATAGATAATAAAACTAACCCAAAATCTGATGCTAATATTGGATTGGATGTGGTAAAAATATTAGAAGCAGCTCAAAAATCAATAAAGATGAAGGGTCAAGAAATTAAAATAGAAAAATAATGGAAAATACTAGTCAAATTAATTTAAAACAATGTCTTAACAATGTTCATCTTGGTGAAAATGTTAAAATTTATGATTTTGTAAATGCCTATGGCTGTTCCATTGATGATAATACTAAAGTGGGTGCTTTTGTTGAAATTCAAAAAGGATCAACAATTGGCAAAAACTGCAAGGTTTCTTCTCATACATTTATTTGTGAAGGTGTTCATATAGAAGATAATTGTTTTATTGGTCATGGTGTTATGTTTACAAATGATTTATTCCCAAGAGCTACTAATATGGATGGATCTCTGCAAACAGAAAATGATTGGAAATGCATTGAAACTTTTGTGAAAAAGGGAGCATCTATTGGTAGTAATGCAACTATTTTGGCGGGCGTTACAATTGGAGAAAACTCTCTAATTGGAGCAGGTTCAGTTGTCACGAAAAATGTTCCTAAAAATGCAATTGTAGTAGGAAATCCGGCTCAGATAATTAAATACTTAAGATAATGGAGAAAATTAATTGCTTGGATCTCAAAGGTCAGCACCAACAAATTAAGGCCGAAATTTTTGAAGCATTTGAAAATGTGTATGAAAAAACGGCTTTTTCAGGAGGTCCTTTTGTTGAGGAATTTGAACAAAAATATGCTGAATTTATAGGTTCAAAATATGCTGTTGGGGTATCTAATGGTACCATTGCTCTTCATCTAGCGATGCTTGTTCTGGGAATTGGTCAAGGTGATGAGGTTATTATTCCTGCAAATACCTTTATTGCAACAGCATGGGGTGTTTCACATGTAGGCGCTACACCCGTTTTTATTGATTGTGATGACACTTGGAATATGGATCCAACAAAAATTGAGGCAGCAATAACCTCAAAAACAAAAGCGGTAATTGGGGTACATTTATATGGGCAACCATTCGATGTTGATACTGTTCAAGCAATATGTAAAAAACACAATTTATATCTTGTAGAGGATGCCGCTCAAGCTCAAGGTGCTAAATACAAAGGTACAACAGTAGGGGTTTTTGGAGAATTAGCGTGCTATAGTTTTTATCCGGGAAAGAATTTAGGTGCATGTGGAGAGGCTGGTGGACTGACAACTAATCATGAAAAATATTACAAACATCTTCAGTCTTTAAGAAACCATGGCAGTACTGTTCGCTATTTTCATGATGAAATAGGTTACAACTATCGAATGGGAGGTTTAGAAGGTGCTTCGCTATCTGTGAAATTGAAGTATTTAGATGGTTGGAACAACGAAAGGAAACAAATTGCATATCGATACAGAAGTGAAATAAAAAATCCCAAGATAAAAATGCAAGAGATTCCATCATGGTCTGATGGAGTATTTCATTTATTCGTGCTAACAACGGATGACAAAGAAAAGTTCTTAAAACATTTGGAAGAAAATGGAATAAATCCTGCCTTTCACTATCCAGTTCCCTGCCATTTACAAAAGGCTTACGAGTATTTGAATTATAAAAAAGGTGATTTCCCAAAAGCAGAATATTTGGCAGAGAACTGTGTGAGTTTACCTATGTATGCAGAGTTAACGGAAGAACAAGTTTCTAAAGTTATTACCGTAATTAATAATTTTTGAAAGTGAAAAATCTTTTAATCTTTCCATATAATGGAAATGGTTTAGAAGCTTTGGATTGTCTGAATAATGAATACAATTTCATCGGATTTGTTGATGACACTCTTGAAAAACAAGGTTTAAATAAATATGGTTTTTATGTGTATGATCGAAGTGCATTCGAAAAATTTCAAGATGCATTAATACTTGCTGTACCTGGGGGACCAACAACATATCAACACAGAAGAAAAATCATCTCTGAACTAAAT
>Ga0315905_10006687_pt1 | contig 11722 bp, 21 predicted proteins | sample LakEriMetagenome_5_FD_203522 | JGI IMG/M metagenome (GOLD analysis project Ga0315905, IMG submission 203522) | Freshwater fungal communities from buoy surface, Lake Erie, Ohio, United States - Buoy 4 MA121 | ecosystem: Environmental > Aquatic > Freshwater > Lake | place: USA: Lake Erie, Ohio...
AAACGGGCTAATTTTGTCGGGCTTGTGGGCTTTTATGCCGTGGCAACTTGTTTTTTCGCTTCGCTTCTTTGCTTCGCTCGAAGACTTGCACCTTCTTTTTCGTTTTGTAACCTTACGGCATTTCGCTTCGCTATCTGTGTAGCCTCACGCTGTGAACTTTCGATTTTGTATGTCGCATTAATATGCTTGATTAAATCGTTGGCTATTTTGCGCAATCTTTCGGCCGTAAAGCCGTTGTTTTCGCTTGTGCCGTCGGAGTAATAGGTAAACTTATTTTTCCCCAATGTAAACACGGCCTCAATTGGTGCTTTCTTTGTTTTGTCTTTATTGGGTTTCCTCATGTCGGCAATTGTATCGTTGTCGGCCGATGCTTCGCCCTTGTGAGACTCAAAGTTTTTGCACCACGTTTCGCAGTTTTCCTTCGATAATGAGGCCTTGAGGCCTTCGCCCTTTGCCTCATGTACTTTGTCGGTGTACTTGTTAATCAAGTTTTGAGGGAAATTCGATAGCCTTACATACTTGTGGTAATTAGAGGCCTCGAAACCATACGTTTTTTCAATTGCCTCGGCCTTTGTCAATGGCTTTACGTCTTTGTCTTTACACAAATTTTTGTAGGCCGAGTAAAGGTCTTCAAAGGCCTTCGCACCTTTACCAATTTCGCCCGCAAGTTCATTGGTCAAAGTCCACGTTTCAAGGTTGGCCTTTTCAAGTTTACTGAATGCGTTCTTTACGTTTTTTACGTTCAATTTTGCGTTCTGTGTAGCGTTAAACATACCGTTTAACAATTCTACGTTTTTAGTGTTTTGCTTCATTGCATTCGCAAGTTAATACAAAACTTTGATAAAACAATAACAAAGTATTTTTTTTTGATTTTTTCCGTGTCTTTAAAGACACAAGGTACACGGATAGGCGCACGGGCAAAGGGAAACGGGCAAGGCAAGGGAGCAAAGGACGGGCAAAGGGACGTATAAAAGGGACGTGAACGGGCAAAGGGACGTAAACAAGGGACGGCAAGATAAAAACGCCAAAAAATTGGACGGGGACGGGCAAAAGTGAACCCCACCCCATGAAAAACAAATCGGTTTCGGTTGGGGGTCGGGCTCGCAGATCGTGGGGTATTACCCCAAGACCCAAAGTATTTAAACCTATTTATTATCTTTGTCACATGTATAACGATTTGAAAGTTAAGGGTGGACGTTTGGTAAATGAAAGCCCAAAGAATCCAGAAATGGGGATCACTAGAATTGCAAGACAGGTTAAAGAGATGAAGAAGCAGGAGAAAGTTGGGATGATGAGGGATGCTTTTTATCAGGCTGAGATGATGTCAGAAGCAAAAGAGATGATCATGGAAATGAAGTTGGGTAAGAAATATTGACATAGAATTTCAACATGAACCTATGGTTTTTGTTGATGTTCTGTATTTGTTTTGTTGCAAATTGGGGTCTTCGGACCCCTTTTTTTATACCCTCTTCACCATGGTTACAAATTTTTAACATGGGGTTTTCTTAAAAAAATACAAAATACTTACAAAACCTTCTTATTAAAAACTACTATTATTATACTATTAACATTAATTATGTTATAAATATGTTAAAATAGAATATTATAATATATTGAATATCAATATATTAAAAAGAGAAATGTTAAATATGTTAAAAATAAAAATGAACTGTAGTCAGAAATAAAATACGCATATAAAGAAATATATATATATAATAGGGAGGATTGGAAAACAACATTTTGCCATTACCCCATCCGGGGTGTGTTTGGTATTTCATTACATCGATGTATATTTGCTCTGCAATCAAATCAAATTTATGAATAGTAGTATGGGATATTCCCCAAAGGATTTAGACTTTGACGAGCGTGCACGCAAGAAGCTTGTGGATGGCATAGTCAAGTTATCGAAAGCAGTTAAGAGCACGTTGGGTCCAAATGGAAACACGGTGCTTATTGAATCACCCAATCACACGCATGGGATTACAGTCACCAAGGATGGTGTCACAGTGGCCAAGTCGATTGACTTGATAGACCCCATTGAGAACCTTGCGGTGAAGATCATGAAGCAGGCAGCAGACAGAACTGCTAGTGATGCTGGTGATGGGACCACTACAAGCATTGTCCTTACGGAGGCGCTTGTGCTTGAGGGGATGAAATACATCACGAGCAGGACGACCAACCGGACGGTGTTGCTTAGGCATTTGGTGGAATTGAGCAATCAGGTGGTGGACAAGTTGAAGAAGCGCAGCAAGAAGCTGACGAGTTCGATGTTGCTCGATGTGGCAACTATATCGGCAAATAACGATAAATCGATCGGGAAGATTATTGCTGAGGTTTATGCTGACGTTGGGCGTAATGGCATCGTGACGGTTGAGAGAAGTCAGAGCACTGAGACTTATGCTGAGACTACACTGGGTCTGAAAATTGACAGGGGGTATTTGAGTCCGCTGTTTATCAATGACCAGAAGAAGGACGAGTGTGTGTACGAGGATGTGATGGTGCTTGTGGCTGACATGGAGATAAGCAATATCTTGCAGCTTGAGTTGGTGCTGAAGCCAATCATCCACGAGAATAAAAAGATTTTATTGATCGCTCCCTGTAGCAATAACGTGGTGAACACGCTAGCTGCGAACGTGATGAAGAACAATCTGAAGATTGTGGCCATCCAACCGCCTAGCTTTGGCTACAAACAGCACGAGCTAATGCAAGATATCGCACTGTCTGTTGGGGCAACTTACTTTTCCGAGAAGACAGGGGACGATTTGAGTCTGATCAATTACTCAGATTTGGGCCATGCAGCGAAGATTATCGTGTCAGCTGATAAAACTATCATCCTTAAGAGCGATCTGCGCTCAGATGAGCTGAGAATCAATGAGAGGGTCAAACAATTGTGGGACGCACATGCTCAAGCTACCAAAAAAGCGGACAAGGACTTCCTGTTGGAGCGCATTGCATCGCTAACTGGTGGCATTGGAGTGATCTATGTGGGTGGAAATACGGACTTGGAGCAGAAAGAACTGTACGACAGGGTCGATGATGCTGTCTGTGCTGTGAGGTCAGCTCTTGAAGAGGGGATTTTACCCGGTGCTGGCAAGGCATTGGCTGAAGAATCGGTGGACTTGGTGCCAAGCATAGACGAATCGGACGAATACAACGCAGCTCTTAGCATACTTAAGCAGGCATTGACTGCTCCGGCTATCCAAATCCTTGACAATGCAGGGATAGACGTGGAGAAAATCTACGGAGAGGTGGTCGAGCGTGGCCATGGCTACGATGTGAAGAGTGGACAGATGGGTGACCTGATAAAAATGGGGGTGATTGACCCGTTGAAGGTGACACGCAGCGCACTTCAGAACGCAGTCAGCGTGGCTGTTACCATATTGTCAACCAACGCCATTGTTACCATGGCAAGATCCTACACAACCGAGTAATATCAGAGTATGCAAGCAATAGGAAAGTACATAGTGGTGGTGAATATCACAGAGGAGATCCGCACAGAGGGTGGGTTACTCCTTTCATCGCAAGATTCCGATGAGTTCAGATACAAAAAAGCCAAGGTGATAAACCCCGGCTCTGATGTGTCTGTGATAAAGGCTGATGACTTGGTCTATTACGACAAGGGACACAGCTTTACCATGGTAATCAATAACATTCAGTATACAATCATTCAGGAGCGAGACGTTGTGGTGGTTCTTTGATCCTCCAATCTTTTACGCTCTTTCTCCTGCTCGATTTCCTCCATCATCTCGATGAGGAACCGGGTGTATCTACGCTCCATATAGGGAAGGTCAGCTAAGTTCTGGCCTTTTTCTATGTATGGGCCTGCCTCACGGTTGAGGATGTTGTACATATGGGTGATGACTCTCTTGCCTTTCGGACTGATCTCGTAAATCTTTCTGTCTTTCTTTGTTGGGCTGTCGAACGCACCGAGCCATCCGTTGTTGCACATCTTTGTAATGCGGTCTTTATCCCAAGAGAAAAGCTTTTCTAACTTGTCAAGTTTCCTTGTGCTGAAGTACCCTAGATCGTAGATGTAAAGCAAGATATCTAGTTCTTCCTGAGACAGGCCATACTTCATCTTGAAGTAATAGCGTACTGCCTTCCAATACTTTAGGTAATTAATTTTCATTTTAATAGATTTAATTATATTTGTATGCAAAAATATAAAACAAATGCCAAGTTGTAATCAAAACCCAATCACCCAGAGAGTAAAATCTGGTAGTTCAAAAGTTAAAACTTCTAAAAAGAAATAATTATGAAAAACTCAGGTAAAGCAGGAAGCGGATTGCCAAAGGCATCTGTCCTAACAGCAAAGTCAAAGCCAGACATGAAACCTATGAAGCCAACTGGCAAAGGTGCTACCGCTAAGGTAATGTCTATGGCAAAGAAAGGCGCAAAAGCTGCAAAGAAGAAAGGATATTAATCATGGCGATTAAGAAGAAAAACCTCACTCCGGGTATGGGTCATAACTTGCAGTATGATCCAATGAAAGAAAAAGCTAACAAACCCAAGGGCCAAACCTTGAAGGCTACGCCTGCAAAGGCTAAGACAGGTCCATCTTTTGTGAAGACTCCTGTTAAACCAGCAACAAAGAAGAAAGGCTATTAATCATGGCAGAGAAATCAAGAATGGCGTGCAATAGACCTGTGGCTTCTGACCGTCCCGGAAAGAAGAAAATGGTCAAGGCTTGTGCAAATGGGCAGGAGAAACTCTTGCACTTCGGTGCAAAGGGATACGGACATAACTATTCTGCTGCTGCTCGCAAGTCATTTAAGGCACGTCATTCTTGTGACACTGCTACCAACAAGTTAACGCCTAGATACTGGGCGTGTAAAAATCTTTGGGCTGGTGCCGGTGGGTCCACTCAAAGTAGTCCGAAAGGAAGAAGGGGAAAATACTAATGGCAAATCCAAAACCAATCACCACATTCAGGAAGCAGAAAGCTCGAGCCATGCGTAAGGGTATGGGAGAGATGCAGACTGAACATGGCCCAGCTACGCACTTAATGGCTAGCGCATCGGTTGGCAAGAAGACTGCTGTATTCCCTACTATAACTCCAACTAGCCCTAACAATTATAAGCCTCAGTCATTAGAGGAGGCTTACAAGAAAGGGGAAGTGTTTGAGTTCAGAAACGAAAGGAAAGCGGAGAAGTTCGCTATGGGGAGTTGGAAGAAAGGTCCAGCTAGGAGAGATGCTATGAGAGAGTATCGCCAAATGAGAAAAGAACAAAGAAAAAACAAAGGGAAATGAAAGACGCTTGCTACAAAAAAGTCAAAGCACAGTATGATGTGTTCCCATCTGCAAGAGCATCTCAAGCGATTGCTAAATGCAGGAAGGGGTCAGGCGATGTACGCAAGAGCGAGAAGGGCACAAGCCTAAAAAGATGGGAGAGTGAGAAGTGGCAGGATACAAAGACAGGTAAAGCTTGTGGTGCCGGTGGCAAGAATGAGTATTGCCGTCCAACCAAAAGAGTTTCTGCTCAGACTCCCAAAACAAAAAGTGAAATATCCCCGGCCAAGCTAGCAGCCAAGAAGGCAGAGAAGTCTAGAGTGGGTATGGGCAAAAGAATATCGAAAGTATAACTATATTTGCACTATGGACAACAAACAAAGCAAAGGACTCGGTGATACAATTGAAAAGATCACAACAGCGACCGGCATTAAAGCGGTTGTCGAGAAGGTAGCGCAAGCTACAGGCAAGCCTTGCGGCTGCGCAGAAAGAAAAGATAAATTAAACCGGGCTTTCCCATATAATAAATAATCATGGCATATCAGAAATTACAAGCATATCGTGCAGCAACTGTCACTCCAAGTAACAGCGCAGACATCCCTAGCGTATCTACCCAAGATGGGTCTGGTAATATTGGTTGTGTGCTCTATATTGGTGGAGCTGGAAACATAAGAGTTACTACTGCTGGCGGTGATGACGTTACGTTCAACGGGGTGTTGGCTGGTACATTTTTCCCTGTTCAGGTCGTAAAGGTTTGGTCGACTGGCACTACCGCTACAAACATTATAGCACTCTGGTAAAGGATGTCGTTGCAGATAGCCATATCAAATGCCATTAGGGGCTTTAATGCAGGGGGCACGCCAGCCCCCTCATTTACAAGCTTATTGCTTAGTGGTACTTGGACATCTCCATACAATAGAATTTACTCAACACTAAACACAAGCTCTACTGCTAATAATACATTTAATGCAGGAATAACATCTGGCTTGAGTAATTACGTTTGGAACTTCTTTCCATATCAAGGTAAAATATTGTTTGGTGGTTTTTTCACTACATACAATGGAGCGACTGCAAACTATTTTGCAGAAATAAATCCAGATGGTACGCTATCGAGAACGGGAATTGGAACGGGTTTCAATAATAGCGTCAGAGCGATTCACATTGAACCCGATGGAAAAATAATTTGCGCAGGTACATTTACTTCATACAATGGTGTATCGGTGAATAGAATAGTAAGATTGAATACCAACTTTACTATAGACGCTACATTCAATGTTGGAAGTGGATTTGATAATGAGGTTAATCATTTAGTTAGCGATGGTACTCACATTTATATTGTTGGAGGTTTTACGACTTACAAAGGAGTAAGTAGAAATAGAATTGCTAAAATAAGAATTTCAGATGGAACTGATGATACGGGATCTAACTCTGGAATTAATGATACTCTTTTTGGCATAGCTATACAAGGTGATTTTATATATGTAACGGGTAATACTTTTACAACTTACAATGGAGGTGCAACCGCTCAAGGTATTGTTAAAATAAATAAAAATACTTTAGTTCAAGACACTACTTTCAGAGCGAATATGGGTACGGGAATATCAGCTAGGGCATACTGCTATAGTCAAATAACAAGTACACATCTTTATCTTTGCGGAAATTTTAATTCAATAAATTCAATCGTAAAGCCATTTTTAGCAAGAATAAGTTTAAATGGAGTAGTAGATAGTTCATTCATCTCGGTTTCACCTAACGGAAATGTTCTTTTTGCTAGACTGATAAATAACAATACCAAACTTGCTATAACAGGACAGTTTTCAAACCTTGGAGGAATGCCAAGCGCAAATAGGTTTGGAGCATATGATGTTGTGACGGGAGATATAGACGCTGCTTATAATTTAAATTTAAGCTTAATAGGAACAACTATAGGAGAGTATTAAAATGAAAATTATAGTTAGGAAAGCAGACAACGTAGTTATCTATGGGACAAATAATAACGATACAACTATTGAAGTAATTGATAATAATTTAGTCATAGATGGACAGATAACAGCGACCGATGTAAGTGAGAGTAACTTTGAATTGGTTTTAGAACCTGCGATAAATTTAATAAATCCATTTTTTGTTGGATATGTAGCGTGGATAGGGGCTTTTGTTTATACGGAACAATATCAATTGTTTAATGTTAAAACGCATAATTGCTTGCAAGAAGTAAGAGGTATATACTATTTGAAGTCGCAAGATCCTCAATATACCGAAGAAGAAAGGCAGTCATTTGTTGATTACTATACGTTGTTAGATGATACAATAAACATAGCTTATTTAGATCCTACATTTTCATATCCAGTTCCACCAGACGAAATATTCCCATACTACCCACCTTGCTCTAATAATTAATAATCGAATGTCGATTAGTCGCATCAGAGAAGTAATAATGAATCAAGGAGATCCATCTCCTGATGATGTACTAAGAAGCATTGAGAAGCTGTTAGATGGGGTTAATATTGCGTATCTTAGAGATCTAACCGGAAATGTTCAGACTCAGCTTGCGAACAAGCAAAACATACTTAGAAGCGGATCCAATATAAAGACGGTTAACGACCAATCTATATTAGGCCCCGGCAACCTAGAGATAATAAGCGATAGTGCTGAGTGGGGGAATATAGATGGAGATATAGAGCAGCAGACTGACTTATGGTTGATATTGCAGTCAAAGCAAGATGATCTTGTAAGCGGAGTAAACATCAAGACCATTAATAACCAATCAATACTGGGGCCGGGGAATATAGACGTTTCGGGTGGGTCTATATACACGAAGACTTTAGTTGCGTACAGGACGGCAGGATTGTCATCGGGCAGCACCATGACGCTAAGCACAGACGGAACAGGAGTAACTGGACTCATCGTTCCAGAGGAGCCATATGTGGGATGGAATGTTAGAGTAGAAACCGTAGCTACTGTTATCGATATAATTGGTGATGTTGTGGATGTGGCTATCGGAAATATTTACTCTGAGTCAACGACCTTAGTTTTTAAATCAATAGGAGGAATGTCAACACTCGTTACCATTCTTTCTTCAGAGGCTGGTTATGATGCGTCTATGACCACAGCTACAATGGTGTATTCTATAGGTGGGGCTCAGAATTTAAATTTGCAATTCCAATTCCCTATTTTTGTAGGCAGTGGGACAATCGAGATATCCACAGTATCTAAAGTAGAAATCGTAGAAGTAACTTACAACAATGGGCCAGCGGCATAGACTATACGGACAATTAGAGGTTGACGGCCAAATGGATGTTGGCGGTGAGATGGACGTTGCTGGGGCAATGAGCGTAGGTGGAAATCTTGTAGTTACTGATGAGACTATTACAACCTTACCGTCAGGCACAACCGGGAGTTTGGTCTACTACAATCCAGCAACTGGTGAGTTGACATACGGTGGGCCACCACCTGCGCTAGAAAAGGAATTGAGACAAGACTTTCAGGCTCCATATTCTTATTGCGGAAGGGCAGATGAAGGGTCGTCTGAGGCTGCTAACGTATGGTTCATTAGTAGGATAGAAGTACTTGGTAATGGTTCAACCATAGTGCTTACAGCAAACAATGTAAACTGGACCGGACGATACACACACATATACACATAATTATGCCATTAATAAGTTCAAATCCAACAATAGTAGATGGGGTAGAGTACCCTTACTTTTTGGTAAACCTTTCTATCAGCCCATATGATCCTCCAAGGGGAGCATCTGTTGCGTTGAGATTAACTCCATACAGAGACTTGGAGTTGGGAGGAATAGAGGCTCAGCCTGACTACGCTAAGGCTGTATCCATACTAGACGTATTCGAGGTAGCAGAGAGCGACCCTGCATTCGAGAAAGCGGTTGTAGGAATTATGAACACACTACAAGAATTTATAACTGATAAAGGACTTTAAGGATGGCATTAAAAGTAGCAGTCGCAAATGGGAACTGGTCTAATCCAGGAACATGGAATTCAGGATCTCTTCCCCAAGCTGGTGATGTAGTAGCTAGTAATAACTTTACGGTTACTATAAATCAGAATGTAAATGTAGATTTGCTTACAAATGCAGTTCAATCGGGAGTGAGTATTGTGCCTGTAATGACCAGTGCGACAACACCAAGCGGAATAGTTACTTCTAGTGGGATTTATGATGCTGCAAGAGCTGATTGGAGAGCATTTAGTGGATCTGGTATGTGGATATCTCAAGGCGGATCTAGTGTCCCTCAATGGATTGCTTATGAGTTTACGGCTCTAACGGTAGTGGATACCTATAATTTTACATCAGGGTGGGCTCTTGCAAATATGCCTAAAGATTTTACACTCCAAGGATGGAATGGTACATCTTGGGTTGTATTACATACAGTTACAGGAAATACAACTTCTCCGTACACAAGTCCAAGTAGCATTGGAAACACGACTGCATACATAAGGTATAGGATTAATGTAACTGCTATTAATCAGACAAACCCTGCTGGAGATCAATTTGTCAGTATAGGGCAAATAAGATTGTTCTCACCGGGGGCATTTATAGGATCTTCTGTAGCAGGGGGAGGATTTATACTTAATGATGGATTAACTGTTACTTGCACTAATTCTACAGTCGGCATAATTGGCAATAGCTCAGCAAGAGATGTTGTTACTTACTCTGGTACAGTATCTGCCAATATTAACGCAAAAATTGGTGTAAACGCTGGTAAGTATTCTGTGCTGCATAACGGTACGGGAACGCTAAATATAGTTGGTGATGTAGTTGGACAGTATATAGCAAATCTTAGGGCTGGTGGAGCAATCTCAATAACAACTGCTGGAGTTATAAACTTAGTTGGTGATTTTTATCCTCCATTTACAGACACATCAGCAGTCATAGGTATTAGTGGTGGTGCAATTTTTAATCAGACAGGTAGTATCATATATGTTTCAGCCTCAGCTTTTGATCGTATTCCTGTAGTTATTGGTAGTTCTTCGAGATATAATTTAACAGGGAATGTAGACGCTGGGATGCGAAACCTAACAGGAATTACTGGAACGTGCATTAATACATCGTCTGGAAGCATAGTAAATATTACTGGTAATGTTTCTGCGGTTAGGGGTAGAGTGATAGAGTCTACAGCCGCAATGACTTTGACAATAGTTGGTTCAATAACATCAAACTCATCAACAGATACAGCAAATATTAATCCTCCTATTTTTGATAACCAGCAAGGATCATTCATTGTATTTTCTGGCCCATTTATTTGTGGTGCTTGGGGGACTATGCCGTTTGACGTAAAAAGAGTCAGCTTAATTCCTTCGTCAAATTCATATTTTCAATTCCCTAACAACTCCACAAACTCAGCAAATACTCCAAGCCCTCCAGCGCCTACTACAAGATTGGTGTCACCGGGGACAGCAGTAGACGCTCCTATTCCTGCAAACGTAAGAAATGGGGTAGTATATGCTTTGGGGTCTTTAACAGGAACTCTCAAAGTCCCATCGCCAAACTCTGTGGCGTTTGGGGTTCTTACTGATAATACTACAGGCCTTGCGGTATTGACACCTCAAGATGTGTGGAACGCACAAACAAGCGTAATGAATACGAATGGGTCTATAGGGAATCGATTGAAGAATGCTGCTACCGTGGCTAGCACGGGAGACCAAATAGCGGCTCTGTTGTAGTCTTAAATAATTTGATATTATATTTGAAGAATAATGAAATTCCCAATCGACTTTGAGCAATTCAAAAGTGACCCAGCAAAAGCGATTACATTCTTAATGTTGATCGTTGTTAGTGTTTTATATTTCCGTGCGGAACGCCAAAGTAAAGCCATCAATGACAGATGCGAAAAGCGGTTGGAGGCATGCGAGCAGAAGTTAGAGAGAATGTCTAAGATGCTAAAGACTCAAGACAGCTTGTGCTCTGCCTTGATAACGGAAATAAAAATATATAAAACCCTTGGAAAGATATGAAATTACTTTATGCATTGTCAATCATCGTCATAGTTATGGCGGTGACGGTTGAGCCAAACATCGAAGAAAAAGCAGAAGAGCAGATGCATCATTCTGAAGTGATGTGCGATAGTGCTGCGATGGTGCTTGATGAAATGAGACATTACAACGACAGCCTTCTAGTTCAAAAGTACTTCTATGAGAATAAGTGAAGTATTTAAAGGAGATAAAGGTGAGTTCAGCTCTAAAAGGTTCGTGGGAATCGTTGGTGCTTTGGTGCTTTTTGGCAGCTTGGTTTATTACAATACCCCTCAGCTCGTTGAAGCGGTGGAGTTTATCACTATTTTTTCGCTAGGATACACAGTAATAGATAAATATACAAATGGCAAAGCAAACACAGATAGCAAGTCACAGATCAAGGCCTAAAAAAAGAAGGCCCGGAGTACATTCTAAAAACAATAAACCATGCAAAAAATATCGTGGGCAGGGGCGATAATATTATTGCTGTCTAGCTGCTCTGCACAGTGGCATCTAAAGAAGGCG
>Ga0315905_10006688_pt1 | contig 11721 bp, 10 predicted proteins | sample LakEriMetagenome_5_FD_203522 | JGI IMG/M metagenome (GOLD analysis project Ga0315905, IMG submission 203522) | Freshwater fungal communities from buoy surface, Lake Erie, Ohio, United States - Buoy 4 MA121 | ecosystem: Environmental > Aquatic > Freshwater > Lake | place: USA: Lake Erie, Ohio...
AGATAACAGTTCTCAATCAAATAAAGATAATTGGCTACAATTTTTAAAAGGATTAATGCTAAATATGGCAAATCCCATGGTCATTTTTTATTGGTTTAGCGTTATGGCATTAAGTGCTAAACATGGGGCAAATAATGTCTTTGAAACCATCTTATTCCTCGGAATCATGCTTACCGTATTCTTCTCCATTGACTTATTAAAAATCATTGGAGCTAAAAAACTACGTCCTTTTATTACTGACCCTGTTTTACGCTCTCTAAATCGTATTACAGGATCTATATTAACTTTGTTTGGTTTAGTACTTTTATTACAAGGCCTTCTCGATAAATTTTAATTCATGTCCATGAAAAAAATTGGTTTAATCTTAAGTTTTATAGTTCCGTTTTTTGGGATTTCACAAGTTGTTTTAAAAGAAAATCTAACTCCTATCGATAAGATTTTTTGGGATATCAAAAAAACAAAAATTCAATCTAGTGGAAGTTATTATAAAGATCTCTTAGGACAAACAAGAGATAGACATGGTAAATGGGAATACTTTAATGAATTTGGCGATTTAGAAGAAATCAGAACTTTTTATAGAGAAAAACTTCACGGACAAGTTTTTCTAAAATATGCGAATGGAAAACCGAGGCAAGAAGGTTATTTCAAGATGAATGTCCAAGACAGTGTTTATCGTGAATGGGTTGAAAATGGAAACCTTATTGTTGAAGGATTCTATAAGAACAATAAGCCTTTTGGTATCTGGAAAAGATATTATTCGAATGGTAAAGAACAAGCAGTTGAAGAGTATATAGATACAATTTGTTACATCAAAGAATTTTGGATGAATGATAGTTTACATTCACATGTAATAAAAAATGGAAATGGAACGAAAACATTATATTTCCCGAATGGAAAACTAAAAGAAAAGTACAATTATAAAGAGGGTCTTAGAGATGGTCCTTGTGAAGATTGGAGCATAAACGGGTATATTCTTTTAAAAGGAAGCTTCAAACAAGAACGTAAAGATGGTGAATGGAACTATTATTACTATACTGGTGACCTAGAAAAAACGAGTAACTACAAAAATGGGTTATTAGAAGGTCCTTACACCTACTATTACGATAATAAAGTAGTGAATGTAAGTGGAAATTATCACTTAGGAAAAAAAGAAGGGAAATGGACTTGGTATACAAATAAAGGAAGCAAAGACCAAGAAGGTACTTTCGTAAATAATCTTCAAGATGGTCCATGGGTATACTACTATCCAACCGGACAGGTTTCATATAACGCTTTCTACAAACAGGGGAAAAAAGAAGGGAAATGGGAATATTTCTATAGCAACAAAAGAGTGTTTAAAGTCGGAACCTTCAAAAATGATTTGAAAGATGGTCTTTGGGAAACTTGGTATGAAAATGGTAACTTACTGATGTCAGGAAAATATAATGCTGGGAAAGAACAAGGAATTTGGCTAAATTATTGGGAAAATGGGAAACTTAAAAATAAATCTACCTTTAAAAATGGATCTTTAAACGGACAATGGAATTCTTGGTATCCAAACGAAGTAATTATGTTAACCGGCTTTTACAAGCAAAACTTAAAAACAGGAAAATGGGTGCGATATATGGAAAATGGTAAAATTGAAGAAGTTACTAACTATAAAATCACCACAAAAAAACTGAACAATATGGATTATGGATTATGGAAAAATAGAAAAACCAAAGAAACCATAAAACATGGTAAATTTGAAAGTTATTCACAAAAAGACTTTCAATTAACCGAAACTGGAAGCTATTATAATGATTTAAAAGATGGTACGTGGATTGCTTATCTACCTGGAGGAAAAATTCCTGCATTTATAACAAATTATAAAAAAGGTGAACTAGAGGGATTGATGATAGAATATGGCCGAGGAGGAGAAAAAATTTCCGAAACATCTTATAGTAAAGGTGTTAAAAATGGAAAAATGAAGATGTTCGATAAAAAAGGGAAAATAATTTTAGAAAAAGAATTCGTTAACGGAATTGAAAAAAGATAATCAATGAATGTTTATTTTATTGATACTGTTCATAGATCACTTGAAGATATTCTAATAAAATTGGGTTTTAATTGTATTGATGTTACCAAAGATAATTTAATCACACTACAAGAAAAACTTATTCAAGCAGATGGAATTGTAATTCGTTCAAGATTTCCCATGAATGAAGACCTATTAAAATTTGCACCTAATCTAAAATTCATTGCACGTTCTGGGGCGGGAATGGAAAATATTGATGTTACTTATTGCGAAAAAAGCAATATCACTTTATTTAACGCACCCGAAGGTAATAGAAATGCTGTTGGTGAACACGCACTTGGAATGTTACTTTCGCTTATGAATAAATTCCAACAAGGGGATGCTGAAGTTAGAAAAGGAATTTGGGACCGGGAAGGTAATCGTGGAGAAGAATTAGACGGAAAAACAGTTGGTATTATCGGCTTTGGTAACAATGGTTCTGCATTTGCAAAAAAATTGAGAGGATTTGATGTTAATATACTTGTGTATGATAAATACCTTTCAAATTTATCAAATGAGTTTATAACTCAAGTTTCTCTTGAAACATTATATGAACAAGCTGATGTAATCAGTTTTCACATACCTCAAAATGAAGAAACTTTATATTGGGCGAATGACGCCTTTTTTAATCAAATTAAAAAGCCTATCTACCTACTAAATCTTTCTCGAGGAAAAATTGTATCAACCAAAGCTCTACTTAACGCATTGAATGAAGGAAAAGTAAAAGGGGCTGGATTAGATGTGCTCGAATTTGAAAAAGCCAGTTTTGAAAATTTCGACCAAGATCATCTCGAAGATTTCCATGCCTTAATTAGAAATCAAAAAGTACTATTAACGCCTCATGTTGGAGGTTGGACTATTGAAAGTTATATTAAGTTAAGTACTGTTTTGGGAGAAAAAATAACAGATTGGTATAAAAAACTTGTATAGTTTAATTTGAGTTTTAATTAATTTATTAACTTTACGTCATATTTACAATTAAAACTGTATAACATGAACTCATTAGGATTTGTAACGTTCTTATTAATAGGTGGAATGGCATTTTGGGTATTGTTTTTCTTACTTGGTTTCGTTTTACCATATTGGATTTCTTTAGGGGTTTTCGAATGGTTACGTCCAAAGAGAGTTTTTGACGAAGAAGATAAAAACTAACTTTTATATTTTATATTTTGAAAGGCCAATCATTGATTGGTCTTTTTTTGTTTTATTTAAATGCAACATTTAACATAAATAAGTCGTATAATCATTGAATATGAATTTTTTACAAGGGATATATAAACTATTAATGTTTGCTATAATTTTAGCAGGTTTTATAGCTTGTCATTCTCCTGAAAAAAAACATTCTTTAAAACATGTTGATTTAGATAAATATAAGAACAGGAATTTTTTTGGAATTGTTGATTCAGGTTATGCTCAAGCATATCCTTTTATACGGTTTGATAGAAATCATTATAAATTTTATACCTCTAAAAGTGCCAACTTTGAGAAGTTATACTATGACATCAAACAAATGATTCAGTTTAGAGATCGCAAACTAAACTTTTATCATATTGGAGGCTCACACTTACAAGCAGATGTTTATACACATGAAATGCGAACTTTCTTACAAACAAATTGGAAAGATTTGCCAGGTGAACGGGGTTTAATTTTCCCTTTCGATCTAGCCAAAACAAATAATCCTTGGAATTATAGTTTTGCGTCTCGGAATAGATGGACAACTTATAAAAGTACACTTGATAGACCAGATTCTTTAGATTATGGTTTACTAGGTATGGTACTTGAAACTAGGGATTCACTTATTAGTATTGATTTCAAGTATAAACGTACAAAAATTAAACCTCCATTTGATAGAATTCGAATGTACCACAACAAAGGTACTTTTCCATTCGAAATAAGTATAGGAAAAGAGGATTCTCTTGTTCTACGAATTCAGACAAATGAGGAAATTGGATATACAGATATTTATTTAAAAGAAAATCTAACACGTTTTCATTTACACCTTTCTCGTTGTTCAACTTCAGAATATAAATTCCGTTTACTCGGTTTCCAATTGACAAATAATGAACCTGGTATTTCTTACACTACTATTGGTGTAAATGGGGCTTCACTTCCAACACATTTGGGGAATAAATTATTTACAGAACAACTCAAAGAATCTCCACCTGATTTCTTTGCGTTTTCAGTAGGAACGAACGATGCAAATGTACCCTATGAATTATTTAATCCAGCTTTTTTTAAAGCTAATTTAGATACCTTGATCAGAAAGGTATTAAGTATCAACCCTAACTGTGCCATTTTACTAACTGTTCCAAATGATGCTTTTTTCCAAAAAAAATACCTAAACCGAAATGTTGCAAGAGAAAGAAAAGTGATTAAAGAACTTGCAAAAAAATACCAAGCAGCCGTATGGGATATGTATGGGATTATGGGAGAACTTGGTTCTTGTAAAACATGGTACAAAAACGGTTTGATGCGCTATGATTTAGTACATTTTTCAGCATCCGGCTATACTTTAAAAGGAGAAATGTTTGCAGAATCCTTTTTAAAATGGCTTGAACAAATGGATTTAAGAGACAAAGAAATGTATTATCGTAAATAATGATCATTATATTAACTTATTCGGATGTAAAATGTTCAAAGTTGTTTTACAAATAATTAAATTTTCTACTTTATTAACTCTGTTATTTTCATTTTGCTTTAAACCTTTTTTCACAAAAAAAAACATACCCAATTCAGAGGAAACAGAGATACCAGCACTTATTTGGGAATCAAAAAAACAACCTAACGCATTTAATGCTCCCCCTGCAATATTTTACACCCCTCACCAAGATGATGAAACATTAGCTATGGGGTCTTCTATCGCTGAATCGGTTCGAAAAAGACATCCTGTTTATGTTGTGCTTTTAACAAATGGAGATAATCCTTCTACAAACGCAATTTTGAATGGTACTACAAAATGTGAGTTTCACAATACTAATCATAACTTTAATTTAAGTAGTAAAGACTTTATCAATGCGCGCAATGCAGAATTTCTAGCTGCCTGTAAAGCATTAGGTGTACATAAAGTATTCATTTCTAATAATGGAAAAGGTTTTGATGAAACAATAGGTTTGGAAAATTTGAACCTAAAATTTTTCGAAACAATTTCCTTTTTTAGTTCTCAATATACATTGGCATCACACCACTCCATTAGTGGAAATTGTGATCCATATAACAAAAAAGGAGATAGAATGAATGCACACCGTGCCTGTGCAAATGCGTTACAACACTTACATAACCTTGATTCTACTAAAAATATTTATTTATATAAAGACTATGTTTATTATTTTCCAAAAGAGGAACGGACAGCGTCATTTATAAAAAAGAATAAAAAAAGAGATACCAAAAAAAAACACAAAGCCTTCGAGGAATACAATCTTTTTGACCCAACAAAAGGAAGATATGCCATTGGTTATCAACACAGTGTATGGGAATTATTTAACAATTCCTACTCTTCTGAATATGAGTACATTGATTTGCTTCCGTTAGAATGTAATTAGTCGACCCTTAAAAAGCCATTTTTTGATTTAGTTTATTTTATGAAACTCCATCAGAAGTATTAAACTATTTTTCAATTGGTATATTATTGATTTCAAAAATAGCCCAAATTATGCAAGAAATTTATACCTAAAGATAAAAAACTTGTAGTCCTTTTAAGATTTTTTTTAATAAACACCTTATAAACAAAATATTGTTCGCTTTAAGGGAGTTCTAATTACGCTGAAATTGTAAGAATTGTAATAAATCAAGATTAGGAGTAAAACTCCCAATCTTGAATTTATGTTTATTTAAGAAAGTGCCTGTTGTAAGTCTGCAATCAAATCCTCAGCATCTTCAATTCCAATACTTAACCGTATTAAAGAATCAACTACACCAATTTTTTCACGCTCTAATTTAGGTATTGAAGCATGAGTCATAGAAGCTGGATGACCAATCAAAGATTCCACTCCACCTAATGATTCTGCTAAAGCAAAAATCTCTACTTTTTTCAATATTTCGTGTGCATCTTCTATTTTATTACCTTTTAAGGTAAATGAAATCATACCTCCAAATCCACGCATTTGTTTTTTAGCTATCTCATGGTTCGGATGTGTTTTTAAACCTGGCCAATAAACTTTATCTACCCTAGGATGAGAAAATAAAAAATTAGCCACTTTTTCTCCGTTTTCACAATGACGTTGTACACGTAAATGTAACGTTTTGATTCCTCTTAAAACTAAAAAAGAATCCATTGGTGCAGTAACTGCTCCTGTAGAATTTTGGATACGATACATTTCTTTTGAAATATCTTCGTTATCAGTAACCAAAATACCCATTACAACATCTGAATGCCCACCTAAATACTTTGTAGCTGAATGCATAACAATATCAGCACCCAAATCAATTGGATTTTGTAAATATGGCGTTGCAAAAGTGTTATCTACTGCTAATATTGCTCCTGCATTTTTAGCAATCTTGGCTACTGCTGTAATATCCACAATCTTCATCATTGGATTAGTTGGACTTTCAACCCAAATCAATTTTGTTTTTTCAGTAATAATAGATTCAATATTTTCAGGATTTGACATTTCAACAAACTGAAACTTGATACCATATTTAGCGTAAACTGTGGTAAATAAACGATATGAACCACCATATAGATCGTTTGTAGCAATAACCTCATCACCAGGGTTTAACATTTTTACAATACAATCTATAGCAGCTAAACCTGAACCAAAAGCAGCACCAAAACGAGCATTTTCAATTGCTGCAATATTTTTTTCTAAAGCATGACGAGTTGGATTTAAAGTACGAGAATATTCATACCCTTTATGACCTCCAACTCCATCTTGCACGTAGGTTGATGTTTGATATATCGGTGTCATAATTGCTCCTGTAGCTTCATCAGGATGTATACCGGCGTGAATAGCTTTAGTTGCAAATTTCATAATTATAACTATAGAATCATTCGTTAATTGCCTTAATACCTGGCAATTCGATTCCTTCAAGGTATTCTAACATAGCACCACCACCTGTTGAAACGTAACTTACCTTATCAGCTAAATTGAATTTGTTGATGGCTGCAACTGAGTCACCTCCTCCGATTAATGAAAAAGCACCGTTATTTGCAGTAGCTTCTACAATAGCATTTGCCACATCTTTTGTTCCTTGTTGGAAATTATCCATTTCGAATACGCCCATAGGTCCATTCCATAAAATCAATTTGGAATTTTTCAAGATTTCAGCACAATCTTTTGACGTTTCTGCTCCTGTATCTAGTCCCATCCATCCTGTAGGAATTTGATCTGAAGGAACTGTTTTACGGTTAGCTTCGTTTGAAAAAGCATCTGCGATTACTGCATCTTTCGGAATATAAACGTTTACTCCTTTTGTTTTTGCTTCTGTCAAAATCTTACGAGCAACATCTAAATAATCATCTTCTACCAACGAACCACCTACTTCACCTCCTTGTGCTTTCACAAATGTAAATGCCATTCCTCCACCAACAATTAGGTTATCTACCTTATCTAACAAACGCTCGATGATTGTGATTTTAGAAGAAACTTTCGCTCCACCAACAATGGCTGTTAACGGTTTTTCTTCGCTGTTTAATACTTTGTCAACACTCTTAATTTCAGCCTCTAATAAGTAACCAAACATTTTATCCTTCGGGAAATATTTAGCGATAATTGCAGTACTAGCATGCGCTCTATGTGCTGTTCCAAATGCATCATTCACATATACATCTCCGTGTTTTGCTAAGCTTTCAGCAAAACTTTCTGTTCCTGCTGTTTCTTGTTTATAAAAACGTAAGTTTTCTAATAACAATACTTCTCCAGCTTGTAAATTAGCACTCATTTCAAATGCTTCTGCACCAATACAATCATTTGCAAACTTTACTTCTGTTTGTAATAATTCAGCTGTGTGTTTTACAATATGTTTTAACGAAAATTTATCTTCTGGACCTTCTTTCGGTCTGCCTAAATGTGACATTAAAACTACACTTCCACCCTCACTTAGTATATGTTTGATAGTAGGCAATGCTGCACGAATACGTGTATCATCGGTAATTGTTAATGTTTCTTTATCTAAAGGCACGTTAAAATCTACGCGGATTAATGCACGTTTTCCTTTAAAGTCATAAGAATGAATATCAGCCATTTTCGTTTTATTTTAGTTTATAAATTTATTTATTACTTCTTATTTTGGAAGGTTATGCGCAAACAACTTTGCCACATATTTTCCAATGATATCAAATTCTAAGTTTACAGTATCCCCTACTTTCAATTGGTGGAAATTAGTATGTTCATACGTGTACGGAATGATACACACTGAAAAAGTATCTTTACCTGAACCCACAACGGTTAAACTGGTTCCATTTACAGTAATTGAACCTTTCTCTACCGTTACTTGGTCTTCTGGATGCTTAAAAGTAAATTTCCAACTCCCTTGTTGATCTTCGATGCCAATACAGATTCCTGTAACGTCTACATGACCTTGAACGATATGTCCATCCAAACGTCCGTTCATTTGCATACAGCGCTCTACGTTCACTTTTGTCCCTTCAGACCAATGTCCAATGTTTGTTTTTTCTATCGTTTCACGGATAGCAGTCACTGTATATTCGTTTCCTTCAATGTTTACAACGGTTAAACAAATTCCATTGTGTGCAACGCTTTGGTCAATTTTCAATTCTTGCGTAAAAGCGGCTTCTAAGGTAACATGTAAATTTTCTGCTTCTTTTACTACTTTTTTTACAACTGCTAGTTGTTCAATTATCCCTGTAAACATATCCTATCTTGCTATCCAATTAGTTGGGTTCATTCTGTTTATTTGTCCATTTGATACTTGGTGTATTTCAAAATGTGATACAGAAAGTACATCGTCATCATCTGGTAACAAAGAACCGATTGATTGCTTTGTTTTTACTCTACTTCCTACTCCTACATTTACATCCTGTAGATTACTATAAACAGTTCTGTAGTTACCATGTTTAATAATCACAACTTTACCAGCACCAGGAATAGATAGTACACTTGTTACTTCACCCTCAAATACTGCTCTTACTGAAGAACCTCTGTTAGTACTGATATCAATACCGTTATTGTTTGTATATAAATTTTTAATCTTTGGATGTGGGTTTTTACCATAACCTTCAGTAATCGTACCACTTGAAACAGGCCAAGGTAATCGACCTCTGTTACTTTCAAAACTCTGATTTAAAGCAACTTCTTTCGTTTCGGTAATGGTAAGTGGACGTTTTACGATTTCTTCAGGTTCATCTTCAGGAATTGTAGTCGTTTTTGAAATTGATTTAGTTGTATTTGATGTAGATGTAGATGTATTATTTTTTGCAAGTCGTTCTTTTTCTTGCTTTTTACGTTCTTTTTCCTCTCTTGCTTTTCTTCTTGCTTCATCGGCTGCAATTTCAGCATTTATTGCCTCACGAATACGTTGTTTTAAAATGATTTTTTTGTTTTCACTCAATTTCATTTCAGCCGCTAAGCGTGTCTCTTCTTTTTTTAACTTTGATAGGTTTGTTTCCTTTGTACGTTTATCGATTTCTAAATTTTCTTTCTCTTTTCTTTTTTCGTCAGCAATAATTTCTTTTTCTTTTTTTTCTGACTCTATTTCTGTTTTTTCTTTTGAAATTAGAATTTGATGTTGTTCAATTAGACGTTTTTGTTTGCGTTGTAATTCTGCAACTTTTTCCAAATATTTTTTACGTTTTAACGCTTCGTTATAACTTTTAGCAGAAAATATATACATCCATTGTCCCGATTTACTACGATGCTTATACGCATAAATCAATAAATGTTTATATTGAAAAACTAATAGTTTAAGTTTTTTTTCAAGATCATCTATTTGTTGTGTTTTTTCTTCTATTTGAATTTCAGCATCTTTGATTTGATCTTCAAAATTTGAAAGTAATTCTTCTCGATGTTTTAATTGATTTTCTAAAACACGTAATTCAGAAATCGTAGCCTGCGAATTTTTCTTTGTTTTTCGTAATAAACTTTTTGTTACAGATATACTTTTTTCTAATTTCTCCTGTTCACGTTTTAGCTTTTCACTCGTTTTTTGAGAAAAGGAAACTTTTGAAAAAAAGAATATAAAAACAAGAATGAGATATTTAATTACAAACTTCATAATTTTCTGGTATCGAGAAGAAAATATCTTGTGGTTCATTAATTTCTAATTTATCATAATCAAGTTGAACTTCAATATGATTTTTATCTGTTCTTACATCTATTGTTACTTCAGAAGGTATATTAAACCCATTTTCAAATTGATATTTCAAATAATTTATCACGATGAAATTATTATCTCTAGGATTCTCAATTACTAATTTCTTCAACGATCTTAAATCGGTATTTAAATAATATTTAATAATAAAATCATTCCAATCTTTACGTTCAAGTTTCCTTATTTCTCTTTTTCTGTAATTTGAAATGATGTAATCAAAAGGATTATGAATTTGATAATATTTAGAAGAGGCTTGATAGTTTAGTGGTATTCCTAAAAATAGTTGCTGTAAGTTCTGAAAATCAAATGCAACTCCAAATTGTTCTTTCAAATGAGCCAAAGTAGTTTTGGTATAGCATTTATCTTTTTTATTGGTAAACTGCAAGGAATCTTTATTTATAAAGGCATTTATTATTGGTATACCGGCGTATGATACTAAGGCTGTAAAAACACTATCTTTCAATATGGTTACAGAAGTTTTAAATGACAAATTTTGATTGGTATCAGTATATTTTGTACTGATTTTAGAATAAAAAGTTATTGGAATTTGTTTTGATAGACTATCTAATTTATTGGTTAATTCTTCCGTTTTTTTTCTTTCTAATTTAACAGGATTTTCACCAATAATTTTTTTAGAACAAGAAAAGATTCCTGCAACAAAAAACAGAAGATACAAACTTTTAAAACGCAGGATCATAATACGATTTCTTTTCTATCTTTTTTGGTAAGTTTAAATTTTTAGAACCTAGTTCTAAAGCTTTTTTCCAATAATCTATTGCCTCTTTTTGTTTACCTACTTTGTAATAGCAGTCGCCCAAATGTTCATTGATTAGCGGTTCTTTTGGATTTGAAGTAATCGCTTTTTCAAATGTTTCTAAAGCTTTTTGAAAATCACCTTTTTGAAACAAAACCCAACCATAAGTATCTAGAAAATGATAGTCTTTTGGATTTACCTCTAAAACCTGTAAAATATACTTCTCTGCTTTATCTAAATCTGTTTTTTCTACTGCTAAGTAATAGGCGTAGTTATTTAAGTTCAATGTGTTAGCTGGCGAAAGTTCTATGGCTTCATCATAGCTTTTTTTAGCTTCAGGAAGTTTTTTTAGTTTAAAATAAGCTTGACCTAGTTGTGCTAAAAACTCTGCTTTAAGCGCTGGATTATTGGTGATTAAATCTTTCCCAACTAATAATAAATCAATAGCTTCTTGGTATTTTTTTATTTGATTTGCAGCTGTTCCCGCTAACAAATATATTTTACCATAAGAAGGAAATAACTCAATTGCTTTTAAGCCATCTGCAAAAAGTGATTGATATTGCTGAAACTCATATTCCATTACCAATACTTGTTCATAGATTGAGTATTTAGAAGGGTCTAATTCAATTGCGGTTTTATATGATGCCAACGCTAATATTTCATTATT
>Ga0315905_10006689_pt1 | contig 11717 bp, 3 predicted proteins | sample LakEriMetagenome_5_FD_203522 | JGI IMG/M metagenome (GOLD analysis project Ga0315905, IMG submission 203522) | Freshwater fungal communities from buoy surface, Lake Erie, Ohio, United States - Buoy 4 MA121 | ecosystem: Environmental > Aquatic > Freshwater > Lake | place: USA: Lake Erie, Ohio...
CCCAAAGGGCACACTAGAGAAATGGAAAGAGGTATTTAATCTGTATGGTGCCCCTGGGCTAGAACCCCATGCGTTTGCTGCCCTTACTGCGTTTGGGGCCCCTCTTCTTAAGTTTACTGGGCATAGCGGAGCAATTATAAACGTCATCCACAAAGAGTCAGGCACGGGTAAATCTACTGCGTTGTATATGTGTAATAGCGTGTACGGACACCCCGACAGACTAGCTGCAATCTGGAAAGACACCTTAGCCGCCAAGATGCTGCACCTAGGCATTATGAATAACCTGCCTTTTACGATTGACGAGATTACCAACATTAGCCCTGCCGAGTTTTCTACATTGGCTTACAGCATGTCACAAGGTCGTGGTGCCAACAGGTCTAGGTCGGATAAAAACGAGATGCGTATTAACAATACCAACTGGCAGACTATATCGCTGGCTAGTTCAAATGCAAGTTTCTACGAGAAGTTAGGGGTGCATAAGAACAGTCCGGATGGTGAGAGCATGCGCCTATTAGAGTATCAGATCCATCCAAGCAACATTATCCCTGTGCATGTGGCTAAGGAGATGTTTGACCACCAGCTCAAAGAAAACTACGGGCATGCGGGGGACATCTACTGCACCTACTTACTAGGCAACTTAGAAGACACAGTCAGTAACCTGTTAGCGATCCAAGCCAAGATTGATAAAGAGATGCGCCTGACTTCTAAAGAGCGCTTCTGGTCCGCACTTATTGCTTGTAACATAACAGGCGGTTTAGTTGCTCGGATGCTTGGGTTGCACGACTACGATATGAAGGCTGTGTATGCATGGGCTATGCAGATGTTAACTACAGTACGTCAAGACATCGCACCTCCAGCTAATAACGCCGCAGCTATTATTGGTGACTACCTTAACCGTAATATCCAAAGTATGCTGGTTGTAAACAACGAGGTTGACAAGCGCACCAATATGCACTCGGTACCCGTACAAGAGCCACGGGCTGATCTAAAGATACGTTACGAACCCGATACTAAGATGATGTATATCGTAGCCAAGGACTTTAAAAAAGATTGTGTGGAGTCACAAGCCCCATACAAAGAGACACTTAACGAACTAAAGGCTCGTGGTATCTACGTGAAAGCCGATACTAAGCAGATGTCTAAGGGTATGCGTGTTACATCTCCTGGGGTTCATGCACTCTTCTTTGATTGCTCTGTACCCGACTTTATTGATATGGATGCGGTCGTTGCGCCAATTGTGGAAAATGCTAGTAGAGCGGATTAGTTACAACGTCAACTGGAGAAACTTTAAGGTAGGGTATTCGATCTTTGTACCTTGCCTTAATCCTGATGCCGCCAAGAAAGACATCCTGCGTGTTACAAAAAGATTAAAGTTGGAAGTTGTGTTTAAAGTTGTTATCCATGAAGGAGTAAAAGGTTTACGAATATGGAGGATTTAACCTATACTCGAGCACAGAACAGCTCGTCTGTTTCTCCTCGGAAGTTAGCTCCTTCCAATCCTCTTGAACCCCGCCTAGTGCGGGGTCTTTTTTACTTAAGGGGAACGAGTGCCTCTAACCAAAGGATAGATGTATGGGATAAGTTCTTCTCGAACAGATAGTCCTTGATACGCTTGACCACGACGTTTCATGCGTGTTTCTAAAGATTTAATAATATCTTCGTCTTCAATCATAAGCATGGGATTTTTTTTGTTAAATTCAGCTATATCTTTTAAAACTTTAATGGCTCTGTCTGTTTCAGAATCAGTCTCTAAACCGTTACGAATTGCTACATCAAAACGATTGAGTAGCGTAGAACGATCTTTTTCCATTTTTACCACCATCTGCTTAGCCATAAAGTTGGCTTTTTGTACTTGGGCTACTTCGGTACTACCAAACCCTAAAGTCTGTGCAAGCAATTTACCTGTTGTATAAAACTCTGGATCTGTAAGTTTGTCACCTGTGGTGGTAGTAGCACCTTCTCTACTTAATCTCATTGCAGTTAAACCACCTCTAAGCCATGCTGGGGAAAGTTTTTCGAACCCTCTATTTAGCTGCCCATTATTAAAATCATCAAAAGCAGCAAATATGTTTGAGCCTACACTACCAATAGGACCAGTAAAGCCAAATACAAAATTTTGGAAAGCTTCTTTAGAAGTGTCTCCAGGGCTATCGTTTCTAAACCATAAGCCATCCAAAGAAGTAGATGCACCAAGGTTTAAATCGGTGTAAGCAGATAATGGACCCATTTCAACACCACGAGATAATGTTTGAGCTTGCTCTTCGGTTAAATTAAAAAAGTTAGCTAAGCTACTGTCAGGGCCAAAGTAGCTAGGAATAAATGAATTTCTAAACCATAGGTCTAAATTGCGTTTACCAAGCGGGTTTCCATCGTCGTCTTTGTCGTAATCTTCGTCTTCTTCGTCACGTAGCAGTTCACGCATGCCCTCTGCCATACCCATAATAAAGCTGTATAAGGGAAAGCCTGTAAGACCAGCAAATAAGCCAGTCATACCTAGAGTGCCAAAGAACTTAATGGCAGCGTCTCTTTTTTCTTCCTTGTTCAAGAATGGCAGCATGCCGTAGAAATTACGTACTAAGTACGATGTCATCTGCAGTGGGTAAGTCAAGAACTGAAATGCAAGACGTCCGCCTGCAGTTTTCATTGGGGGCGGTTTGTTGTACTGAGTGTAGTTAAACAACGCGTCGTACGTTAGCTTTAGGGCTTTTTTAGTAGCCGAATCAAACGCAGCTTTATCGTCCATACCTTTTTTCTTTGCATCTGCATACGATAATTCAAACGCAGACATATACATAATTTCACGGGAAATACGTTCAGCGTGATGGAATGCGCCACCCATTAAATTAAACGTAAACCTAGTTCCTCTTTCTAGATAACTTTGGTATCGAGTACTAGGAACTTCAGCCATTGCTGTCATATCCCCTGCATAGGTAGACATAAATATGTCTTTGTCATTGGCAAAATTCCAAGCATCTTTTAGTACTTTTCTGTACGCTGGATTTTTGTGTTCGTTTATATACTTAGAATCATTAATAGATGGTTGACCCCATGCAGTTACTACGTTACCGTTCTTGTCTTTTTTAGTTGTGCCAAATTTATTCCACAAAGCGCTGTATCTAAGAGCAGTTGCACCTGCTTGTAATGTGCCAAATTCAGCCGATAAGGTAGGTAAACCAACAATTGGCAGCTGAGTCATCTGTATTAAAGCAGATTTAGGAGAGGTCAAAAGCCAATAGAAAACAAACTTGTTGCCAAGTGAGGCAAGTTGATTCCAATCAAGCCCTTCTTCAGGAACTGTAGGAGTAATCTCATTAATAGCCCGATTGCTAACTTCTCTAATAATTGCAGCTAGTTTTAATTTATCCGGGTTTTGTTGTATTTCTGCATACGCAGCAGCTATGCCGTTGCGAATTTCATCCGAGTACTTTAACCGAGCTAGTTGATTAGCAGCAGTATGCTGGCTAACAATAAAGTTGCGAATCACATCGGCGCTAAAACCAGTCTTGCCCTGACGGTGTACAAACTTACGACGGATGTCTTTATCTGGTAGGGTCATCAAATACATTTGGTAGATATTGTCTTTAACTGCGTCAATGTCTGACATTTTGTTTTTATCCAGCATCGCAAAGATTTCTTTAAGCATGTCGCTAGACTCAATATGCTTTTCTCTTAATTTGCGGATGTCGTCCCCAACGTCTAAGTCACCGTCGGCAATCATCTGGTCTTTGGTGCGTTTATCCCCAGCTTTATTAAGTTCAGCAACACGGGCTTCAATAGCACTATTTCGGGCTACGGTTCCTTCGAACATATAGAACTCACCGCTCTTGCCCTTGCCTACGCTAAACCAGAAATTACCGTAACGCATCAATGGGAAATAAACTTCCAACAACTTAGCTTCTTGGAACGTTTTGGTAATAGCGGCAATCAATTTGCCTTTTGGGGTAGAAGCATCGTTAACGTTTCCAGGTACGTTAGAAGCCGCAATTTTTTCTTTTAATAACTGCTCATGCAGGTCAAAGGTTTTCTTGTAGCTGTCTTTAGCCATCTTATATATGGCATGCCCTTCGCCCTTACCAAACTTACCTAGTTGCTCCCAGCCACCCATGGTGTATTTTTCACCAGTAACAGGGTTGTTATAAGCGCCGCCTTCGTACACTAGTTTAATTGCTGCAGTGCGCTCAGTTCTTTGCTTTTTAAGGTTAGGTAAAGTCTTAGGATCCGTAGAAGGGTTAAGAATGTCATTCTCAATCCGCTGTAACTTTGGATCGTTCTTTAATGCAGTTGCTGCATCAGGATGCTTGGTAGGATCTACTTCTAACAAAGTAGATGCATTAATTAAGTCACTAAGTACCCTGCCGCCTTCTTCGTATTTTTGATTAAAGTTAATCCAATCAGGAGTTTTTTCAGCAAGTTCACGAATCATCTGCACCCGCATGCCAGCCATGTTATCCACAGCGTTGTTAATAACTTTTAAGTTATTAATCTTGTCCCCAGCTATACGGGTAATATCGTCTGTTGTAAAAACTTTTAACGCAAGTTTTAATTTGTTAACATTTATGGCACTATAAATAGCTTTCATCAAACGGATAGCGTCATTAGCGTTTCTAACTTGCATCATCAGTTCGCCAATAGAACCGTTTAACTCAGAGCTTCTGTTAGATAACCGAATCTTTCTAAGTAGATTTTCTACCAACTTTGGTTGTTTAGGAGGCTTAGGTGCTTTAGGAGGTGCAGGTTGTTTTGGTGCTTTGGCCTTAGCAGCTAGAGCTTTACTAGACTCAACTCCCACATCTGGTAAGGGTGCGGACAACAATTTATCGGTAACAATAATCAGGTCTTGGAGAGCAGACATATGCGTCTCGTCCATATCAAACAACTTACGTATGCTCTGTACAAACCTAGTAAACAGCCGATCAATAAACCCAGGTGCCTCGCCAGCATAAGCTATGTCTGGGTTGCCAGGAGTCATAATAAGAAACTCTTGCATGGCAGGTAAAGACATGCCGTAGGCTATAAACTCTTTAATATCGGTAAAGGCTTCGTCAGGAATATCCAACATAGCTACAGTTAGCACTCCAAGATCACCTGACTCTAATGCTTCAGCTTTAAGGCGGTCATAGTTTTGCTTAGCCGCATCCATGGTGTACATGAGCTCAAGTATCGGTATAGTTAAGGAGCGAGGTACGGGGGTGTACTCTGCTTTTAATTCACTTAACTTAAAGTAAGCATCAATACGAGATACGGTTGCAGCATGCAAAGCTTCGTGTAACACAACGGTGTTATTAATACCGCCTTCACGCATTACATAAATAGTCTTCCTGTTGGGAACGTATAAACCTGCCGCTCCTTCCATTCTTTCCTGCAGAAACGGGGTGGGCATATCCGCAGGGCTGTCTACTACAACAAACTTAACCCCAGTAAGGAAAGGCCCTAAACGCTTAGCCAGTATCCTCTCAAAAGGATTGCCATTTTTAGCTATGTAGTTAACTGCACCTTGAGCAAAATCAAACTTTTCAAACGCATCGTTGTCTTGCCCGTTAGTAGACTCGCTAACCTCTGCACGGCTAGGTGCGCCTATTTTTTTCTTAGCTTCGTATCTTTGCTTACCAAGTTCACGTTCTTGGGGGTTAGCTTTATTCAGTAAGGCAGTAGCTCTTTTACCCGCAGCTTTATTCTTCTGGTCTGGGTCAACAGCCAAACTATGTGCAATCTCAAGAGCGCCTATACGTTCTTCTCTTAAACCAAACAAAGTATCCTGAGCTTCTTTTTCAGTGCCAGAACGCTCAACAATAGCTTGCTCGTCAACTACTTTGCCTAGAATTTTCTCAGCTTTAGTAACTTCGGTAATAGCATTGCGGCCTATCTCTTGACGCCCCTTACGATATGCAGCGGCGGCGGCTTGTTGCTCTGGGGTCCTGTCAGTCTTTGGTCTGCCAGGAGATTTACCTCTAGTAACTGAGGGTGCAATTAAATTAGCAGCTTCGCCCGATACATCTACAGGAGAGCCAGCCATTAAACCATTTGCGTATTTAAGCCCTAGTTCATACGCTTGTCTTTCTTTTTTATTTTTGTAGGCTTCGGCACCTTTAGAAAACCCACTTCTTGCGTCTTTACTGCCCATTTGAAAAGCGTCGATTAAAGGCCATCTTTCTTTAGGTGGCTGGTCCCACCCTGGTCTTCCATCTGATCTTACATTATTTGGGTTAAACAACGTGTGCGACATGTTAGACGCTTTGCTTTGGATTTCTTGACTTTCTGGTGAGTCATAGCTTTGTAACCCAGGGGTTATAGGAGTAAATGCACCCGTACCAGCAGCTTGTTGCCCAGCCGCAATTTGATTTTGACGTAGGCTTTCTTCAGCACTTTTTAGTGCTTGCTCGTCTGTCATCTGCGGATACTTAGCTTTTAGTTCGGCAGCTAGTGTATTGAGTTCAGTTCCTTCTCCGCCTCCAATAGCAGTAGTAGTTGCGCCAGCTGCTCCCAAGTTGCCTCCGGCAGTATCAATAGGTCCGGTGTTGGTCTCGCTTGGTTTGCCAGACACAGAAACGCCTGATTGATCTGCTCCACCGACAGTTGACTCAGTTCCATCTAATAGTCCCCCTTGCAAAATAGCATCGCCTGCGGCGTCATAAGCTTCTTGCTCTGTGTATGGTTTTTTTGTATCTGGATTAGTTGAGGCTTTTAATTTCTCAACGATGTCGTTAAACTGTCGACCCAAGTTCTCCATAGCACCTGGCTCGCTAAGCTTAGTAAGGATATTCTTTTGATCCTCAATAGCTTTAGCTTCTGCTTCCCTTTTTGCAACAGTAGAAGGTAGGCGCTCGTATGCTTGCTGTCCGCCAAACGCTGCGGTTTCTAATACGCTAGTTGGACCTTCACCAGCAGCTTCTAATAACACTCGTCCTGGCTTGGTAACTTCGCCTTCAGTAGCAAGCTGTGCAGCTGCTTCACCACCAGCACCACTAAGTACTTGTGCAGTAGGTTGGGCTACCCCGATATTGACTGCTTCTTTTGCAAATTGATTTTTTATTACTTGTTTAGGTACAAGCATTTTGCTAGCCAAACCAGCGGCGGCAGTATCGGCGATAGCGATAATAGAGCCTCGTGCTAACGCATGGTCATAAGCTTTAGCAAATAGCGTAGGGTCATTCAATGCTTTATTGACCGCTATAGGGTCTTTAGTATTGATTCCGTTATCTTGGAAGTACTCCATAACCCCAGAGGACAACTCACTAGCAAAACTAGTACTACCCATAGCCAACGCACCCACAGTAGGGTTACGTGTTATAGCACCTAGTACGAGAGCAGGGGCAACCTGCGGCAAGCTTTCTAAAGACACACTAGCCATAACCCCTAAAGGATCAGCTTGGAATGCTTGGAATGCCTGTTTTGCAGTTGTTACATCATTTAATAGTTCAACAGCTGGTCTAGCTTTGTACTTACCAGCTTCAGTTTGCGCGGCTATTACTTTTTTCTGTGCTTCTTTTTGCTGGCTTTGCAATGCTTTAATTGCGGCTTCAGCGTCTTCTGGTTGGAAAGGTAGCGTTTCTCCTGTTGCAGGATCTCTAGGGCCAACCTTACCTTCTCGTATAGCGTTAATTTGTTTCTGAATACTGGTTACTTCAAGATTTGGAAGAATACCCCCTAGGCTTGCAATACCTCTCTTAAGTGGGTCAGTCTGCCGCTGCAAGAATGGCACTTCTGCTTCATACTTTGCGGTTGCTTCTGCTAGTTGTTTCTTTTGTTGGTCAGTTAAACCCGTGCTTGGCTTTGCTGTAGGCTCAGCTTGAGTCGTTACTTCTTCTGGGCTAATTATGGGCGCAACTTCTGTTGTTGGCGCTGCTGTTGTAGGGGCAGCTTTGGGAGTACCAATAACTTGCCACTCGTTATTAACTAAGAACGCACGTTGCCCTGTTTTAGGGTTGGTTGCTGTCTCACTAGGTGGCACCCATTGACCGCCAACAAGAAACAACTTTTCCCCTGTAGTAAGGTTAGTAGCGCTTTCATAAGCCATAGTTATATTTAAGTTTTATCTGGTTTAAATCCTGGGGGCAGAGCAGGTTTCTCACCGCCACCAACTGCAGATTTGCCCACTACGCTGCTTGCTGCAGGTGGTTTATACGTACCACCCCCTTTAATAATTCTTTCTGCTTTTTCTTTTTCTGCGTTTTGTTCAGCTTCTATTCTTGGTTTATCGGCTTTTTTAGCAGTAGCCAATTTTATAGCGTAGTTTCTGTCAATTGCAGCATGTGCATCAACTATCTTATCACCAATGTTACCAGTTGCAACAACAGCTGCAGTAGCGGCGCGAGATCCAGCTGCACCGTAAAGATTCATGTACTGATCCATACCTTCTCTACGTATGGTGGCTTCGTCTCGTTTGTCACCTGCAGCGACTTTTTCTGCTAAGTAGTTGTTTGCGTACGCAGTCATGTTACCAGGAGCTTTTGCCCCTGCAATCTTCTCTTTGCTAAGGCGGTCTTCTGCTTGACTAAACATCTTATTACCGCCCTCAATATCACCCAACTTCATTAGGCGTTCACCTTCAGCAATTTCAGCAAGACCTTTAGCCACATCACCACGACGACCTCTAAGTCCTTCTTGGCGGGCTATCATTCCTGGCAATGTTGCTTGACCCGCTCTAGCACCTGCTAACGCTAACGAACCCGGTTGAGTAGCTAAATTAATACCAAAGTTTAATAAGTCATACCCTCTAGCTTGTTTTTCAGCGTCTCCTAGGGCGGCCTGTTCTTTAGCGTAGTACTCCCCCATTGCAGCTTTGGGCGCACCAACACCAGCAGCTTCACGCTGTTTCTTATAGAAGTCGGTGTATTTTTGGCGGGCAAGAAACTCTTGTTGTAAGCGATTTGCTTCTTCTTCATCTAAGTCTACTTGTCCTTCATCAGCAAAAGCCACAATACCGCCACTAGCGGCACTTAACATATCCATAGACCCAGCAGGTGCGGCAGGTAAGCCAGCTCGCTCAGTTACAGGAGTGGGTAAGCCACGTTGTTGGTCTTGTGCAATAGACTGTTGGGCTTGTGCTTCAGCCTGCTCTCTTACCTGTTGCTCACGTAGTATTTGTAGTGCCATCGCACGAATTTCTTCGCTAGGGCTAGTCTGGGCTACTTTTTGCAACTGGTCAGTTGGCATCATTTCTAGTTTAGAACGAATACCACGAACTACTGAGCTATCGGGGTTAGACTGAACCATCCCTCTATTAGCGTAGTTTGTAACGCCACCAGAAGCCAAACTTTTGATAGTTCCCCCCTCTGCAAACAAACCAGCTTGCTTAGCACCAGCAGCGCCAGCCAAAATACCAAGACCCTGTGTAACCGGAGCAGGGGCTGCTTGATACGTTTGTGTAGTAGTTGCTTGCATGGGTAGACCACGCAACATGTTGGACATCATGCCAAGCTGCATCAGTGGGTACTGCTGTTGTGTAGCGTAATCTTGAATAGCTTGATTAATCTTAGCCTGCTCGAGCGCTTGTTGTTGTGCGCCCATTTGATTTTGCAGACCAATAATATCTTTTTGAGCACCAAACTGCTGCCCCCCTAACTGGCCTAATTGACCAGCACCTTGAATAGCTTGCCCTAGACCTTGCATGCCTAAAGTAGAACCAAACTGTTGAGATTGTAGCGCTCTATCGTAAGCAGCTTGTGAGCCTTGGGCTTGGATGTTAGATAAATTAGAAAGCAAATTACGCTCTCGTTCTGCTTGAGCGAGTGTTTGTCTAGCCCCACCATAAGTACCCTGACGTGCGGCTCCTAAGTTTTGAGCGTTTTGCGCCATTTGGGCTTCACGAACCGCAGCATTTTTAGCAACGTCAGTAACGCCTTGTTGGTATGGCGACATAAACGCTTGCATTCTTGCAGGATCAGTTACGTTTTGATTATATTGTTGCCCAGCACCTAATGAACTTAATGCGCCTAAACCAGCTATCCCTGTAGCAGCACTATATTGACCAGGTGTTTGTAGCCCAGCAGTAGCTTGCTGAGCCTGTTGTTGCATTGGGCTAAAGCCTGCAAAGTAGTCCTGTACATTGCCGCTATAAGGTGTGTATGGCTTAAAACCTGTAATCCCAGAGTCGTCCATATTGAACAACTGTTTCTGAGTAGCCTCTAACATATTTGTTACATAAGGTTTGGCATACTCGGGGACGTTTGTATTGTAAGAAGTAGCTTGTTGAGGAGGGGGAGTACCACCACCACCACCTTTTCCGCCGCCACCTTCTAAAGTCATACCATAAGAAAAAGGCCCACGACCCCCACGAGGAGAAAATGCCTTTTCAGGCAACATTGATTCTAAGTCGTATCTCATTTCTTGCGCTCCTTAATCCAGCGGCAGTCAGCTTTATTCATATCAAAAACAACTAAGTCCCCGCCATCACAATGCATTCCTGGGAAACGGATGGCTTCTGTAAACCCCAGTTTTTTGTCGTATTCCATTGCTTTGGTATTAAAACTATTCACAATCCCAAATACCTTTTCTAAACCAAGAAAGTTAAAAGGATAATCAAACGCACCAAAAAGTAAACCCTTAGGTGTATACCCCCCCTTTAAATTAACCATATGCATCTGGCACGTCTTTCCTATAAATGCAGTGTAACCAATAACCCACTCAATCTGATCGTTTTCATCTACCCAAAACAACGCTTGAAAATCTGCGCAGGGTTGAACTCCTGCATGCTCATATAAATAGTGTTGGGCAACTGCTTTAGCCTCATTTGACTGAGCATTTTTTAACATTTATGCAGGCATATACTTATTAGCTTTAACCGCAGGGGCTTGTTTCTTTTTACCCGTTCTTGCCTTGCGAATCTTATCCATCATGCCATATAACTTCTTAGCACCAGCATCTGTAGAGCCATTACCTAAATGGGATACAACATCAGCCGGGACAACAAACTCTCCATCAGCCAACCGTGCTGGCTGTTTTCCAGAAATAGTAGCAGGGATAGAGTCAGACATGCCATCCCCAGGTCCTTTAAGCATTCTGCCACCATCAGAGTATCCTCCTAAATGAGACATCATCCCACCTTTAGCGGCTTCAGTAACGTCTTGAGTAGCACCACTTATGTCTCCTAAACCTTTAATAGAGGTCTTAGGAAGAGCTGAAGTTTTAACACCAGCGCCTTTACCAATTTTACCTAAACGAATCATAGCGGCAGTCAGCGCGTCTTTTCTTGCTGTATCTACGTCAGTATCTTTAAAAATACCTGTGCGTGGAACTCCAACGCTTTCTGGTAGCGGACTCATTTGCTGCTGTTCCTGCCTGTCTATATAGTCTTGCAACACATTAACTTGCCCTTTACTTCTGTACCGAGCAACGCCACCAGCTGCATACCCCATACCAAACAGTCCTTTTTGCAAGTTACCTTGCATTATCCCACGAGCTTCATCCATTCCAGATTCGTCGTCAACTGAACCCCCCTCAGCAGCCATTAAACCACCTTGAGCTGCGTATGTAGGGTATTGAGCTTGATAATATGGGTTAGGTCTTGGAGCCTCGTAGGCTTGATAATTTGGGCTTAATTTATATTTTTGTAGCCGCTCATCATATTCGTCTTCTTGATACCCTGCAGGACCCGCACCTTGTTTTTGTTGGTCCCCTACTAAGAAAGGCAGTGTTGCACTACCTATAGTACCCACGTTACTACCTAAAAAGTTTCCAGCGGCAGGTAAGCTTGTACTAACTTCTTTAACCCCTCTAGC
>Ga0315905_10006691_pt1 | contig 11714 bp, 9 predicted proteins | sample LakEriMetagenome_5_FD_203522 | JGI IMG/M metagenome (GOLD analysis project Ga0315905, IMG submission 203522) | Freshwater fungal communities from buoy surface, Lake Erie, Ohio, United States - Buoy 4 MA121 | ecosystem: Environmental > Aquatic > Freshwater > Lake | place: USA: Lake Erie, Ohio...
CTGTTTCACCGAAATATTGTTCTTCATGCCGTACTCAACACAGCGCTGAAGATCCCATTTGTCCCCCTGCGCCATGGCCATTAAACAGGAAATGCTGAAAAAAGCGCCCAAAATTACCCTCGATGTCATAGAATTTTGTTGAATCTGTCCAAACAATGGTCTGGTTCAGGCTGCAAAGATTCAACTTAATGGGGGATTCTCAAAATCGTTCGTCCCTTGATGCGACCGCTTACAATATAGTCTACCCTTTGAAGGCCTGTTCGAGGTCTGCTATCAGAAACTCAGGATCTTCCAGTCCAACATAAAGACGGATCATGCGATGGGTTGGATTAGAAGCATCAAATTCTTCCCGCTTTATACCCGCACATTTAGGGATGAGCAATGATTCGTGTCCACCCCAACTCACCGCCATGCGAAAAGCTTTCAACCGATCACAGCCATTTTCAATCTCTTGAATTTTCTGCGCTTTGATATAAAAAGTAATGAGGCCACATGCCCCACCCATCTGTCGCTTCGCCAGTTCGTATTGGGGATAATCGGGGTCTAGGGGGAATATGATGCGCTCGATCCAGGTCTGTTGCTTCAGGTATGCCAAAACCTCTTGGGTGGACCGCGTGATGCGGTCGATCCTGGCTGGAAGTGTCCGCAAGCCTCGCAGCAAAAGCCAGGCATTGAAAGGCTGTATGCCATTTCCGGCACAGAGATATTCACTCAGAAAAATCTTGCGCATCATGGCAGCCGATCCTGTCAATACTCCACCCAGTGTATCACTGTGCCCACCAATGTATTTGGTGGCAGTCTGCATGCTGATGTCGATTCCCATTTCAATAGGCTTCTGGTACAAGGGAGTACAGAAACTGTTATCGATCATGGTCACGATCCCCCTGGCCTTTGCAAAATCTGCGATGGCTTTTAGGTCCTGTATATCCAACCACCAGGAGTTGGGGGATTCCAAATAAATGAAGGTTGTATTCTCCTGCACATGGGATAAAAAAGCATTTGTATCCGATCCATCGGCATAGGTTACGCTCACCCCAAAGCGGGAAAGGATCTTATCAAACAAATGCACCGTCCAGGAATAGGGATGATGAACGGAGAGGATATGGTCGCCGGACTTGACATTGGCGATCACTCCTGCGAAAGTTGCAGCAGCTCCGTTGTTGAAGACCAGTGCATCTTCGGCACCATCGAGGGCAGCCAGTTTTTTTCGGAGGATATCCACTGTTGGATTCAATCCTCTGCTGTAGAGATAACCCCCCATCTCATCTTCAAATGCCTTTCGCATCTCCGCTACCGTCTCAAACTGGAAATTGCTGGTCTGCACGATGGGGGGCGCAATCGCATTGAAATACGAGGCATGGTCCTCTCCCAAGTGGTTGATGATATAAGAAAGATCAGTTGGATGTTCCATCAATTTTCTTTTTGTTCATGGCCAGGAAATAGATCAGCAGAAAACCGGCCAGCACCGCAGTGGCCGTCAGGGCGGTCTCTGGCTTGTCGATCGCGATGCTGGTGGCAACGAAAACATAAGCGGCAATGAAGATGATCGGCATCAGGGGAAAGAAACGCATGGTATAGATCTTGGTCTTATCAAGATGCTGGGTGCGCTTTCTGATGATGAAGATCGTAGCAGCAGAAAAAGCCATCCCAATAGAATCCAGGAAGATGGTAAAGCTGAGGATCTTGTCGAAAGTATCGGCAAAGAACAATACCACCACGCTGATCATGGCATAGACGGTTAGGCTTACTGTGAGCACATCTCTTTTCTCGTCTTTTTTTCCAAAGGCTTTGGGAAGAATGCCGTCCTCGCTCATCGCATACATCACTCGGGGATTGCTCAGCAACAATACATTCACATAGGCCAGTACGGCTATGAAAAGCAGGATGGAAAAGGCAAAGCGACCGGTAGGACCGAACATCCTTTCGGCCACGATGGCAGCGATCCCTTTGGCGTTTTTCAATTCTTCAAAACCAATGACCTTAAAGTAGGCGTAGCTCACAGAAAGATAGAGCAGGATGATGACCATAATACCGATGAAGATGCCACGGGGCAGGTTCTTCTGGGGATTCTTCACTTCATCCCCGAAGTTGATCGTCTGCTGATAACCACCATAAGTGAATGAAACGGCGATGAGGGCCAGTCCGAATGATTTCACATAATCCATGAAACTGAAATCCCCCTGGGGTATTGCGATAACAGGTGCGGTATTGCCCATGGGAAAAAAGATGGCGGATACGATGAGCAGGATCATGGAGATCTTGATCAACATCAGAATGTTCTGGGTTGTGGAGCTCATGCGCAATCCCAACAGGTTGATGCCATAAAAAATACCGATGGCTGACATCGCGATCAGCGCTTTTACAAAATCGGAAGGCGGTGTGCTGAAAATGATCTGCGAGATGTATTCACTGCCGATGAGGGCTACCCCGGAAAGAGAGGCTGCATTGGAGATGAGGATGATGCAGTTGACACCAAAGGCGATGGAAGGATGATAGCAGGTGGCAAAGATCTTGTAATATCCACCAGTGATGGGATAGCGGGAACCGATTTCTGCGTAGGTCAAGGCTCCGCAGAGAGCGATGAATCCGCCTACGATCCAGCTGATGAAAAACACATTGGGCGTGATGGCAGCGCGGGCTGAATCAGATGCCGTCCGGAAAATACCCATCCCGATCACCAGTCCGATCACGATCATGGTGAGATCAAAAAGATTGAGTTGCTGTTTGGGTTTGCTCATGGCTTGAAGATAATGAAAAAGCCATTTGCAGATATGCACTGATGAGAATCCACATCATGTGAACATTCTTTTTCTGCACCATGGATGCACTCTCTTATCTTTGACCAGCATTACGGTTGATCATGCAAACGCTGATCATTAAAAGGGAAGTCCGGTTTTGATTCCGGCGCTATCCCCGTAGCTGTAAAAACCTTCCCGATCTCATCGGGACCATCTCCTCCACAGCCACTGCGCAAGCGGGAAGGCCGGAGATGGGGTTGAGCCAGAAGACCTGCCGGATGCAATATTATTGACCAGGGCTTTCGGGAGAAAAGCTGGGATGAATTCACTGCCACAGCAGTCAACCATTCTGTTCCATCCGAAGGTTCATAGTAAAACAAAAACTATGACCCAAAAAATTGCATGCATCGCTTTGCTATTGGCAACCTTCCAATCGCAGGCTCAACAAGACAGCACCCTTCTCGAAGAAGTGGTGGTCACCGCCAACCGCATCGAACAAAAACAATCCAACACGGGCAAACTGATCACCGTGATCAGTCGAAAAGAGATCGAAAGAAGTCCCTTTAATTCAATCGGAGAATTGTTGGGGCGACAAGCCGGTGTCAACGTGATAGGCGCCAACAATGCCCCCGGCACCAACAATGACCTTTATGTCAGGGGGTCGGCAACCGGCAATACCTTGTTGCTGATCGATGGCATGCCTGCCTATGATGTATCCACCATCCGCAACAGCTTTGACATCAATTTTCTACCCCTCGGTGAAGTAGAAAGAATCGAAATCCTGCGCAGCGGACAATCCAGTCTCTATGGATCGGATGCCGTGGGGGGTGTGATCAACATCATCACCAGAAAGGAAAACACAAAACGGCTGACCACAGGATTGAATCTTAGCAGCGGCTCCTTCGGGAGCAGGATGCTGAATCTCAGTGTCGCAGGAAAAGGAAAGAAAGGCATGCAATATAAATTGCAATTCAACCGAAACAGTGCCAAAGGATTTTCATCTGCTCTTGACAGCAACAAGGTGAAGTCTTTCGACAAAGACGGCATGCAGCAAGATTTTGTTTTGGCGCAACTGAATACCGATCTTCAGAAAAAACTGGTTTTCCGTTTGGGCTTTCAGGGAAGCTGGTACAAGAACGATCTGGATCAGGCAGCCTTTGAAGATGCCAAGGATTTCACTGCGAGCAATACCAATTTTCAATACAATGGTGGGCTTACCTATAAAATAAAAAAAATCACCCTACAGGGAAACTATGCCATCAACAACAGCCAGCGGGAGTATGTGGATGATTCCCTTTTTCTGAACGGCTTCAGCAAGTTCATGCGTTCTGATTACCAGGGTCGATCCTCCTTTGCTGAGCTCTATGCCAGTTTCAAGGCATCAAATCATTGGCAGTTGATGGGGGGACTCGAATCACGCTGGTTCAATACTGATCAATCCTATTTGAGTGTCAGTCAATGGGGCAATTATGAAACAGCCTTATCCGGCGACAGTGCCAAAGTGAACACCCAAAGTGCTTTTGTGTCGGCTGTATGGAACAACAAGGGCTTCAACCTCGAATCAGGCATTCGTTTTAACAACCACAGTCGATTTGGCAAGAACTTTACGTATACCTTTAATCCATCTTATACCTTTCATGAGCAATGGCGCTTGGCTATTAACTTGTCTTCTGCCTTCAAAGCCCCAACTTTGTACCAGCTCTATGATGGATATTCGGGAGAACGAAACCTCAAGCCGGAAACTTCCATGACTTCAGAGCTTTCGCTGCAATACATCGGATCCAAAACAATATCCTTCAGGGCAACTGTTTTCAATCGGAATACAAAGAATGGAATCGATTACGATTATGCTCGCTACAAATACTTCAATTACAACAAGCAAACGGATAGAGGAATTGAACTGGAAGCAAAATGGAAAAAAGAGAACTGGCAGTTGGGCATGAATTATACCTACCTGAATGGTGAAACGACAGCGATAGAATATGCCTATGATGCAGGCTTCGGCAGTTATTTTGCCATAGGAGAAAAGAAATACAGCAACTTGTTCCGCACGCCCAAGCACAATTTGAACCTGCAGGCAGACTGGCAACTGAACAAAAGATGGAACATCGGTCTTGCACAACGATTTGCCGGCAAGCGCATGGAACCCCAGTTCATGTCAGACCCCATCGAGATGAAAGCTTTTCAGCTTACTGATCTCTCCCTACAATACAAACTCATTGGGAAATGGGTGGTATACGGATCGATTCGAAACATCTTTGACGAACAGTACCAGGAAGTATTGGGATTTGCCACAAGGGGAAGAAATTTTCTGATCGGGATCAGACGATAGCAGCGTTCCGGATGGTTTATGGAATTGATTTATCCATACCTTTAACTGAGCCAATGCTCCAGCCCTGTTCCGCTGTCCTTTAATTTCAAGCAAATGACCCTTGACGCCATTCTGACCGTCACCTTCACGCTCTTCGCGGTGATCGACATCATCGGATCCATACCCTTGTTGCTTTCCTTGAAGCAAAAAATGGGGGGCATCCAGGAGATGAAGGCCAGCCTGATCTCGGGTGCGCTCATGATCTTCTTCCTCTTTGTGGGAAAAAGTTTTCTGGGCATCCTGGGGGTGGACGTGAAATCCTTTGCAGTGGGCGGTGCCATCGTAATCTTCATCCTGGGATTGGAAATGGTCTTGGGCATTGAATTCTTCAAGGGCGATGGAGATTCCAAATCAGGAACGGTAGTTCCGATCGCCTTTCCGCTGATCGCTGGCTCCGGAACACTGACCACCATCATTTCCCTGCGTTCCAGTTATGATGAATGGATCATTGCCATTGGTATTCTCATCAATGTATTGATCGTGTACCTCGTTTTGCATTCACTGGATTTTATCTCCAAACTATTAGGACATTCCGGCATGATCGCCATCCGTAAATTTTTTGGTGTCATCCTGCTGGCCATTGCTGTCAAAATATTTGCAGCCAATGTGGGGGGATTGATCCGTTAACCAACATAAAATTATCATGATGAAAAAGTTACTTCCCTTTCTGATGCTTTTGGCCATTGCCGGTACATGGACCAGCTGGAAATCACAACAACATCCCGATCCGCTGATTCAAAAAAAGGAGATCATCTCCTGCATGGAAACTGAAACCATGGATGCCTATTTCCGTGAAGCATCGCAAAATGCTTTCGGACAAATGCATCTCTCCCCTGTTACAATAGATGCAGCCGATTTAATGGGCAAAATGATCCAGTTCAATACAGCAGATGGCAAGCAGGCAAGCGCTTACTATATCGCAGCGAAAAAGAAAAGCAAGAAATGGCTGATCGTGATTCAGGAGTGGTGGGGACTGAACGAGAACATCAAAGCAGAAGCAGATAAATATTACAAAGACCTGGGTGATTTCAATGTATTGGCAGTGGACATGTATGACGGAAAGGTTGCAGCCACACCGGACTCTGCCATGAAGATCAGCAGGAGTGCGGATCCTGTGCGGATGACCACCATCCTGCAGGGAGCGATGCAACATGCAGGAAAAGACGCCTCCATCTACAGCGTGGGTTGGTGCTTCGGAGGAATGTGGAGTCTGCAAACGGCCATCCTCGCCGGCAGCCAGGCCAAGGGCACCATCATGTTTTATGGCAGACCTGAGACCAATATGGACAAACTGAAATCCATTCAATGCGATATCATTGGATTCTTTGGCAACCTCGATCGATCGCCTTCACCCGCCATGGTCAATGACTTTGAAAAGAACATGGAAGCAGCCGGCAAGAAACTGACGACGCACAAATATGAGGCGGGGCATGGATTTGCTAATCCAAGCAATCCGAGTTTCAACAAGGAGGCAACAGAGGATTCCTACAGCAAGGCCATCGCGTTCCTGAAATCACATTGATCCATCAGGCATCCTGATCTCCATCATCCTCCAGATCCAATCCCATGTCTGGCAGCAATTGCTGTGCCTCTGAAGCCGGCAAGGCTTCAACATCCTTTAGCTTGCGAGTGATGGCCTTGCTGCGTTTGCCCAGCAATTCCTCTACTGTATCACTGGCAGCATTGATGTTCTTCTGTGCCTTTTGCAACAATCCACCGAACTTTTCAAATTCTGTCTTCACCGCTCCCAATACCTTCCATACCTCGCTGCTTCTTTGCTGCAAGGCCAGTGTACGGAAGCCCATCTGCAAACTGTTGAGGATGGCAGCCAGGGTTGTGGGACCGGTAACAATCACCTTGTATTGTTTTTGCAGTTCTTCCAACAGGCTGGCTTTGCGCACTACTTCAGCATAGATACCTTCGAAAGGCAGGAACATGATGCCAAAATCTGTGGTATGCGGCGGATCCAGGTATTTGTCACTGATATCCCTTGCCATCTTTTTGATCACATTCTCCATGTTCTTCTGGGCAAGCTCAACGATGGCTGGGTCGCCCACATCATAGGCCGTCTGCAATTGCTCATAGGCATCGGCTGGAAACTTGGCATCGATGGGAAGCCAGATATGATCCTGGTCATCATCTCTACCTGGCAATTTGATCGCAAACTCTACCAGCTCTGTACTTCCCTCTTTTGTTTTGACATTCTGCGCATATTGATCCGGGGCCAATATCTGCTCGAGCAACATTGACAACTGAACTTCACCCAATCCACCCCTCATCTTCACGTTGCTCAAAACTTTTTTCAGCCCCCCTACATCATTGGCTAGGTTCTTCATGTCTCCCAGGCCCTCTTGTACACTCTGCAACTGCTTGTTCACCATTTCAAAGGAATGCCCCAGTCGTTCATTCAAAGTCTTTTGCAACTTCTCCTCTACCGTTTCCCGCATCTGGTCTAGTCGCTTTTCTGTGCTATCCACCAACTTGGTCTGCTTCTCTTCCAGTTGTGCAAATTTTTCCCTTTGCAGATCGTTGAAGGATCTTACGCTCTTGTCGAAAGCATCCGCAAAAACCTTGAAAGCTTTTTCAATATCGGATCGCAGGTCGCGGTTGTTGGCCTCGATCTTGTTCATCAAGGCTTCCAGTTTCTCTACCTGCTCTTTACCCGTCTTGCTCAGGGAGGTTGCCAGCTCCGTTCTGTTCTCTCTTGCCAGTCGATCGTTCTCTTCTCTGTTGATGCGGAAATCCTCGCGAAGGGCCGTTTCTATCTTGCTAAGCGATTTTTCCAATTCAGCGATTTTGGCTTCCAGGGCAGCACTGCCAGACTCTTTCTTTTTGAAAAAAAGCAGCAACAAAACCAACAACACAATGGCGAGCAGGACCAGGTTCAACATTTCCATAATGAACAGTTATGGAACAAAGATAGAGGGCTTGTTCCTATTCTATAGGAGGAGTCAAAAGATTAACCAAATTGTTGTAATTTTTGTTCCAATATTATCACCATGCAACGATTGGCCTTTCGGATGAAACTCCATCCGGGACAAGAAGAAGAGTACCAGCGCAGACACGATGCCATCTGGCCTGAACTGGTTGCGCTGCTCAAAGAAACAGGGATATCGGATTATTCCATTTACCTCGACAAGGAGAGTTTGCATCTTTTCGGTATCCTGCAGATTGAAGATGCTGCCAAAATGGATGCCTTGCCGGAGCATCCCGTGATGAAAAAATGGTGGGCTTACATGAAAGACATCATGGACTGCAATCCCGACAATTCCCCAATCAGCATTCCCCTTCAACAAGTATTTCACCTCAACTGATGCCGATGCAACACGATCTTCAAAACAAGGTGGCGATACTGACCGGAGCGGGTCAAGGCATCGGTTTGCGCATCGCCGAAAAAATGGCAGCAGCAGGGGCTCATGTGGTGTTGAATGATGTGGATCCGGAACGATGTGAGCAAGCTGTCCAGCAAGTTCGCCCATACGGATCCTGTGTGGCCATGCCCGGCGATGCCGGAGATCCGGAATTCATCCAACAGATGGTTCAAGAAACGGTGAAGCAATTTGGCCAATTGGATATTGCCATGGCGATTGCAGGCATCACCCTATTTGGAGATTTTCTCAGTTATCAAGCAGCCGACTTTGACAGGGTCATGCAGGTGAACCTGCGCGGCAGTTTCTTCCTGGCACAACAGGCCAGTATACAGATGAAAAAACAAGGACATGGGGGTTCACTGCTCTTCACTTCCTCTGTCGTGGGACACCAGGCACACCAGCAGCTGGCTGCTTATGCCATGAGCAAGGCAGCGATTGAAATGCTGGCCAAAAACCTGGTGGCAGAAGTTTCTACCTTTGGCATCAATGTGAACACCATTGCACCGGGTGCAACCCTCACCGAACGCACTTTGGAAGACGCCTCCTACACCGATACCTGGTCACGCATTACGCCCATGGGTCGACCCGCTTCGGTGGATGATATTGCACATGCTGCTTTGTTCTTGGTTTCTGATGAGGCAAGACATATAACGGGTCAATCCCTCATCATCGATGGAGGATGGACCTCCATGAGTCCCTCACCCTACTGACATGAAAATCCAACCCATCGATCAAAAGCTTTGCATCCTTGGTGAAGGACCGGTATGGAATCCTCTTGTCAACCGGATCTACTGGATTGATATTGTCAAGGGCCAGATCCATAGCAATGATATTACCGGGAGCAATCCCCATACCCTTGTCACAGAGGATATGATCGGTTCTTTTGCCTTCTGTGAAGATGGTCGCATGATTGCAGCACTGCAAAAAGGACTGGTCTTTATCGATCCCAAAACCGGACAACAGGAAATGATCGGCGATCCGGAATCCCATCTGCCAAGGAACCGTTTCAACGATGGCAAATGTGATCCTGCCGGAAGGTTCTGGGCAGGTACACTCCCCCTTTCAGAGGATCATCCCGGAGGAAGCCTTTATCGGGTGGATAAGGATCTCAGCATCCACAAGCTATTGGGAGATGTTACGATCTCCAATGGTCTCTGTTGGAGCCATGATCATCATTTTTTTTATTTCATCGATACCCCTGCCCTTCGTGTTGATCGATTTGATTACGACAACAAAAGCGGATCGTTGGCCAATCGCCAAACCATCCTCCACATCGATCCGAAAGACGGCTATCCCGACGGGATGACCATCGACAAAGAAGGCATGCTCTGGATCGCCCACTGGGGGGGATGGCAGGTCACGCGATGGGACCCCTCTAGCGGACAAAAGATCGACAACATCAAACTCCCTGTCTCACAGGTCACCTCCCTTTGTTTCGGAGGAGAAAACTTCGATACACTTTTCATCACCTCAGCGAGAAGGGGATTGAGTGAGGAATCACTCTTGAAAGAACCCTTGGCAGGTACTACCTTCCTTGTTAGTGATATTCCCTTCAGCGGAAATGCTTTCCATACTTTTCAAACCCAACGATCATGACCAACATGAAAAAACTTTTTAGTGCAGCCATGATGCTTGCCATCCTTCTTTTTGCCGAGACCATCTTCGCACAAGTAACCCAGCGAAACATCCTCGAAACAAAGTATACAGCTGACCAGGTGATGCAGATGATCCTGCCCAAGGATCAATGGAAGCCGTACCCCACCACAAAAGAAGAATGGCAATCGCGGGTGCCCGAATCCAACCTCAAAAAAATAGTGGAGGATGCTTCCAAGCTTTTGAACTACAAGTTTGAACCCATCAGTGCCACCATATCGCTGGACTTTGTGAGGAGCGGAGACCGACTCCGTCATTCAAACATCTCCTTTCGGAAGAGAGAGGTGCTGACCCAAATGGTGCTGGCAGAAAGCATTGAGAACAAAGGCCGCTTCACAGAAGCCATCCTCAACGGCATCTGGTCGATCTGCGAAGAAAGCTACTGGGGCGTACCGGCACATATCGGCGGTACCGGTTTACCAGATGTGGAGAATCCTGTTGTCGATCTCTTTACAGCAGAAACTGCCGGTGTGATGGCGATCGCTGATTATCTCGTGGGCGACAAACTGGATGCGATCAACAAACTCGTGAGAAAAAGGATGTACCATGAAACAGACAGGCGACTGTTCACACCCATGATGAAGAATGGCAGCAAGTATGGATGGATGAGCCGAACAAAACCCGTGAACAACTGGAATCCCTGGATCATGTCGAACTGGATCTTTAGTGCTTTGCTGCTGGAAAGAAATGAAGTGCGGCGCAAGTTGATGGTCCACTCAGCCATGAAGGGACTTGACGCATACTTCAACTCACTGGGTGATGAAGGGGGCTGCGATGAAGGCCCCAGTTACTGGTTTGCTGCCGGTGCGAGTGCCTATGATTGCCTGGAACTCTTGCACAGTGCCTCCAATGGCGCCATCAATATTTTTGATCATGCACTCATCAAAAACATGGCGGGCTATATCACCAAGACCCATATCGATGGCAAGTACTTCGTGAATTTCGCTGATGCCGATCCCACCCTCACACCCAGCGGCACCCTGCTCTACCGCTTTGGCAAAGCGGTGCAGGACTCCACCATGATGCAATTTGGTTTATGGGCTCAAAACAAATATCCCTCTCAGGGTGCCGGAGGCAATGGCATGCGGATGCGCATGATGGGAAGCCTGCTGGCGCTCAAAGAGATGCAAGCACCTGTTGATTACAAGGATCCGGCAACAGCCTGGATCAAGGATGTACAGATCCTTACAGCCAGAACGCCATCGGGATTGTTCATGGGAACGCATGGTGGACACAATGCAGAGAGCCATAACCACAATGATGTGGGAGACTTCATCATCTACCTGCAAGGAGAACCCATGATCATTGATGCCGGCAGGGGCAACTATACTGCGCGCACTTTTTCCAGCAAACGCTATGAACTCTGGTTCACGCGATCCGAATACCACAACCTTCCAATCATCAATGGCATTGGACAAAAAGAAGGAAGGGCGTTCGAAGCGAAAGACGTAAAAGAGACCATCCATGCAAAGGAAGCATCGCTTTCCTTGAACCTGGCTGCTGCCTATCCTGAGACAGCCGGCATTCAACAATGGATCAGGAAAACAAGCCTGAACAGAGAAAAAGAATCTGTAGAGATAT
>Ga0315905_10006692_pt1 | contig 11714 bp, 14 predicted proteins | sample LakEriMetagenome_5_FD_203522 | JGI IMG/M metagenome (GOLD analysis project Ga0315905, IMG submission 203522) | Freshwater fungal communities from buoy surface, Lake Erie, Ohio, United States - Buoy 4 MA121 | ecosystem: Environmental > Aquatic > Freshwater > Lake | place: USA: Lake Erie, Ohio...
TATATATATAATGTGTTCTCTATATGTAGAATGTGTTCTCTAGTGTTGCTCAGGTGAGTGTGTATATATAGAATATGTTCTCTCTATTTAGAATGTGTTCTCTCTATAGCTGTCAGTGGGGTGGCCAACGGCAGCGTTGCTGAGGTGTGTGTGCGCATTTAGAATGTGTTCTCTATAGGTGTGAGGGCGAGAGCGGGAAAGAGAATGAGAGAGAGAGAGCACACACACAATATATATATACATATATCAGTACTTACCGCAAACGCAGGCGCTTTCTCTCCGTCGCGCGCACGCGCTCATTCTCATGTCCCCCTCCTCTCTCTCCGTCGCGCGCACACGCTCATTCTCATGTCCCCCTCCTCTCTCTCCGTCGCGCGCACACGCCCCTCCTCTCTCTCCGTCGCGCGCACACGCTCATTCTCATGTCCCCCTCCTCTCTCTCTGTCTGCTTCTGGGTCTATCATCATATCTGGCGGTGTACCTCTACAGAGGCAACAAATAGAAGAGGAGACGTCGGCACGTGCAATCGTCGCCCTGGCTGCCGCCGGAAGGTCCTAGAATATGTTCTCTATATTTAGAATGTGTTCTCTCTAGGCAATCGTCGCCCTGGCTGCCGCTGGAAGGTCCTAGAATATGTTCTCTATATTTAGAATGTGTTCTCTCTAGGCAATCGTCGCCCTGGCTGCCGCCGGAAGGTCCTAGAATATGTTCTCTATATTTAGAATGTGTTCTCTCTAGGCAATCGTCGCCCTGGCTGCCGCCGGAAGGTCTCGTACATGTGTACATTTTGTTTTTGTCTCCGTGTTTTTTGCCCTCTCTATTTTCGAGACTTCGTACCAGTATATGTCTTTTGTCTGTGTGTGTTTCATGATTTTCTGTGCTCAAGACCATCAGAGAGCGAGAGAAAGCGAGAGAGTTTGTTAGGAACGTACTCCATAACGGGGGGTCCAGGGCGTCGGCCGCTCGCATTTCCCCCCTTTTTTTTTCGCATTGCAAAAAATGCAAGATTTTCTTTCTCGCATTGTATGGCTTCGCCTGTGAGGCCGCATGCATTTAAATGTAGGGTTTAGTTTAGTGTTCGCATGTCGACTATGAAAGTAGCTGTCAGCAGCCCGAAAGTAGCTGTCAGCAGCCCGACATCTTTCCCTTCCTCTTTACTCTCTTTCCACTTTCCATTTCTGTCTGCTTCTCCCTCCATCCATTCACAGACATTCACTTGTTTGTCTCTCCTTCTTGATGGCAGATGTCAAGATCGGGAACTTGGAGAGGCTGTTGTCTCATCGCTGCTCCCCTTAGGTCTCTTTGACACATAGTAGGTCTCCTTTGACACATAGTAGGTCCCTTTTGACACATGGGGTCAATTTAAAAAGAGAGGCTGTCGCCTCATCGCTGCTTCCTTTAGGTTTATCCCCTCCCCTTGCAAGTTCTCTCCTGTGCCGTTTGCCTGGTGATTGATCCCTGTATCTGACTGCAATCTTGAGAAACTTGAACTCGCAAACACCTCCCGTTGACTCTTTGCTTCATACATATCGATATCCAGTGCCGCCGTGTATCGCGCCACGCTCGCTCGCTTGGGCATTGATGCAATCTCCAGTGCGCTTTCTGCTGAGCGAGAGCTTCAATAAAGCGCTCAATCAACTTCAAGTTAACCATGCAGGTGAATTTCTGCACGCGGACATCAGTCTGTCACTTGCCCGTGACTGTGCTTGGCCATCTTCCTCTCTACACAGGAGACGCAGGCCTGCTGCAGCGACTGATAAGGTGTTCGCTCGCGAGGAAAGATGGGGGTTGCGGGTTGTGGGAGGCGTGTCAAGGGCTCAGCTTCCTTGCTGCGGTGCGCACTGTGCGCCACGTGCTCGCGTTGAGGCTCTGGCGAGTACTGGGTAAATGGAAGACAACGTGAGCTAAAGATGAAGAATTGCAGAAGTGGAACAAATCAGCGGTTTATTTAGCATGATGCCGCATTAGTGTTCAATAGAATTCAAAATGTCACTGGGGTTATAATAGAAGCCAAATGTTCCTGGCTGCATCTGAACTGTCGAGTGAGCACAGCGTCCTCCCGCACGATTACAACATACACATCCTGTTCTCACACGATTATCCTTGCTCCTCCGAGGCCGGAGGTAGAGGAACACAGATCGTTCATGACTTTCTGTGCTGATACTCTAGCAATCAATGCCTTGACCGATTCTTCACGCTCCGCCCGGGTCGCAGGTTCAAAATGTGCAGCCAAACGCTTACCAAAGGTGCTTTTCATATGCAAATTGCGGGCGGTTCCTTCCCCCGCTCCGTCACATACTGCACCGTGCTGCACAACATGTTGCACCGACGGTGGAACATCATCAAGGTCTTGACATGGACCCATGTCGCTTGAAGGCTCCAGCAGGGAGAAGCTGCTTGAGCCTTCCCACCGGGGCTCGAGAGTGGTACTGAAGTCAGAGGTAAGATCTCGCAGTTGCTTCAGCTCCTGTGTCGCAGCTGCCTCAAGTACCAGAACGGAAATGTCTTTCATGTCTGACGACGACGATACACTGGATGATTCACTTGGCAGCTGTTGCTCAAACTCCTCATGCTTGCAATATGTGTGAGCAGACTCAAGGATCTCATTGGTGTGGCGACTCCATGCCCCGAAATTGAGCTCTTCGGCTGCCCACTGAGGGCAGAGGTCATCGGCGGCCTGCCATGCAGTGCGCAAATATGAGTTCCACTGCGAAAGCATAGATCAACCTCAAATTTTTGCCTTACCTCTCGCATTTCGTCGATGGACAAAACAACGTCGTAAGGTCCAACAGACTGCATTACAGCGTCAAGGACTTTGGCAGTTTGCAGTATATTTTGCCGTTTGCGCTCATGCACAGTGCTCGAGGTGAGGTCGTGAAAAGGCACAGATTGAGCCGGTGAGGACTGAGCCGATTTCCATAATCGTTGTGATATGTCGAAGGCAAGGCTAAAAACCTGCAGATGTTCGCATGTTTGAACGGTTGATTACATTTGAATTTGGGTTTCACAGGGCATCGGTATTGGCGTGACAGGTTACCTCACACAGGGAGACGCTGGCTTGAAAACCGTGGACAACATGTCTTTGACTCTGGCAGTCATCCCATGGCCGTGTTTCTTCTTTTAGGGACGAAAGGCAAAGGAGAAGGTCCGAGGGGTGTTGTGCCCAATCATTTAGCCTTGTTCCTTTGCAAAGGTCTCGGACGCCCAGCCGCAAGAAGAGCATTCTGGTAATCAGGACCGACATGTCCAATAGCTTGTAGTCCAGCCAGCAGATATCTGTCTGCAGGACAATATGTCGAACAGCATACCCGTAGTGCGTGGAATAATACGCGAGCAGTTCCAGGGCGACCGGCTCTACATAAATGTTGACGGTTTTCCTGTAGACATCCTCCGAAGAGGGTAACAGTTTCAAGTCACGGTGCGGATCTGCGACACGTAGCATGCAGCCAAAGCCAAGCCATTCCTTAGCATCCAGTGCAGGAATCTCCTTGCTGGGAAACACTGTACTCCAGATGAGCCTCAGGCTGGAGGTGATTGCTTGGGCGGTGTCAGAAAGTCGGATGTGCGGCGAGTGCGCAAAAGTGCGAGTGAGAATATTGTGCAAGACAACCATGCGCATGGATTGAGTCTGATCGACGTCATGTACAGCACGGTTGAGCTCTGCCATAACGCTGAATGCATCTGATGACATCAGGTGAAGCTTCTTTCCGTTTCTGAACTCAATCGCAATCTTGTCTTCACTGTGGCCTACACTTCTGCCCTTGGTTCGCTCAATTTTTTTGACTTGCGCGACGTGGAAGATGATTGTATCTCTTGCAGCCTCACTGGACACTGTCGAGGACCACAAGAATGATGAGCTCCCTCCACCAGAACTCGACGACGAGGCTGTATAGAACATCTTGTCCATGTCTTCAACTGCGCTTCGTTTCGAAGATGAGAGCGACGATGAGAGAGCAAAAAATTGCCACCACCCTGCTGTCGCGCAGGAATCGCCTGGACCAGAAGGGTGAAGAAAGCGCAAGCTGACCTGGTTGTTCTCGTGCACCGCAAGCTTGGCCCAGTATAGCTGAGAGTTCTTCGAAACTATTTTGACCATTAATCCCTCATCCTCGTTACGACTGGGCAAACGAGAGTCGGTTTCAGCGTTTCTCGATTCAGGGACAAAGTACAAAGGGACTCCCTCAGCTTTGTGCGTCTGAAGCCCATGCTCGCACTGTTCGTCTGTGCCGGGTGCTTGCAAATTATTTGCTGGAGAGAATTTGAGTCTGCACTCAAAATCGTCCACAACATCGAGACCCAGATTGTCCAGCTCATACTTTGCCAGACATAATTCGTTTTCCAAGATGCTACCAGTGTATAGCCATGCGCAGACGGAGCAAGTGCTGGTCTTGAAAAATCCACTGCATCCCACAACAACCTCGATTCGAAATTCCATGTTAACCTTGATCATTTTGCCAACAGCATCTCGCAACAGAACAACAAAAAAGGATGGCAAATCCTGTGCATCACGCCAAAAATTTAATCAGCAAACAGCGTAGACAAGTATTTGTAAGCAAACAGCGTACCATTAAGTGCACAATAGTATACATGGTACCTCTAGCATGTCCTCTGTCACTTTAATGGATTGTGACACTACAGGCACGTTGGACGAGTCAAATACGCTGATTGTTATGTGTCCGCCAGCTCCTGCCAACTGACAAAGTCTCTCGACAGGCTGTAGGCGAACATGGTCAAGCACTTTGCCTTCGTTGGCCTCGGAGATGAGGAGATGATGAGGCCAACGCATGGCCATAATTCCAGTCGGCGATGCTCCAGTACTGAGAATGTACTCAAACGAGCGCACCATTCTGCGCTGACTTGGTGTTGCAAGGCCTTGGAACATCATTTGGAGGCAACGATAAAATTTTCACAGAGAGCAGCACAGCGGAAATCAATGAAATTGCACATCAATGCAGCTAACCAAGCGCACACGAAAGTTCAACAGCGTTACAGTGTGGGAGAACAGACAGAACCTACGATGCGCCCTGCCTTCAGTGCGTCATCACAAGTTCGCCGGGTTTCGAACATCTGCTCCGCCTCCAGTGCCGTCGATGCCTGCATGACGAAAGCAGCATCGAAATTAAACAAACCCCTTAACAAGACGACAACTGCTCACTCTCAGCTAGAATATGGTAGATCTCGGCCAAGGTCTGCCGTGTCAAGGTCTGCCGCAGGACCGTGACACTTCGGCAGGAATATGACACTGTGCTCGTTATTAGCGGGCGATTGTCTTTTTGAAGACCCACCTGGCCAGAAAAAATCAGCCAAGCACATATCATTGCACCAGTCCGCCCTTTTCCGGCTTTGCAGTGAACCACAATCACATTTCTCGAATCTGAGTCGGCATCATCATTTGTCAGCGTGCTCGGTCGTTCGTAGTCACCTTAATGCCGCACTTCACATATGCATGCGCGCTTGCGCAGGTGCATGGTTGAAGCGTGTGTGCTGCAGCATGTGTGCGCATGCGCTTGTGCATGGTTGTCATTGAGCGTATTCACAAGCAAGTGCGCTTGTGTGATTTGTGCATGCTTGAGCGTGTGAGCGCAGGAAGGAGCATAGTGTGTTGGACAGGAGTGAGTTGCCGGTGGACCTCTCTGCAGCCATTCTCTTGCCACAACACAGAATTCAAACATCTGCTGCATGGTGGGCGGTTGATGATCTGGGATTGGAATCTGATGTACACCTGTGATGAATGACAGGCAATCTTGTCAACTGCAGACCAATTGAACCTATCTCTCAAATATGTGCGAGCTCAGAGTGACACAGAGAAGCCTGCATCACCCTCCCTCCGAATCTCTCTCTCTGCGAGAGCCCCTCTTTTAACGTCGCGCTTGCATTTCGCCATCAAGCATACCATTCGGGAACTTGGAGGCAGGGTAAGAATATTCTTGGCAGAGATTGAACACCTTGAACGAGGTTCCATGCCGCTGCAGCAGAAAATTTTGAACATCTTTGAAGCGATTGCGGAAGAGACCGTTGATGCTCTCCGCGGGCATTCCCATGGCGATGATGTTTGTCGTGATGTAAGTCAAATCCAAATCAAATTCTCCATCCTGCTGGCGCTCGCGGCACGTCCATGTGAGCCTCAGGATAGTGGCTTGATGTAATAAAGATAATAATGTAATAAATATAATAATATAATAATAGTGACGTGATACAATGAATACAGCAGGAGGGCACTCCTTTTTGAAGGGCAATCCTTTTTACATTACTTGTCACATTACTCCATCTCAGTTACAGGCGCAGCACACTTAAGACTACAAATGCTTCATGCAAGCGCACACATTCAAATCTGACACTTGCAGACACACATACGGCATTCATGGAGCATAGGCCGAAAGGGCGATAAAGAGAGACAGAAAAAGGAAGTTGGCTTCGCGACCTTGGTACGGCGTACCGAAAAAACAAAAATTAAAAAATATTTTTTTTGGCTTCCGGGGATCAACCTTGGTACGGCGTTTGTCGCCAGACACGAGGTATCGAAGCGAATTGCCTTCCATCAGACTCATGATTCCGGGGAGTCGAGGGGTGGCGTTGTGTTTCCATATCGGACTGGACGCAGCTCCTGTCCTTGACCCTGCGCCGTTGCTGAGAGGTGCTGTATTGCCAGCACTCTCTTGCCCTTTCTTGAGATTGTCTGTCACTGGATTTATGCGCACAAATCCAGCTGCACACAGTGAATGCTGGTCGCAGCATTCGCCCTCTTCGCAGCAATCGCCCTCTTGACTCGCACCAAGCGGCAGCACAACCTCGCATGGTGCCAACCTGTCGACGTCAGTTACCGGGCTAGTCTTGTATACTGGGATGGGATCGGAAGCTTGGTCGCAGCCGCAGACGCTGGACCGTAGAGTGAACTCAGGGCCGGCGTCGTTTTCGAAGCGACTGTTGCTTGGAGTTGAAACCCTGGGCGTGATATTTGCTTTCTGTCCGTTTCCAGACACCAGCGCTTTCCGCGCGAGGGCATCCAGCGATTCGCTCTTCCAGTGAGCGCCAGCCGCCTGTGTGGCACCCACGGCATGCAGCTCCCACGGCAAGGGGCGCTTCCCTATTTCGTCGTCGAGCTGTGCCGCCCGCTGCAGCACCGTCGGACGGTGCGAGTACACGATGGCGATCGGCGCCGGCGGCTCTGACCCCTCTGATGCTGTCGATCCGTCGGACGGTGCTCGCAAGAAAGGTTCATTACGGCAAAAGCTCTCAGGGTTGTCATCCATCAGGGTTGATGACGCGGGCGCGTCTGGAGACACTGGGCCTCGAAGCGATGGAGATTTCAGGCGCGCCTTGCTCGAGAAGATCCTCTCGTCCGATAGCTCGGGCGCCAACCAGTCGCCACTACGATGCTTCATCGAGCTAGCGCCTGCTGAGTTTGCAGTGCTGCTGGTAGCCGGAGACACCTTCTGCCCGCCCACCAAGGCGTTAAAGTTCAACTTGGGCACTGCCGACTTGTGCTGTGGCGCAGAAAGGGCAGACTTCGATGCCAAACAGTCCAGCCTTTCAAAACCCTTCCGGATTTCCTCCTCACCCGCCGCCTTGACCGAGACGCGCGGCACCTCCAGGAACACTTCCGCGGCCGCCTCTCTGGCCGCCTTTTCGTCGACTGCAGCACAGGGGCGGTGCAGGGCGCGCAAGAGCTCGTCCACCTTGTCCTTGTCCGAAAGCGCGGCAGTGAGCGGAGCGGCCTCGGAGCCTCGCGGTACCCGCCCTCCGCGCTGTCCAGACACTATGGCTTTGTGCGCGAGGGCTTCCAGCGACTCGCTCTTCCAGCCAGCTCCCTTTTTCTTCTTTTCAATCAATCCAGCGCAGTCCCGCATTGCGTCTTCGAGCTCCGCCGCCCGATGCTGCGCCGTCCAGGGCGAGTACACACTGGCCGCGTCTGTCGGCATGACCAGTAGCTGCACAGCGTGGCCTGGAGTACGACAGTCAACACAAGGCAGTGCCTAAGGACTGTCAACACAGCTTCGCCCTATGGAGTGGTCAAAAGGCTTAAATTGACTTTTTTTTAACACCACGGCCGTTTCCCGAGCCCGAGCTCGGGGTCGGCGATGATGACGAACGTGCAAAACCTGCGCACGTGCGTGCAGTCCCGACCGTGCCTGTCGTTGCCCATCCTCCTGCTCGTCCTGCCGATGATCGTGTCGCTTGGTCTTGCCTTCGCACTCCTGCAGGTACACACTACGACTAAAGCCATCGGTCAAGGATAAAAAACACAGTCGTGACTTGCTGGGTCCCACTGATGCCCGCCGCCGCGCCACACATGTGCGTGCGCAGTTCCTGAAGTTCATGCTGTTGGTGCCCTTGCGCCTGCTGCTCTTCTTCTTTTTCCCAATCATCGTGGAGCATCTTTACATGTGGCCGTGCGTCGGGTCTCTCCACATCTGGTTGCTAGGTCGCGGGAGGCGCGGCGATCCCGAGAAGATGTTCCACTCGCGGTTCCTGGATCTGCGGGTGGAAGTATGCACGGAAGCGGTGTCTGTCGCGTCAGAGAAAGGCCAAATGCAACGCGCGAGGCGGTTTGTGCACATGCTGCCGCAGTTTACGAATAACTACGCGTACCTGATCGTTGACGCGGTGGAACTTCCCCTACAAGACACCGGGTCAGGTGACGATGCGGGCGCACGTGCGGAGCCAGAGCCGCAGACCACTTTGTTCTTTGCCGTGCTGGTCGACCCGGCGGATAGCTTAGCATTGGAAGCTGCCTTGGACGAGGTGAACAGATTCTACTACAGCGGGCAGATGAAACTAGAAATGGTGCTGACGACGCACAAGCACTGGTAGCAGCACGTGTCTTGTCCATCCCTCTTGCCCCTCGATGCTGCACGCCTCCGCTATTTCGTCTCGCTTAGGTCCTGTGCACGCTTCGGTCCAGTGCACTACTTGACAAGACGCTAAACTAAACTAACTAAACTATTATAACTTTGCGCACAACCCCTGATGCAGGGACCACCAAAGTGGCAACACATGGCTGGCAGCCAAATACGGGCCAGCCCTGGCATTCTACTCGGGAGAACAGAATGTGCTCTCACGCGTGGGCAAAGTAAACGCGGGCGCCCTTCTTCGTGATGGCGATTGTCTAGAGCTGCGCTACACGCTTGTCAAGCGAGGGCACGGGGAGGGGGCGGGCAAGCATGCGCTGGAAGAAGTGGACAAAAGAGTGCGCAGTTCGCGCATCGACGTTGGTGGGGAGTGGGAACTGCGCGTTGAGCACGCTGTCATTGTGAACCAAGTTGAGGAGCATCGAGAGGGGGCTGAGAACCATCACGCAGCGTTGCGAAGAGTTAGTGTCGGAGGCCATTGTGCCAACACCCTGCCGTCCTTGCGCTTTGACGTGCTGGCAACACCCTGTCACACGCGCGGACATGTGGTTTTCCTGCTGCGCGAGGCTTGGGAGTGCACAGGCCGAGGTCGCCCAGAGGCACCTGTTCTAGGAGGGAGAGACAGGGGAAGAGGGGGAGAAGGAGTTGGATGGGGGGGAGTGGGGAATCGCAGGGACAGCGGCGGCGACGATGGAGGTGGCGGCGGGGGAGGAGTGGCGAGAGGCGAGGGGGCTGACACGCGAGGCGGGCGCATGGGCGGCGATGGAGAAGGAGGAGGAGGAGCTGCTGAAGCGCCACGAGAGCCGCCACGGCACTGCTTGTTTTCGGGGGACTTGCTTTTTTCGGGAGGGCAAGGGGCGCCATTTGAAGGACCCTCGATCGAAATGCTGCAGAATTTGCATACGGTTCTGGCGACAGCCTCGGAAGATACTCTCGTCTTTCCAGGCCACGAATACACGGAAATGCTTATGGAGAGACAGCTGGCAGAGATGGGCGGAGACGTGTCGGCGAAGCGATTTCTACGCCTAGCTGCCGCAGCTCAACGCGCGCGACACCGGCGCGCTCCTGCCTCGTATCGCGAGCGTGTGCCCACGGTGCCAGTCCATCTAGAAGAAGAGCTCGACGTGAATCCTGCGCTCAGGCAGGTGGAGGAGCAGCGAAGGCATCTGAAACGCTACCTCTTGATATTTTTGGCACGCGCTAAAGTGGCCAATCGACGCTGCGATGCACTTCACAATATCGAGGCCGTGACACAGCAGGAGGAGGCACTCACGGCACCCATGCCGTCTGTGCAGAGGGTGGTACGGGCAGATGGTGGGGCAGAGCACGGAGATGCAGCATTGCACTCAGCAAAGGATAGCAATGGGGTTGGTGGGAATGGACGAGCCTGCGCAAAGAGCGGGGAAGAAGGGCACGGGGGCAGCGACACTGATTGCAAGGATAGTGTGTCAAGAAATGGGGTGTCGAGGGTAGCAGAGGGCGAGGATGGAGAGTCGAGAGCAGCATCGAGTACTGCAACCGCCTTACGGGTCTCGCGACTGCGTGCGCTGCCGCGGACGCAGGCAGCGCACGCACAGGCAGCGCACGCACGGGTCTCGCGACTGCGTCCGCTGCCGCCGACTGCTTGCGCCAAGGAGGCGTGCGATGAAGTCTCACTCTCTCCTGTAATCCCTGCAGACCCTGTAGTCCGATTCACTTCCAGTGAATTGGTGGGGAGGAGAGGGGGGGGGGGGAGAGAGACGCTGAGGACGAGGTGGACATGGCAGCGCTGGTGGTGGAGAGGGCGCGCGAGCAGGCGCGGGCAGAGAGAGAGAGGGCAGTGCATCATGCCGCGACGCATGCTGATTTCAGAAGCCGCTGCCAGTTGCGCTTTCTGTTAGATGCCGACTGGCAGGTTCCGCCCCAGATCTGACTCGAAAACCCTAAACCCTTCACCCTTCACCCTAAACCATAAGGCCGCTGCCAGTCGCGTTTTCTGTTGGATGCCGACTGGCAGATTTCTGTGTTGTGTGTGTGCGTGTGTGTGTGCGTTTGCAGACAGACAGACAGACAGACAGACACATACACTCAAAGCAGACCGACAGACGCAAACACACGCGCGCTCGCACACACACACACACACGTGTCTTTGTCTCTATGCACATGCACACGGACAGGAGGTAAAGAAGCACGTGCAGACACGGACTCCGAAGACTCCCTGCCCGTTGGAGGGGCGGGCTATAGGGACATGGGAACAATCGGAGGACGATGCGTGTGATGAGGGGGTGGCATTGCTCGTGGGGGCTGAGAGGTGTTGCCAGTTCTGAAACGTCCTCTCTATTTTTCTTTTTTCTTCTTTTTGTTTTTCAGGGGTTGGCATTGCTCGTGGCGGCTGAGAGGCGTTGACAGTTCAGAAAAGTCCTATTTCTGATGATTTTGTAGTAAATGTACTAGGGTACTGACTTTTGAGAATGACTGCTGACAGGCGTTTGGAGAACGCTTTCAGTGTCGGTTTTGCCGAGAATGATCAGGTCTTGGCCCTCCTCTCCGTCTTTTTTTCTTTTTTTCTTTTCGCAGATATTTAACATGTTGATTGTGTGTGATGCTAATGACTTGCCGCTGTATTTGCTCTTGGGCTTTTTTTTTGCTCTTGGTTTTTTTCCTTGTTGGTTTTTTTTCCCTGTGGGAAAACAGAATGATGATGGGGTTTACATGGATGAGGATGAGGTTATATATATATATATGTTTGTGTGTGTGTGTGTGCGTGTGTGTGCGTGTGTGTGCGTGTGTGTGTGTTTAATCAGGCTCGACACCTTGTATATTTTTTTAATACTCCATGTATAGAAAAGATGTGCCTTAAACAAAAAAATTAAAATCCAACTCGGG
>Ga0315905_10006693_pt1 | contig 11714 bp, 4 predicted proteins | sample LakEriMetagenome_5_FD_203522 | JGI IMG/M metagenome (GOLD analysis project Ga0315905, IMG submission 203522) | Freshwater fungal communities from buoy surface, Lake Erie, Ohio, United States - Buoy 4 MA121 | ecosystem: Environmental > Aquatic > Freshwater > Lake | place: USA: Lake Erie, Ohio...
TGTGTGTCTGTGTGTGTGTGAGTGAGAGAGTGTGTGTGTATGTTCGGGTGTGTGTGTGTGTATGTGTGTGTGTGTGTGTGTGTGTGTGTGTGTGTGAGTGTGTGTGTGAGTGTGTGTGTGTGTGTGTGTGTGTATCAATATACATACAGGGTCTTTTGCAAAGCTGGAGGTGATGCAAGGCGGAGTGTTTGGAGGCATCAACTATAATGACGAAGCAAACCTCCTCAATCCCGCGCCTTCCGTCCGCCTTACTGATACTTTCGATAACCCCGTAGTCGAGGGGTGTGCAAAAGGGTGCGGCGTTGCGATGGTGCTGCTATGTTTCCGGGGGGAACAGGAAGAGCCGTCTCTCTCTCCTGAGAATTCGTCCGACATTTGCCGCTGCCATGATTCTGTGAGTGCGCGGCATCTGTGTGTATGCATGGTTGTGTGTGTGTGTGTGTGTGTTTGTGTTTGTGTTTGTGTTTGTGTTTGTGTGTGTGCGCATGCCATGTGAGAGCTGCGTCGCAGCTTCTGTTCAGTCTTGCTTGTGACAGTGCGCGTGATGCTTGCTGCAATGATACACGCGGCAGAACATGAGGCCTTATTTATTGCTCGATATGGTGGATCTTGACGGGGGGCATTGCGGGGCGATGCACCTAAACGCTGAAAACAGTTGTGCATGCAAGCGCATTTGCTGACCAAGGAGTCGATCGAGGCGTACGGCAACCGCGGCTTGCAGGGCCAGCTCTCAAGTACATTTGTCGAGGTCTGTCGAAACATTGCCCCTCTGGCTCCTCTTGCGTCTGTTCCTGTACTCTATCGTCAGACGAGCATTGAGCAGCGCTGACACTAGAAAGCTACAGGGAAGGGCAACCTTTGGCAATGTTCGCGTCAAAGTGGCTTCCCAAGAGAACCGCCTCCTCTTTGTACATGTGCAGACAAATGTACCAACCGGAATTCGCATTGAGTCAGACGTCTTCACGACGACACCAGGAGCGGTGCGGCAAGTGCGATACAAGGTCGATCCTGGTGTGCAGTCCGGCTGCGCACGATGCAAAGCTGGCGTGCATTTAGCCGGAGAGCGTCTGCCTGTGAAGGTCGAACTCCTCGACGCGTTTGAAAACCATATTAGCTTTTGTTTCACTGCCCTGCCCTGCGACTATCTGCCGGATGCTACAATTGCAGTCCAACTCATTTCTCCGCCGACTTTACCGCACGCGTCGACGCTGCTGGGACAAGCCACTAATCAGTCCAGAGAAGGCATCGCTTCGTTCCGAGACCTCCGTGTGCAAGAGGTTGGGGAGGGTTACGTTCTCCGGGCCTGCATCATTGACACTGAAGAAGATGTCGTCAATCCAGATTTGACCATCAATCATGACCAAGCGTTGTGCGCCGCAGGTGGTAATCACTTGAAAATGCTCATAGACTCGAAACCCTTCACGGTCGTGTCAAATCGGCCTAAGATTTTGAACGTGCTTCAAATGTCACTACAGTCGGGAGAGTTCCAGCAAATTCCTGTGCAACCCCTGGTGAGCGTGATGGACGAATTTGGAAATAAGGTCGTTACAGACTGCTATCGCGGTGTATCAGGGTTGGCTACATGTCCGTTTCGAATTTGCAGTGCATCAGGGTTGGCCACGTGCCCGGTGCAAATCGACGTGGTGCTGCTTACCCAACAAGGCCAGCCTATTCCAGTGTCCAGACCTCATGCAAGACTGCATGGGGCTACATCGGTCCACGAGAGACAAGGGATCGCGAGCTTCACGGACTTGGCACTCATTCCTGACACCTCTGAATGGCCAAGCACCATAACAAAGTGTCAGTGTACAAAGGAAGCCTGTCCCCGGTGTTGGGATGATGATTGCAATATTCCACCACCCTTTCCACGCTACCGCCTAAGCTTCCGAGCCGTAGATGACTCAGGATCTGTGCTTGCATTGGCTGAAAAGAATGTTGATCTCAAAGAGAGGGCACAGAAAATGAAGATCTTAGTACAACCGGCACTAATTGTGGCACAAGAGGTTTTTGCCAGCTCCATAGTCGTGGAGATCTTGGATTGCAGGGACAGCGTTGCCATCTATGATTTTGCGACGGTGTCGGCGTCGATCGCATACAATGCGGGCGGTGGAACGATCTCCGGTATCGTCTTTGCCATTGTCTTTGCACAGTAGGACTAGACACCCGCATGCTCAATTGCATGCCGTGAATGCGTGCGCTAACTTTTGTGTGCATTGTTATCAAGGTCGTACCACGGTACCGCTTCAAAACGGAGTTGCTTATTTCACAGATTTGGGAATCGATTTATCGGGTAGTGGGTACTCCCTGAAGTTCACCTACTCAGGGCTGACACAGCTGCAGGCAGTTGAATCGAGCATCTTTCGTGTCGAAAAGCCTGTCGCTTTTCTCGAACAGATAGACAAAGATAAGTTTGGTGGGACTGTGACTGCCGGGGAGTCCTTTATAGCGCAGCCAGTGGTTGAATTGCGCGGCTCTGATCAAAAGATTCTGGCAAATACGGTGTTGCCTGTCACTGCAAGCATCAACATGAGATTTAATCCGGGAGATTGGCAAAGATGGAACTTTTGCAAAGATAAGGAGAATTGCCTTGACGACAGCAGTCTGTCGTCTCCAAACTTGAGAGACTGCGGCGGGCCGGAATTTCAACGGGATGAAGCAGAAGGTTATTGCAAATGTGTGGTACCTGGTCAAGGCGTCACACAAGTAGGTTACCTTAGGGAAGACAGCTGTCCCTCCACGTTGCTTGGACAAACGGTAGGAATTCCGGTGGAAGGTACGGTCCGCTTTACAGATCTGGCGCTGACCAAGGCGTCGGAAGGCCAATACCTCAACGATACCTATCCTGGCATATCACCGCAAAGCTATGTTTTGACCATTTCTCTCGGCAAAATAGCTACCAACACAGGGGTGTTGCGCGGGGGCATTGCCCTGTTTGTCAAGCCTGCCAAGTGGGAGAGTATCATGATTCCTCCTTACGGACAGCCGAAAGCAAAAAACATAGCGGGCAAGGTGCTGGAGCAACAGCCAATCGTCATACTCGTTGATCGATTCAACAACCGCGTGCTCCCTGAGGACATCCCCGAAAAAACCTATGTCTCCGTGTCCATTCACTCGTTCGATGGCCCTGCCCCGCCCGCCCCACCCTGTGCCGAGCCCGAGCCCAGACCTGGTTGCATTCCGATGCCGCTCTGCACCAGCATGAGCGAGTGGTCAAGCAGCACGTGTTGGCAGGGTTTGACGGGAAAGGTTTTGAACAGCGGATCTTTGCCGCCGATCACTCCTCCCATTGTTCGGCGAGGTTGCTACGGCAGGGGAGAGTTCGTTGAGGAGCGCGACTATCTGGACAAAATGGCGGCCAAGGGAATTGACTTGAGAAATTCGCTCAAGGATTGCGAAGGCTGTCCTTCGTGTGATCCACCACGGCCCATTGTTTGCCGCCATTGCCCAGACCTCAACATCTCGGCTTCAAGTGCTGTCGATGGGTATATCGGAGAAGCAATTTATTCAGACCTGGAGCTCGTCATTGAGGGCGAGTATAAGCTCGTGTTCACCTGCTGGGACAGTGTCCAGGGCCGACAGCTGAGCACCGTTTCACGCCAGTTCGCTGTCATAAACTCCGATCCCTCCTACCCCTTTGCCCTGGAATCAGTCCCAGCAGTCAATTCAGCCGAACTCCCGTTTGAAGTCCAGCCCAAGTTGACGGTCAAAGACAACTACGGCAACTTTGTGCGCTTTGACACCCGCTACAAGGGACAAAGGACCGTGTCAGTGAAAATAGTAGGACCAACGCCCATCGCGCCAACGTTTCAAGAAAAACCATACGCAACTATTTCTCAGACGTCGCTGGCGCCAGGGCAGGTTTCAGGCACTGTTTGTCGCCCAGCTCCCACTCCTTTTGAGGGAACAATGGTGGTGCCGATTGATAGCAACACAGGCATCGGCCAATTCACCAACCTAGTGTTGCGGCAGGTGTACGAGAACTACCGTCTGCAATTCACAATCTCCTCGTCGACAGGCAATCTTGTGCTCAATTCTGACAAATTTGCGGTCCAGCCCGGCGACACTGTAGGTCTGTGTCCGCTTCAGCTCCCTTCGAAATGTGGGGCTCGCGCCCCTTGCTTCGTTAGCCTGGAAGTCGGCTGCGTGGACAAGTACGGAAATATTCAGCCAACTTGCAACACGAAGCGGGGCACGCGCACATTGAACCCAACAAAAATTCCCAAGGGATACGAGTACTTGACATGTTCTACGGGCATGTGCGTCAAGCTCGTTTCGGGGCCTGAGGGTGCCTTTGTTTCCAGCCCTACACTGAGCGGCGGCATCAGCTGCTCGAAGCAGCGCTGCCAGCTGGAATTCTACGACTTAGGCAAGGTTCGCTTTTCGGATATTCAGATGAGTCTGGCCGGGGAGCGGTACAGCTTGGCGGTTTACAGCTATCTTATTGACCCCTATACGCACAGGATAGAAAAATGGGAATACGTGACACCCCATTTCGACGTCTTCCCTCCCGCACCCATCGTGCGCGACGTGTTTTTCTCGCCTTCAATGAACCAAATTTACGTGCTCTTTGACCGCCCGACCAGCATGAACGAGGGGGTGCGCAAGGCGCGCAGCGCGGCAGTCGTCCAGGCAAACCAGTGGGACCCTGTGCTCAGGATGGGGCCCTGCGAGCAAGAGCTCACGGAGGAGTTTATCGCCACTCTCGGCTTCGGGACCTTCTGTACCTGGTTCAACACCACGCAGTACCTTATTTCGCTCGGGGCGGGGGCCACGGTGACGGAAAACACACAGTTTCATCTTAGTCCCATCTCCAACATTGTGTACTCGGAAGTGGTCAATGGCAGAAAGCTCAACTCGCTCCCAGCTCTGACAACCGTTGGCGTCAATGTAGGGGGGAGGACGATCCCAGCACTCTCCCCGCGTCTGCCGTCGGTGCTGCCGGCGCCATCGCCCCAGATTATGGGTTCTTCACAATATAATGTCTGCTCGAAGTTCGCTGCAGATGCCTCCATGAGCTCCGGCAAAGGTGCCCGGCCCTTCTCCAAAATACAATGGGCCGTTGACTTCTCGAACTCGAAACGGATTGCACGGGGTGGCATCCTGGGGGCATTGGATACTCCACAGTTCACGCGTCGTGAGATCCACTGGACTGATCCCGTCCCTGACTCCTTAGTCGTCGTGACGGTGACGCTGCGGCCAAACTATGACATGCTGCCTGGCACCTCCATTAGCATTTCCGGACTTCCCGGCTACCTTGAGACCAAGATGGATGCTGAGACTTGCGAGAAACCCGAGGGGCTTAAAGAGGTCAAGTGCAAGTGGGGCCGCCCTTACGATGACTGCGTTGTAGTACCGATAATGGGCCCCAATGCCTCCTTGTTCTCCTCTCATTTTCGTCAAGCGCATGCCGGACCAGAGGGCGAGTGGGTGACGGGAGGTATCGACGGTCAGATGGAAGACACATCTCGCAAGCAGGCTAACATAGTCGTCACAGTCAGAGACGGCCACTACCTACCTTCCTTATCGAACACGGTGTTTTCCTTTGTCTTTCTTGCGCCGGGGCTGGCAAGCATGTGGTTCACCAACGAGGTGCGCGCGCGCCCCGAGGTGCCGGTTAATGTTGAGATTGAGGTGGCTGGGAATGGTGACTCGTCGATTACTTGTTTGACGCAGAACTGCGCCGAACCCATCATAAAGACGATTCCCAAAGCCCCAATGACTGTTCCTGGGTCGCGAGGCCTACAGAACAGCGTGTTCCAGCTTGAGCAGCATCCCGTGACTCCGACCCTCTCATTAATCACAGAACAACATCAAATTAACACAGCGATGAACAAAATATCTCTGACGTTTGTCATCTCTCGTCCGCTAGCGTCGGGCAGCCGTATCCTACTGTTTTTTGATGGCCTAACGGCAGCGGCAGGCTTCACAGAGCCGACCTCTAAGCTCTGCCTGGAGGGTAGCATTGCCCATGTCTTTACTTGTGCCAGCTGCAACCGGAACGGAAGCAAGGGCTCCTTGGGGCCCCCGCGTTCCTGGGCTACCTGGGCAGACGAAACCCTCACATTCATCGTCAGGCCAGGAGCTAGCGTCGCCGCGGGCCGACACTCAATATCTTTTGTAATGCAAAATCCAAACCAGGCCATGAGAGAAGCGTGCGATTCGCCTACTCTTTTTTCGAAACAACTTAACAAATGGCTGTGTAGCTCCAAAATCAAAGTCCGACTGCAGCTTCTCTTCCCGTCGCACCCCGGCAAGATCGTCGATGTTTTCGGAGATGTGCTTGGAGCGAGCGTCCCGCCTATTCTGGGCGGATCAGTTACAGAATCATCGCAGATGCAAGGACTGATGAACATCCTCACCATCGAATTGAACTCAAATCTTGATATGCTGCCGAATTCCACGCTGACCATCTCTGGGATCACGGGGCAGGTAGCAGTAGGCTATGGCAAGGAGGGTCAGATCTTGCATTGTCAAGGTGGTCCGTGTACCTGCCTCAACGTCACGGACAATGCGCCCTTAAAACTTAAAATTCAGCTGCTCGAGAACCCATCGTGTCGAGGAATCGTGGCCGGGAGTGTGACAAAATTTGCCGTGCTTGTTCGGAACCCCTTAAGCCAGCAAGCTCCCGCATTGCTCTCGGTGCAAGGTGACTACTCGGGGTGTGCTGCGTGCGCACCAGACTGCGCGTGTCTACCAACACTTCGACCCAAGATTGTGTTTCCGAAATCGGTGCTAAAGGGGGAGGTCCTGGGAGCTGCCATTGCTTTGCATCTAGATGCTAGTATCTCCGAGTCGAATCCCGTTCCCGGGCAGGCCAATCAGCTGACCATTCGCACTTCCGGCAACATCGGGCTGCCGCCGGGCACGGTCTACCAGTTTGTCGGACTCAAGGGTATGCTGCCCCTGAATGCAGACATAAATTACCGGGGCCAAAAGGGCATCGATGTCAAAGCTGCCTTCGCCGACTGGAAGGCGCGTCATGCCGCCTCAGGTAACTCTTCTGTCTTCCCCGTTGCATTTCGCAAGCAAGACGGAAGGGCAGTGAGTGGCATCAAGGACAGCCTGGGCTTCTTCAACATGACTTCGGGCCTTCTCTCGTGGACGTTAGTTGATACCCTGCCAGCAAAGGAGCAGCTGTCCTTTACCTTGAACCTCCTCAACCGAGAACTACCCTACGATGAAAGAGACGACAAACAAGTGGAGGGCTTCAAGTTTGAGGGCAATAGCTCCTTGAACTTGCGGCCAGAGATATATCTCGCCTTATCATCTAACTTGGAGGTGTGCGAGGCGGGAGCAGCAGCAGGTACCATCTGCCCGCTGACGGCTGACAAGCGCCATGATCTGAGGAAGCAAGTCTCTGGCAGCGCCCAGGCCCTGAATGCCGAGCCCGCATTTTTGTATGCTAGGGTGTCGGAGTCGTCCAAGGTCTTGGGCACGAGTGACGTTCTGACATTTGCTATGAAGCTGAATGTCGCTCTTCGTGGGGAAGACGTGACTATTGAGGTGTCGGGTCTCGGGCAAGTGTCGTCTGCCTCCTCCTCCGAGTGTTTCTTGGTCAAGAAGGCCATTGACTTTCTCCCTGTCTGCATGTGCACGGAGGGGGACTTTTGTGAGTCTTGTGACGCCGACAGACTGTCCCGTCTCTCCTCTTCTTTCTTTGTATGGATCCCGGACCTTGAGCATCCTGATCTGTATGTGAATTCGCCCGACCGAGAGCCGGGCTCGGTTCGAGGATTGTGCGACTGGAATCAAGAGACGGGCATCTTCACTCTACCCCTTCTTCCCGGGCAGAACATTGCAGCCGACCAAGAGTTCAGGTTCAGTGTCAACTTGATTAACGACAAGCAGCAGAGACCTGCAGCACGCCCCACGATCGCTGTGAAGATAGGGGGGGTAAAGTTCGAAAGCTTCACGGAAGATGAGGTGCTGGGAGGTGGCGCCGACGCAGAGTGGCTCTCCGCCACCCTGACGGTCGACTCGCTCATGGTGGGAGAGCTGGCGGAGCTGTATGTACATCTGGAGCCCAATCTTGTGCTCAGCTCGAGCAAGCCGCCTGGAACCATGATCACCCTACAAGGTCTCCAGGGGTTTGACACCACATCGGGTCTGATCCAGCTGCTCGGCCCTCATGCCCACCTGGTGTCGAAAAATGCACAGGCACTTTGGGACCAACAAAGCGGTGAAGTGCATCTCTTTGGCGCCACAATCTTTGGCCCCGTCGACTTTTCCCTGAGGCTTGAGGTAGCGGGCGCTGAAGTTCAAGACGGTGTAGAGCTTAACCTGACCATGCCCAGCCCGCGCATTGCAATGACAAGCATGTACACGTCCATCCCCAGCACCCCCATGAAGTTTATAGTTCCGCTCCTGTCCGCCTCCAGCCGCAGGCCGCAAGTAACTTACGCCAACGCCTCCCAGGTCCCTCTTTCCCTCCTCTGCTCTCGCAGGTCCACTGCCGCACACACACGCTCGCGTGCGCACGCAATTGATTGCACTGCAGATCAAGTTTTGTGACATATTTGAGGACACGCCAGAGCTCGGCAACGGTTCAGAGCAGGAACGAAATAACTGTAGGGTGGGAAACAAACGTGCCCCTTCGCTCAACCTCGTCCCTTCAGCACACGTCAATGGTCACGATATCGGGTCTGCTCGGCTCGCTGACGCCCTCGACCATGACGTTGGACATTTTTGGCATTGATGCGCATTACTTTGGCGGCACCGCTCTGTGGGACGCAGCGCTGGGACATGTTGTTCTCAGGTTGGCTGCTGGTCAGAGGATTGAGCGCAAAAGCTTTGTGAGCGTCTCATTTGCTCTTGCCAATGCCGCCAAGATCAACGACGGACAACACATCGACGTGTCTGGCGTTCTGGGTCTGTTTGAAGTTGACGGCCGTGTGACTGGGGTGCCCAAGCCAATACAGTCCTTGCGTGCTGCAGGCGGGCCTATCTTGAAGGCGACTTTGACTGCCGAGTGGTACATTAAGGCGATAGGACAAGACAATGAGGTCAACGCGGCTGTCAACAGAATTGAGATCATGCTCGCTGCCAACATCCCACTTCGCGAGGGCTTCAAGATCACCATAGCCCCGTTGCTGTCTGCAACACCGTATACAACAATCCCTCTCCTCGGTGCATCCACCTCGCACCTTGCAGGCTCAGCAGCATATGATGCAGCAACCGGAAGCCTCGTCATCACTGTGGTCCGTGCAATAAAGGCGGATTCACAGATGGTGGTGTCGATGCGACTGCGGAATCGCTGGTGTGGCATTCAGGGCTGTCAGACGCCAAGCTCCCTGACCGTAGCTGGCAGTGGTGAAGCGCTGGAGCCTTTTCTCTTCATCCCTCCCTCCACAATCTCCAACCCTTTCAATGTGCTGCAGGGAGGCAATATCTTGCGGTGGAGATCCAAGAGTGTGCGCCAATCGACGGGCGTCATGGGAGCTCTGAACCTCCTCACCTTTTCGCTTCGGCCCTCTGCGCCCATCTTTGCCCCTTCTACCATCACTATCAAGGGCCTACAGGGTACGCAGGCAAGGGCGTGTTACCCCTGTGCGCTGCCTTCGGATCCAAACAGCCAAGACCGCTTAGCGGGGCTGGGGTGCTCGTCAAAGTGCCCACAGGAGCAACTCAACGTGCTGGCTCTCTTCGAAGACAGCACTGCAAAGTCCCCGCATCCCCTCTTTCAACACGGGCTTGGCGTGTGGGAGCGAGAGAACGGCACGCTGATAATGCAGCTGGCACCTGATGCCGTGCTGAGCAGTGAGACCACCACCAGCATCACCATCGTGCTCCGCAACTCTGGGACGCCACGGCAGCGCGCTGAGTGTGAAACGATCTTGCGAGAAGCCGTGCAAGACTGCCTCACAGTGCTTGCAAGAGCTCAACTCTGCGAGACCAACCTGCCGGCATGGAATGTGGGGCCATGTGCAGCCGACATGAGCGGCATAGAGCTCTCTTACAAGAGCACGCAAGCGCAACCAGAGAAGGAGCTGACCAAGGACAGATGCGGGACATGTATGCGGCATGAAGACATCGTAACTTTGCACGACAGCATCAAGGACTTTCAATCACTCATTATCCAGCCCATCGACGTCATGTCGCCGTCGATTGTTTTAGGCGGTCTGCCCCGTGCGGTCGACGGCGTGCCAGCAGGCGGGACCTACACAGTGCAGCTGCAAGCGACCAACTGGATGGGCGAGACAGCGCTGTCCACATACAAATTCGACACGTCGTCGAGGGAGGATATGAGGCCCATGGTCTACATCGAGGGGCTGCGGCAACTCTTTATGACATCGGACAGGGAGCTGAGCTTAACGGCAGTGGGAGCGAGCGCCTGGTGCTATTTGGGCGGTAATATGGGGGAGGCCCTCGAGTACGCGTGGAGCAGCAAGTGTGTCTCAGGGCCGTGCGACTTGTCTCCACCCTTCGAAACCTTAGCCTCATCTACCAACACCCGCTTCCTGTACCTGGCATCCGGCGCGCTCACACCCTCTTGTACCTTTGAGTTTATCTGCAAAGCGACTCAAAAAAGTATCCAGCGCTCGTCAGTCGACTCCGTTCGTGTCCACGTGCTCGTGCGGCCGATACAGGCGAAGATATCAGGGGTTAGCGACGGCGGATTCTCGTCCTCAACTGTCACACCCTTCCTGTCCATCGACCTGTCATGGGACCCCGAGCAGGCAACCACCGCCCTCCACCCCGCCCACGGCTTGAAAGCTAGCTGGCGAGTGGAGGAGGTGGAGATGCAAGCCTACTGTTCGCTGGCCAATGCTCCACTGCCGCCAGAAGGTAAAAATATTTGGGATACGTGCCCCCCGGGAACTCGCCAGGAACGCCCTGGATATATTTACCACTTGCCGACCAGCGTGAGCCCGGTGCCAACCATAGGGCTCAACACCACAAGGATGAGAGAGAGCAAGAGCAATGCTCATATCAAGGTGACGCTTTTGCTGTCGAGAGATATCAGCAAGCTTCCTCCAGCCATTCTCCGGTTTGTCAATCACAGTTTTCCTCTGAAATTCTGTAGCAGGTCTCTTTTTCTTGTGTATTAGGTCTCTTTTGACATTTGTGCGGATCTCAGCGAGGCGCGGCATGAGCCTCAGACCGGCGCTGTGCAAGGAGTTCTGTGGAGTATGAAGGAAGTAGAAGAAAAGTACGGCGGGCAGCAAGAAACGAGCATCACTTTCCAACTCGCTCCGGGCCCCCAATACGAGATGCGCATCCTGCCGTGTGACTTGAGCAGAATGGGTCAGCCTGGAGCTTGCCGCAGACAGACTTTGCCCGTTAACGGAAACGTGCGAAACGCCTGGAGCATCGAAATCATAGGCTCTGGACAAATGCGTGTGGACCAGGACCAGAAGCTCGAGTACACATGGGACATCGACAGACCGATTGAACCAATGCTTGTGCCCCCCGTGACGGGGCTGCGCTCGCTTCAAGCCACGGATGGATCAGCCGCAGGGATCACCGCCGCAACATCAAGTACGGGCGCGTTGGAGATGGTCACCAACACCATGACGCAAGCTCATGCCCCAACTGGCATGCGAGAGCGAGCGCGGGCCTTGCAGGCATGGAGTGGGCTGCGACGCAAGGCTCGGCAACTTGCTCAAGGCCTAGAGGTTCCCGAGACTTGGCGCCTGCGTATCCACGGCAAGCCTCCGTCCTACATGATCCAGCCTCCCTGCACCGGCTTCCAGTGCACCATTGTTCTCAGCCCG
>Ga0315905_10006695_pt1 | contig 11712 bp, 13 predicted proteins | sample LakEriMetagenome_5_FD_203522 | JGI IMG/M metagenome (GOLD analysis project Ga0315905, IMG submission 203522) | Freshwater fungal communities from buoy surface, Lake Erie, Ohio, United States - Buoy 4 MA121 | ecosystem: Environmental > Aquatic > Freshwater > Lake | place: USA: Lake Erie, Ohio...
TACTCTGAAGACGCAACCCCTCTCTACTCTGAAGACGCAACCCCTCTCTACTCTGAAGACGCAACCCCTCTCTACTCTGAAGACGCAACCCCTCTCTACTCTGAAGACGCAACCCCTCTCTACTCTGTACCCAAAACATCTCGGCAACACAGGCGCGTATGTGCAATACACATGCACCCATGTTGATGCACATGCACATGTGATGCACATGTGATGAAAGCGCGCGCACCCATTCACGTCAAAGCGCGCGCACCCATTCACGTCTGTCATGCCTCTCCACCTCTTTGCATCCGCCGCCCGTGTCCTTGCGTCCGTGTGCCCGTGTGTCGTATATATAATATAAACACACACCAACACACACACACACACACACAAGTACACGTGCGTGTGTTTGCGTGAATTTGTGTGTGTGCGCGCGCGCATGTGCGTGTGTGTATGTGCGTGTGCGTATGTTTGTGTGGGTGTCTGGGTGTGTGGGTGTGGGTGTGGGTGGGGGGGTGCATGTGATGCACACACACCTTCCAGAAACAAGGACTCGTGAAAATCACATTCGAGCACATCGCAATAGTCCGCCAGACAAACCCCGTCCGCCTGCCATCATACGCGCGCGCGCGCGCGCGCACACACACACACACACACACACATCGGTTGCACACGGGAAAGAGACGGCGCGGCACGTACAGAGGAAGAGGGAGGAGGGAAGAGGGTGAGAGGGAAGAGGACTTGAATAGTGGCGGGATGCCGATGTTCAATGTGCCGCTCCAGATACGCCTCGGATTTGAAGACCTTGTTACAGTATAGACACCTGCCCATCACACCCGCATGTCAAAAGAGACCTAATATATAGGCAAAACATACCTAATACAGTACAGTAATAATACAAAGAAGAAAGTATATATGGAGTCTGGACACCGCCAGTTGCCGAAGCGCGCTTCTTTCTTGTGCAGCTCGTTGTCGAGGTACATGTCCATCTCCTTTGCAAACGGGCACGTTCGCGGCAAGTGGTACCCTTTCTCGTCCACCTGCACATCGCGCGCAAATTACTTCCATTAAGTTAGTTTAGTGGTTTAGTTTCGGGTTTAGGGTTTTGGCGACGCCCCGTATCGCGCTGCCGTGTCAAAAAAGTTGAGTCCAGCCTCGCGAGCACGCTGCGCTATGGCGTCGATTCTCATCTTGTCTTCATCGCCCTTGGCTGTCCATGCGATAGTTCCGATGCCCATGGACGGAACAATGAGGTGGGGTGTTCCGGGAGCAAAAGAGCCGCTGGGAGCCAGACACACAGGCAAGGCACTAGCGACAGACACAGCGCCACTGCATGCGCGGCCCGGGCACGGAGTTTGGCACGGGGCGCGGGACACGCGGCGTTTTCCGTCCTTGGGCCGTGCGCACCTTGTTGTACAGCTCCACGTCAAGTATCTTGCGCGCGACACGGCTGCGCGCACGGTCGCATTCGTGCGCCGACGCTGGGCGCACCAATGCAAGCGCCACCGCCTGCATCAGCCCCACGAGCATGCAGCTCCGCGCCTGTCTGCCCCCTCCCCGCTTCCTCCCGCCCTCTCCCAACATAAGTATACTGTCCTCCCCAAGCATTGGAGAGCAGTTTTTTCACTTCACGAATACAGTAACGAATTCAGGGGCCATGCACGAAAACAAGAACCGGTCTCGTGCTCATCGCGCGGCGCCCTGTCCTGTCCGTGCGTGTGTGCCTCGTTGGCTCTTTGCCGCATTCCTTGCGTCCGTGCTGACCCCGCTCGCGAGCAGGGCGCGGTACCACCAGCTGTGGTGCGAATACAGGGTGCATCTGCTTGATACTTACGTCTTTGGCTCCGCTGGCGTGACCGAGGGCACCGATGTGCGTCGTTTCCGCTCATGCTTCGTTTCCGCTCGTGAATTTGCTGTGCGCTTCGCACCATCCTCGTCCCAGTGCATGCGCCTCCACCCCTGTAGTGCAGTGTTATTCTGCGGCCGCACTCCCGGCGCGCCATTCCCGTGCAGCACACGCGCGCTTACCATGCGTGGTGCACAACGACGACAGGTTGCCGTCACAAAGGACAAGACGCAAAAGGGAAAGGTACCGTTTGTGAAAAGCTCCGTGTGTCACTCTGTGCCTGCCCGCCAGCTCGCAATCCCCCGCAGATAGACAGCCTGAGAGAGGGGCTGACCGTTGGGAGAAACGACAGGAACTCGAGATCGAGGCCAGCTCGGAGCCATTTGCCGTGCCAGCTCCCACCGCTCTGTCGCGCTGAAAGGCGGAGTGGAGGAGGGAGCGCAGGATCACGGTGGATGCCAGGGCAGTGCCGTGCCTGGGATAGCCAGCGTCACCACATGGCAGTGGGCAATGTGGGCAGACGCCAACGGTGCGTCAGGGCCTGCCTGCTGTGGTGCTTCGTCATGGCGCCGCTGGTAGGCGGCGGGGATACGGGGGAAGTGAACATGACGGGAGCAGGGGGCGAGGGAGCAGCTGATGCGGGCGCCGCCAGTGAGGCGGGAAATGCTGGCACAGAGCTAGAAGCTTCCTCGTTGTTTGACGTGTTTGCCGACACGAACAATGTGTATGGGCTGGTGGGTTCAAGCGATTATGTGCATTATCTCGGGATACAGGAGTCGGGTGACGCGTGCGCCTTTGCTTGTGTGCACTACTTCCTTAGCAGCGGCGGCACGGTGAAGATGGGCTCCTATGTGTGGCATCCTCTCGACTTCCCCAGCCTTGAATGGCAAGGGCACTGTTTCGGTCGGAGCGAAGCCTTTGACATCTGGAACCCCAAGATTCAGAAAGGCGTAGTCAGCGGGCGTGTGCGTGCAGCACGCTGGAGGCGCTGGCTCCAGCGCCTTTCGCCGCAGCAGCGCTCCCTCTTACATGCTTCTGCTGCTGGCGCGCATTCTCAAAAGTACCCTCTATTGTGACTTTATATCGAAAACGTCCTAGGGCTCTGATTTTTGAGAATGAGCAGCGCGGACCGGCGAAGCGATGGCGCCACAAGACGTGCCGCCAGAGTATCTTGCGAGTGGAGAAGGGGGGGGAGAGAGAGAGGTCAAAGTGCGGCAGTGCAATGTGTTGGAGTGGCGGCTGGCAGGCAAGTACCAGTTTGCGCAAGAGGAGAGATTTATTTTTTCCGGGCGTTCGTGCTCAATCTGCGGCTGGAAAGGCTGCAACATATGTCCCGCCCGCCAAATTTGCCGCAGCGGTGGGGTTGGGGGGCAGGAGGAGTCGTTGGAGTTGAGGCCCGGGGATATCGTGGTGCAGTATGAGAACAAGCACGTCATGCAGCCGTGGGCCGATGTCATCTTGTTTCCAGCGACAGGAGACTTGGACAAGTTTGTCTTTCCGTCTACCAAGCCTCAAACGCAAGCTTGGGTGGCTGTCGCCGGAGAGTCGAGCTTCTGGTGGGAGCATGTCGAGACCCTCAAGCAGGATGGTATGTATGCTAGGGAGGTAGGGAGGTAGGTCTCCGAAGCCGTATGCTAGGTACGTAGGGAGGGAGGTCTCCTCATGTCTCGTGCCAGCTTGTCGAGACGGTCTCGGCGCAGGATGGTAGATTCCATTCCTTTCTTTTAGTTGGAGCATGTGCAGACGCTAAAGGGGGATGGCAGAAATTCTGAAAATTGGGCTCAATTGTGGGGCTATGTGATAAGTCCTATCGCGCACGAACCAACCATTCAGTATCCCACACTCACGAACGAGACGTGGTACCAGGGCGCTTTGATCTGACCATGGGCTACTCCCGTCTCCTGTCTCATATGCACGCGTCCTATTTTCCAGGTTCTTTGTATGTGTGTGTGTGTGCGTGTTCGTGTGCGTGTGTTTTGTGTGTGTGTATGCGTGAGAGAGAGAGATGGGGCGGGGGGGGGGTGCAGGAGGTGTCAAGGGAGAGGACCCTCTGGGGCATGCACCCTCTTGCTACAGATGGCAGAGAACCCTTGGGGCATGCTCTGCGCCATGCACCCTCTCCGTAGACATTCACCGCATTGGGTATATGGGTTTTGAAAGGTTTTCTTATGGGGTTTGTGACTGGGGTTTAGGACGGTGAAAGGGCATGCATCCTTTGGTTGCGACGGTCAGAGGGCATGCATGCTTTCAAAGCTGCCGTGCATCCTTGCTTTTTTGACTGGCGTGCAACTTTGGTTAAGCATGGTGCGACTTTGTCTTGCGCATGCGTATAACGTTGCCTAAGCATGCTCAAACTTTGCAGACAACTTCACAGCCATCATGGCGGCCTCATCCTCAGAACACCGACACCAACACCAGTGGCCGTGGGAGCTGGTAGCAGCCGTCAACGTCACAGCCCACGTTGTCTTTTTCGCCTCCAACTGCAACTCTGATTTCCGGCAGTCATGGGTGGAGGGGTTGATGGAGGCCATGCGCGTCGACTCTTACGGAGCGTGTTTCAAGAACAAAGAGATGCCGGAGGGCCTGGACAGACGTCAACGCTTCCGTGACCCAGATACCACTTTCGAGGACGCGCCAGGTTCGGAAGGCACTGCGTGTGTGTGTGCGCGCGCGCCGCCCGAAAGGCGGAATGGGGTTTGGCCACCCCTCCGGCCCGAACCCCCAGCGTTGGCCGCAACCCCCTGAGTCGGCAGAGCGAAGCGATGGAATGGGGTTTGACGGTAGGTGGCGCGCGCCGGGGGTGAGGGAGATTGAGATGGATTGAAGCGGATGGAGAGGGATTGAGGCGCATTGAGCCGCTTTCACCCCCCCCCAACACACACACAGGTGCCTTCCGAACAGCACAGGGCGAGCAGTCAAATGTCAAAATCCAGGTCATGTCGCGATACAAGTTCGGGCTGGCGATTGAGAACACACGAGACCCCGACTACATTACAGAAAAAGTGTTCGAGGTGCTGGAAGCCGGGGCCGTCCCCGTATACCTGGGCGCCCCAAACTGGCGTGACTTGCTGCCGTTGGAGCATGCAATCATCGACGCCGCAGCCTTTGATTCGCCACACGAACTCGCTGACTTTCTCGAAGTGCTGGCCGCTGACGACGCCCGATATCAGTTATACCACTCGTGGCGCACGCAGCCGTTGCCGGACCGGGTGCGCGAGCTGGAGCAGACGTCCTTCACCAACAACCTCTGTAACGTTTGCAGGTATTGTGTCTGTCCGTCTGTGAGGCCGCCAGTCCTCAACCTCGTCCGACACCCCATCCTCAACCTCGTCCTCCACCCCATCCTCAACCTCGTCCTCCACCCCATCCTCAACCTCGTCCTCCACCCCATCCTCAACTTCTCGTCCTCAACCTCTCGTTCCCACGAAAGCATCCCCCATCTGGGCGTGTTGACCCTACCTCTCCCACCCTTGCACGCATCTTGCGCTACAGGTGGAAAGTGCAGCGTGACCGCGCAGACGGAGCTGAATGAAGCACGTTGGTGCATGCAAGTGGAGTACTGCGTTGGTGCATGCAAGGCGAGTACTCCATCACGTCAGAGAGCATTATCAGAGCTTTTCGTTTTTTGTGTTTTACAAACACTTCATAACCCAAAAACAAATCTCGGGGCTTTTCCCCCTTCATAAATATATTTATTGAAGGAGGTAATGATGGCACCGCTTGACCACTCCTTGCCCCCATAGCGAGCGCACACAAAACCCATGGTCAAAGGCATTCATAATAAGATGATGATAATATTATCATTTCCCTGAAATTTTGAATACCACCATTGATGCAAAAGTGTGGAGTCATTGGCAAGTGATTGTTGCGACGGTCGCAACAATCACATCCTACCAGTCATCACAACCCACTCTCGTGCAATATGCCAGCGATCCCATGCGAGACATGTTCAAAACAATTCAGAAAAATTTGCCGCAGGGGGGCGGCTATCAATCAAGCATTTTTGCTCGGAGTATATGCATCATGCATTTGTGTGTGTGTGTGTGTGTGGACAGACAAGACAGACACACGATAGACACACGCAACGCAGCAACGACCAACACACAACGCACGCGAGCAGGTGAGGTGGTTTAATTGCTCGCGCATCCTACAGGAGAACACAAGCAGCATCCTACAGGAGAACACAATACAAGCTGCATGCGAAAGGAGGGCACAACAGTCCCTACTCCTCCTCCCTCGTGCCAAGTCCTCAGAAAAAGCACTTAAGAGAAGCTCTTCGTGCACGCGAGATTTGCCCATGTCCGGCTTGGATCAGAAAACATTTTCCACCATATCTCCCTGCTGTGCCCGCTTGTGAGCATGCAGAGGGCCATTTCCTGGCTTCTTGTCCAAGTAATTCACAACGCCACGGTGTTTCAACGTGAAGGTCAGATCCCCGTTTATGGCGTCCCGCGTCGCGGCCATTCGCTTACCGAGGTGAGCCTAGTTGACTGCCAATTTGTTCTTGTTGGGGGACTGCTTGTTGGCTTGTTCTGTCGAAGCGAAGGGGTTGGAATTGTAAAGACTGTCGACGCTGCGCCCCTGTGCCTCTCCATCAAAGCAACGTCAGCATCGAGCAGATTATGCAGGGAATCTACTCCCACATTGCGGGTATTCACTCTCGCACTTTAGATCAGTTTGACGCCCAGCAGGATAAAAACAGGAGCAGATCGTCACGGTAGAGGAAGAGTCGGAAACAGCAACATCGCACCGCTGCATTTTTTACATGTCACCTGATAATTAATCGTCGGAACGTAACCGTCAAAAACCGGAGCGATACCGCCGGCACTGGCGTACACCGTTGCGGGCACTGGCTGAAGAACTATTTGTGGCTGAACAGCAGCTTGAACAGGTTGGCTTACGTATCGGATCGGCGGCTGCGACAGAACGACTGGCGGAACGTAGTGATCTTTTTTCATTGGTTGGTATTGGATCTGGGGCTGCCATGGCGTATTCAGTGTCCCGATGCAGTGGTGGGGGATGCAGTTCCTCGTTGGCATCATGGGTGGCTGTACAATCGTATACTTGATGGGTGCAGGCTGAGGTGCATAGACGTACTGTATCTTCGGAGGCTTCATGGGGGCAGGCTGAGGTGCATAGACGTACACAGAGACACAGCGTGCGATGCGAGTGTACAGTCACTCTCTGGCAGCGAGGATGATAGCATGGACTCGGACCCGAGTCCAATCGCTCCCGCTCCCTCGGCGGATCAGGGACAAGCGCTTCCCCCCCTCTCCCTGCATTTTACTGTCGCCTCACCATGGCTCCAGCATGCTGCGGCGCCGCAGCGTCACCGTGTGTGCTTTCGACCCCACACGGATCAGAACCTTTTTGGCGGCAGTCCAGCTGCATGCCATCAACACTTAATACGGTTCCTACGGTTCTCTATGTAATGCAGCAGAGACGCGAGAACATATACTTTCTGTTGTCAACCGCGCCGCATCTCGCGAGCGCAAGCGTGCGTGGGTGCAGTGTGAAGAAGGGAGCCAGGACCATCGCGCCCGTGGTCCTCATGCAAAAGCGCGCCCCTCCAACCCCCTACTTTCCTGCTTACGCACCTTGGGTCTTGGTATCGGACCGCCCATGGTATCAAAGAAACTTGTCTGACCCCCCCGAGCCGAAGCATTCCCTTGGAAGGGATGATTCCACTGATCATCGCTGCTTCCAAGCAACGTGTGATTGTCAGCCCACCTCCTCATGGACGGTGCCGCGGACCACGATGGGTTCGCTGTCGCATCGCCGCCCAAGCGGTTGCCGATGGGTGCCATATCCGGATCCTTCTCCCAGTCCCCACACTGTCAGCCCAGCCCAGCAGTAGCGCACTCGCCGCACGCAAGTCCTGCGCAGAAATCACACATCTTCAGGACCAGCGGACGTCGTGTGTGCGGGGGGTGGCAACGTAGCGTGTCAGGGCGTAGCGCGTGCGGAATGGCGTGGCCTTCGGCGCGCAAGAAGCACTGGAACCTTTGTCTTCTTATCCTCTGTCTCCGCCCCTCCCACTCAGTCCCCTCACACGCCCTCACACGTCGATCCTGGCAGTCGTGTGTAGGACCCTTTGGGGTGGGGTTTCTTTCAAATAGGGATGCGGAGGAGGAAGGATCGGGCAAACGAAGCAATATATGCCTCGTTTGCCCGAGTTTATATTTCCTCCTCCACCCCCAAATGTGCAGGTGTAGTTCGTGGGTCCACATTCGAAAACCCACGAGCTCCCGTCGTGAATATGCGGAGGCGCTTCGCGGCGATGGGTGTGCTAGCGGCGATAGCAATGCTCCTCGCATTGTGTGCCATGCCGGCGGCAGCAGAGGCGCCAACCAGCGCGGTGCCGCGCGGTGCGGGGACCGGCGTCAAGGATCAAGTGTGGGAAAATATAGTGAGACTGCTGCCGAATCCACTGAAGGTGCGCGGGGTTGACACCAGTGCAGGGACAGAGGGAGCCCACGCTGGCTGCTGCGGATCTGACTCCCACTGTGGCCCAGTGTTTCTGTTCCTCTCGCCTATCAAGCGCCGTCGCGCTGACCCTGTGGTGCTCGCGCGCAGATGCTGCAGCGGCTGGCTACTAAGATTAGCGCCCTCGTGGTGAACGTGCTGCGAGAGGGCACCAAGCTGTTCGGTGGCACGCTCTTTCCGGGATCGCAGGTGTGGTTCCTTTGCAAGCGTCGCACCGGAACGCACATTGAAGCTGCTCATGCCTGTGCGCACTGACGCGCAATCAGAAGATATGCACTCCTTTACCTCACCACCCAAACTGGCCTCAACCCCCACATTTGGCGGTTTTGCGTTGCGCAACGCACCATGTTCAGACACTTCTGTGAACGCCCGCGCGCGCACGCTGCGTGCCAGGGTTCTGCGGCTGCGAAGAGGGAAGTTGAAGCGGAGGTTGCAGCAAAGCTAGCGGAGGAGGCTTCTGCCGCTGCAGCGAAGAAAGCGGAGGCGGAAGCTTGGGCAGCAGCCGAGGCTGCTGCGGCGAAAGAGGCTGCTGCGGCTGCGCAGAAGAAGGCGGCCGAGGCCGCGGCAGCGAAGAAAAAGGAAGAGGAGGAGAGGGCAGCAGCCGAGGCTGCTGCGGCGAAAGAGGCTGCTTTGGCTGCGCAGAAGAAGGCGGCCGAGGCCGCGGCAGCGAAGAAAAAGGAAGAGGAGGAGAGGGCAGCGGCAGAGGCAGCGGCAAAGAAAAAGGCTGAGGAAGAAGCAGCAGTGGCGGCGGCGGCGGCGCTCAAGAAGCGGGAGCAGGAGGCAGAGGCAGAGGCTGCCGCCGCCGCGGAAGTTAAGCGGAAGACGGTCCCTACATATGCTCTCCTGCACGCGTGCGTTGTTTCCTGTTGATTGAAATGCGCAGAAAGGGTCTGACATGCAGCGCATACAGGAGGAAGAGTTGCAACGCAAGAGGAAGATGCAAGAAGAGGCTGCTGCTGCTGCTGCCGCCGCCGCCGCCGCTGAAGAGGAGAGGAGAGCAGAGGAGGAACGGGTGCGTGCTTGCGTCGAAATCCCTCTGCATTGCCAGTGCCTGCATGCTCGTCCAGTTGACAGAGGGCGTTTGTCGTGGCCATGATCTACTGCCTCGGACACACATGGAGTTGCTACACTTGACATGACAGCTCTCCCTTGAATCATGCCAGCTCTCCCTTGAATCATGCCAGCCTCCCTTGAATCATGCCAGCTCTCCAGTGTCATTTCTCCCATGCTCCCCTTCGACGCGTTTTGTTCTTGTCTGCCCGGGGCGCTGTTGATGCTGCTTGAATGCACTGTCGCTTGAATGCTTGAATGCACTGCTTGAATGCACCCGGGCGCTGTTGATGCTTCTTCAATGCATCGGGGATGTGCTATGTGCACCAGGCAAAGGCGCAGGCGCAGGCTGCAATGGCCAAGCACAAGGCAGAGGAGGAAGAACGCGCCCAGGAGGAAGCGCGGCGCCGTGCCGAAGAGCAGCGCATCCAGGAGGAGGAAGCACGCCGAGCGGTAGAGGAGGCGTCACAAGCTAGAGCGGCCGAGGAAGCCAGAAAGAAGTTGCAAGAGGAAGAGGCCACCAAAAGACATGCGGAGGAGGAAGCACTCGCGCGTGCGGAGGAGGAAGCACGCGCCGCGCAAGCAAAAGCCGCTGAGGCCATCAAGACGCAGCGCCTCATGCAGCAGCAGGCAGAGGAGGCGGCAATGAGAGCGCAGGCAGAGGCAATGCGCGCCGAGACAGCTGCGCGCCAGGTGTGTTTCACCAACTCCATCTACTTTTGTTGAGTGCGTGGCGTTGGTGGCTGAGGGCCCAAGATTTGGATGAGCGCCATCCCTCCCGCCCCAACCCCCGCATTCAGCCCCAACCCCCGTCGGCTTTATTGCGCATGTTTTGACTTGTGTTGAGTGAATTGCGTTGGTGGCCGAGGGGAGGCGGGGGGGAGGACGGCGCAAAAATGACAGACATGAGTGACTGGTCTTTGTGAGTGCGCGCGCGAGTGTGCGAGTTGGTGTTGCCAGTTTGTGTCCTCTCGCTCCCTCCCTCCCTCTCTCCCTCCCTCCCTCCTTCGCTCGCACACACTCTCTCGCTCGCTCTCTCTCTCGCAATCTCTCTCCTGGCCGCCGCCCTGAAACGCAACTGCGCGCGCAGGCTGCCGAGCAGGCAAAGGTGGCTGAGGAAAGGAGGATGAGGGAAGAGCAAGATGCGGCGGCAGCGGCTCAGCAGCAGAGAGAGTTGGAGGAGGCAGAGAAGATTCGGAGGTTCCGCGAGGTACATGTACATTTACATATGCTGCTCTGTGTTTTGTTGTTACACACACACACACACACACACACACAGGCCCAGGCTCGCGCTATGGTCACGGATCAGGCCCCGCCGCAATAGGTAATAGGCGGGGCAGGAGAGAAGAGGAGACAAGTACTTTGGAGGGTTGTAGAATGGGTGGAGGGTTGTAGAATGGGTCAAGGGCGAAAGAGGGGTTCAAAGCCGAATCTGCGACTTGCGCCATAGGTACGCTATTTTTAAAATACAAGCGGTATACACATGTATACAAGCAGCTAAGCGGTATACACATGTGTACAAGCGGTATACACATGTGTACAAGCGGTATACACACTTACACATACCCCGCCGAGGCAAAAATTCCCCGCCTAAGTACTCGCCTAGTCGCAATGAGGCGGCAATATCCCAAATCTGACGAGCTAGATAGAGAATGATCTGGCCGCCTCCGGGTTCAGCGCATGTCATGAAATGGGCTGAGTAGAATTAAAACAGCTGCGTAGAATTAATTCACTAATAAAGGCTTGAACATGGTCCGAACTTTCAACATCGTCAATTCCCAATCTCCTTGCTTGCCGATACCTAGCCCTGCTGCATCTCCCGATCTGCCGGCGAGCAATGACTGCGTGCTGGTGCGGAACACCGTGTTCCGTTTGAGGTCGGCCGACCTCGAACAATGGCGCGCTTCGCGCGCCAATTTGCCGACCTCAAACAGACCTCAAATTCTTGAGGTCTGCAAACTGGCGCGAAGCGCGGCTCGTCAAGGTTTTGAGCTCTTGCTTGAGCCGCTCAAAGCCTCCTCTGAACCGCGCAAGCGGAAAAGGGAGAGTGACCCCTCCGGCCCCAATCCCCTGAGTAATAACGACGAACGTCGCGCCCCGGTGCGCCGTTTGACCTGTGCGCGCGAAGCGCGCGCAGCAAGCCTGAAAAAACGGCGCGCGGGCCGACGCAGGAGGCCCGCGAGGTTTTTTCATTGCGGCGGGGCCTGATCCGTGACCATAGCGCGAGCCTGGGCCTGTGTGTGTGTGTGTGTGTGTGTGTGTGTGTGTGTGTGTGTGTGTGTGTGTGTGTAACAACAAAACACAGAGCAGCATATGTAAATGTAAATGTAGCTCGCGGAACCTCCGAA
>Ga0315905_10006697_pt1 | contig 11712 bp, 6 predicted proteins | sample LakEriMetagenome_5_FD_203522 | JGI IMG/M metagenome (GOLD analysis project Ga0315905, IMG submission 203522) | Freshwater fungal communities from buoy surface, Lake Erie, Ohio, United States - Buoy 4 MA121 | ecosystem: Environmental > Aquatic > Freshwater > Lake | place: USA: Lake Erie, Ohio...
GGGCGGAGTTTCACCGAGACCAGCGTGTCGCGGGTCGAGAGCCGGGGCCCGGCACTGGGGTGCAGCAACTGTTGCAGCAGCGTTCGTTCATCGCGGGTCTCGGCCATCTCGAGGAAGGGCTCGCCGTCGTTGTCGAAGAACTTCACCCCCCGCAGCACCGCCGGACTGAACCAGCCCAGCGAGGCACTGGCCACCTCAATGCGGTTCTGAAAGCCCCGCATTCGGGTGCGCGGCAGATCGTGACGCAGTGGACTCAGTCCTACCAGGGTGGGCCCGGCCGCCAGCAGGCCCAGCGCCGCCAGGCCCACCAGCCACAGCCAGTGAACCTTGCCGGCGCGCGGAGGGGAAGGAATTGCGGGCGGGAACGGCCTCTGGGGCCGGAAGCGAGAGACGAGCGTGTTCAAAGAGACCAGCCTTTGCGGTACTCGATGTGGGTGAACGGGTTCAGGTCGGGGGCGTTGGTGAATTTCATTTCGGCCGAGTTCCAAGCGAGACGCCGCCCGGGAGCCCGCAACGACAACACCCCCAGCAGGGCGGTCTCGGTCATGGGGCCGGCATATTCGAAGTTCGACACGGGGAGCGGCCCCCCCTTGCAGGCATGGACGAATTCTTCGTAGTGGCCGGGGGAGCGGGTCATGGTCTTGGGAACCGACTGGGCCGCCTCGTGCAGCGACTGCGGCAGCAGCCTGGGCATGCCGCCGTGCGAGCTGTGGTAGAGTTTCCCCTTCGAGCCTATATAGAGCACTCCATTGCCGGGCAAGCCCTCGCCGGCGGGCATCTCGGCCGGAGTGGGGGGCATCAGCCCGCCGTCGTACCAGGTCAGCCGCACGGGGGGCAGGTTGCCCCGCGCGGGAAAGTCGTAAAAGATCGTGGCGGCAATGGGGAAGGTTTCGGTGTTGGGCTTCCCGCCCGCGAACTCGGAGCCGTCGAGCGTCACCCGCGATTCCACCGAGGTCGGCGGGCCCAGTTCGAGCGCCCAGACCGGATGGTCAATGATGTGGCACCCCATGTCGCCCATCGCCCCGGTCCCAAAATCCAGCCACCCCCGCCACAGCGTGGGGCAGTAGGCGGGGTGATAGGGACGCTCGGCCACCGGTCCCAGCCAGAGATCCCAGTCGAGTGTCTTGGGAACGGCGGGACGGTCGGTGGGGCGGTCGAGCCCCTGCTTCCACAGCTTCCCCGCCCGGTCCGACCAGCAATGGACTTCGCGGACCTCGCCAATCACCCCGGCCCGCAGCCATTCATTGGTCAGCCGGGCCCCCTCCGTGGCATGCCCCTGGTTCCCCATTTGCGTCGCCACCTTCTGCTCGCGGGCCACCCGGGCGACCGTCCGGCATTCGAGCAGCGTGTGCGTCAGCGGCTTCTGGCAATAGACGTGTTTTCCCGCCCGTAGAGCGGCCAGCGTGGCGACGGCGTGGATGTGGTCGGGAGTTCCCACCGTCACCGCATCGATGTTCTGCGCCTCTTTGTCGAGCAACTCGCGGAAATCGCGGTAACGGCGGGCCTGGGGATGGGCGTTGAACGTGCCGGCTCCCCGCTCGTCGTCGACATCGCACAGGGCGATCAACTCGCACCCCAGCCTGGTGAAGGTGCCGATGTCGCCGCCGCCCATTCCCCCACAGCCAATTCCCGCCATGCGGACCCGCTCACTCGGGGCGATGACCCCCGCCCCACCCAACACGTGCCGGGGGACAATGGTGAACGCCACGCTCGACGCTGCCGCCGATTTCAGGAGACTGCGGCGGGAGACACGGCGAGTGAGGGGCTGGGTCATCAGTTCACCAGGGGCGAGCAGGAGGGGAAATCTGGGCAACCGGTTCCGTTTGTACCGGTCATGGCGACTGCACCGCAAGCAGCGGACGGGAGGCTGGTGGTTGACTTTCCGACTTCGCCCTCTAGACAATCTCGACGGTCTGGTGAAGGTCACCGGTCCACTGTTTCTTTGCACACCGGGAAAAATACCGATGATTTTCCGTCGCCTGGCGGTCCTGTTGCTGGGACTGCACATTTCAGGAGGAGTTGTGTTGGCGCAGCCAGCCGGCATTACCAAGGTCGCCACTGTCGAGGGGATCACCGAGTTTCGGTTGGCCAACGGCCTCAAGCTGTTGCTGCTGCCCGACGACTCGAAACCCACCGTGACGGTCAACATCACCTATCTTGTCGGATCGCGGCATGAAGGGTACGGCGAGGCGGGCATGGCCCACCTGCTCGAGCACATGCTCTTCAAGGGGACTCCCACCCACGCCAACATCCCCGCGATCATGAAAGAGCGGGGGGCCCAGTTCAACGGCACCACCTGGTACGATCGCACCAATTACTACGAGACTCTGCCGTCGACCCCCGAGAATCTCGAATTCGCGCTGAAGCTTGAAGCCGACCGCATGGTCAACAGCAATGTGGCCGCGGCTGACCTCGCTTCCGAGATGACCGTCGTCCGCAACGAGTTCGAGCGGGGCGAAAACAGCCCCCAGCGCACGCTGATGCAGCGGATGATGGCCTCCGCCTTCGAGTGGCACAACTACGGCAAGTCGACCATTGGCAACCGGGCCGATATCGAACGGGTGCCGATCGACAACCTGAAAGACTTCTACCGCCGCTATTACCGCCCCGACAACTGCCTGCTGATCATCGCCGGGAAGTTCAATCCCGAGCAGGCCCTGGGCCTCGTCGGCAAACACTTTGGCACGCTGGCCAAGCCCGAGGCCAAGCTCAACACCACCTACACCGAAGAGCCCGTGCAGGAAGGCGAACGCCTGGTGCGGATGCGGCGTGTGGGGACTGTCCCGCAGGTGGGGCTGGCCTACCACGTTCCCGCCGGGGGACACCCCGAGTTTCCCGCCTGCGAGGTGCTCGAAGGGATTCTGACGGCTGATGTTTCGGGGCGGCTCTACAAGTCGCTGGTCGAGACCAAGAAGGCGGCCCGCGTGCAGGGGACCGTCTTCTCGCTGCATGATCCCGGCATCATGCTGATCTTCGCCGAAGCGGCTCCCAACGTCGACCCCATCGAGATTCAGTCGACCATGCTGGCGACCATCGCCGAAGTCGCCCAGTCGGGGGTCACCAAGGAAGAGGTCGAGCGCATCAAGACCGTGTTCCTGAAGCAGCGCGAGCTGGGTGCGTCCGACAGCGCGCGGCTGGCGGTCTCCCTCAGCGACTGGGCCGCCCAGGGAGACTGGCGGCTGTACTTCCTGCACCGCGACCGCATGGAAGGAGTCACCCCCGAGCAGGTCTCGGAAGCGGCGAAGAAATACCTCAAGGCCGACAATCGCACCGTGGGGCTGTTTGAGCCCACCACCGCTCCCGACCGGTCCGAGATTCCCCAGGTGGTCGACCTGAAAAAAACGGTCGAAGACTACAAGGGGCGTGAAGATGTCGCGACGGGTGAACAGTTCGACGTCTCTCCCGCCAACATCGATGCCCGCACCAAGACCGTCACGTTGCGGTCGGGGCTCAAGGCGTCGCTGATTGAAAAGAAGACCCGGGGGAACGCCGTCGAAATGCGGCTGGCGCTCAAGTACGGTTCGCTCGATTCGCTGAAGGGGAAATCTTCGGCGGCCGATGTGCTGGCCGAATTGATGATGCGCGGCACAAAATCGATGACCCGGCAGCAGATCGAGGATGAATTCGACAAGCTGCGGGCGGCCGTCTCGGTCTCGGGTTCGGCGGGGGAGGTGGTGTTCAACGTCAAGGCCCGCCGCCAGACTCTGCCCGCGGTGCTGAACCTGTTGCGGCAGATCGTGCGCGAGCCGTCGTTCCCCGAAAAGGAACTCGACCTGCTGAAGCAGGAGACATTGTCTGGGATGGAGCAGGGCTTGACCGACCCGCAGGCCCTGGCCCAGCGGAAAGTGGCCAGAGCCCTCTCTCCCTATCCCCAGGACGACCCCCGGTATGTCCCCGAGATCGAAGAAGAGATGGCCCTGCTGAAGGGGGTGACCCGCGACCAGGTCGAGGCGCTCTACCAGAAGTTCCTCGGCGGTGAGAACGGCGAACTGTCGATCGTGGGCGATTTCGACCCGGCCGAGATCATTCCCTCGGTCGAGAGTCTGCTCGACGGTTGGAAGAGTTCGGAAAAGTACTCTCGTATTCCCCGACCGGCCACCAAGCTGGACGGAGGGAACGAGCGCATCCTCACTCCCGACAAGAAGAATGCCGTCTATCTCGCGGCCATGCCCTTAACCATGAAGGACAGCGACCCCGAGTATCCTGCGCTGGCCATCGGCAATTACCTGCTGGGGGGCGGGGCGCTCTCGTCGCGGCTGGGAGACCGCATTCGTCAGAAGGAGGGGCTCAGCTACACGATCCAGTCGCAGTTGCAGGCCTCGTCGCTCGATGAAAACACCCTGTTCCGGGTCTACGCCATCAGCAATCCCGAGAACTCCGACAAGGTCCAGAAGGCCGTGGCTGAAGAGATCGAGAAACTGATGAAGGACGGCCTGCTGCCGGGTGAGCTCGAAAAGGCCCGGCAGGGCTGGCTGCAGCAGCAGCAGATCATGCGCTCGAACGACGCGATGCTGGCCCGCATGCTGGGGTCGAACCTGGTCAGCGGCCGCACGATGGACTTCTACGCGAAGCAGGATGCCGCGATCGCCAAGCTGACGGCCGACGACATCCTCAAGGCATTGCGGAAGCGGATCGATCCCAAGAAGATGTTCATTACGACCGCGGGAGATTTCGAGAAGAAGAAGTGAACCGGCGTGGGCCGGTGGCCGGCGGTCAGTGAGTTGTCTCACAGGACCCCAGGATGCCCCGCCACCGGTTGCACCCCCTGTTTGTGTTGTCCGCTCTGGCGGGGTTCGCGTTCTGCGTGACCTCGCTGGCGCTGGTCTTCACTCCCTGGATGGAGCCCCCGTCACCCTTCGTGCGGTGGCTCGAAACAAATGCCTTCCCGCTGCTCGCCTCGGAAATCGCGGTCATTGTGATCGCGGGTTCCGGGGCGATGCTGTTTGATACCAGTCCCGTGGCGGCCCGCCCGGCCAGTCCGCCGGCGACCCCCGCCGCTTCCAACACCTCCACCGCGAACCCACCGGCCGAGTCTGCGCATGAGCCACAGTCCCCACCACGAGATTGAGCGTCTGCGTGCCGAGATCGAACGGCACAACGCCCTCTATTACGTCGAGGGACACCCCGAGATCAGCGACCTCGAGTTCGACCGGCTGTTGCAACGGCTGGTCGAACTCGAAGGGCAGCATCCCGAACTGGCCACGTCCGACAGCCCCACCCGCAAGGTGGGGGGCGAACCGATCGCGGGCTTCGTCACGGTCACGCACCGCGTTCCCATGCTGTCGATCGACAACGAGTACGACGAGGCGGGAGTCCGTGAGTTCGACAAACGGGTCCACAAACTGCTGGGGACCGACGAGCCGGTCGAGTATTTCTGCGAATACAAGATCGATGGGGTCGCCCTCTCGCTGATCTATGAACAGGGCTCCCTCGTGCAGGGAGTCACCCGGGGAGATGGCCGGCAGGGGGATGACGTGACCCACAACGCCCGCACCATCCTCGGGGTGCCGCTTAGGCTGCGGATGGAGCAGCCTCCCGAACTGCTCGAGATCCGCGGCGAAACCTACATTTCCAACGCCGACTTCGCCCACCTGCGGGCCCGGCAGGTCGCGGCGGGCGAGGCCCCCTTCGCCAACCCGCGCAATGCCACCGCCGGGGCGCTGAAACTGCTCGACCCCCAACTGTGTGCGGCCCGCCGGCTGCGGTTCTACGCCCACAGCGTGGGGGCCGCCTCGCAGGTCGAACAGCGCACCCAGATGGAGTTCGTCGAGCAGGCGGCCCGGGCGGGGGTGCCCGTCACGCCCCGGGCCCGCGTGGTGCGGGGGATCGACGCCGCGATCGAGTACTGCCACGAACTGCTCGAGGAGATTCCCGGACTCGACTGCGAAGTCGATGGCTTCGTGATCAAGGTCAACCAACTGGCGCTGCGCGAAACCCTGGGCACCACCAGCAAGAGCCCTCGCTGGGTGGTCGCCTACAAGTTTGAGAAATACGAGGGAGTCAGCCGGATCGAGTCGATCGAGGTGCAGGTCGGCAAGACCGGCACGCTGACCCCCGTGGCCCATCTGCAGCCGGTCGAGATCGCCGGGACCACCGTCTCCCGCGCCAGCCTCCACAACAGCGACGAGATCCACCGGCTGGGAGTGCGGGTGGGAGACTGGGTGGTGGTGGAGAAGGCGGGCAAGATCATTCCGCATGTGGTGCGGGTGGAAGAGCACCGCCGCGACGGGACCGAGCGTGTCTTTCACTTCCCCCAGTCCTGTCCCGACTGCGGCTCGCCCGTGGCCAAGGATGAGGGAGGGGTCTACATCCGCTGCCACAATCCCGAGTGTCCCGCCCAGTTGCGTGAAGGGGTGCGGTACTTCGCCTCGCGGGCCGCAATGGACATCGAGGGATTGGGCATCAAGCTGATCGAGCAGTTGGTCAAATCGGGCCTCGTGAAGAACTTCGCCGATCTCTATCGCCTGCGCGACCGGCGTGCCGAATTGCTGGCCCTCGAACGGATGGGGGAGAAATCGGTCGACAACCTGCTCGATGGCATCGAGGCGTCGAAGACCCGGCCGCTGTGGCGGCTGCTGACGGGGCTGAACATCCGCCATGTCGGCGTGCGCACCTCGCAGATCCTGGCTGACCGGTTCGGGACTCTCGACGCCCTGCTGGATCAGACTGCCGAGCAGCTCGCGACGGTCGAAGAGGTCGGCCCGATCATCGCCCAGGCCATCGCCGAGCACTTCCGAGACCCGGGCGTCCGCCGGCTGGTCGACGAACTGCGCGACCTGGGTCTGAACTTCGGCACACCCGTCGCGATGCGTGAGGTGTCCCAGGAGGGGGGCCGCCTGGCGGGGAAGACGGTGGTCGTCACCGGCAGCCTGGTGCGTTTCACCCGCGAACAGATCAACGAGTGGATCCACAATCACGGGGGCAAACCGGCCGGCAGTGTCTCCAAGAAGACCGACTATGTGGTCGCGGGGGAAAAAGCGGGTTCCAAACTCGAAAAGGCCCAGGCGTTGGGCATTCCCATCCTGACGGAAGACCAGTTCTTCGAGCTGCTCGGCTCGCCTCACGAGACCGGACCAGCGGGCTGAATCCGACGGCCGGGCCAGCTTCCCTCCCTCCTCGTTCCAGTGCACGCATGACCATACCAGAAGGCATGCCGGCGTCAAACCGTTCGGCAGCGGCCGACGTGTCCCGGAATCTGTAACGTCACTGCCGGTCGATCGATCTCCGCCGGGGCCACAACCCCGGTTTCTGGCTCAACCCCGGTGAGCGGAACGCCGAATTCCATGGCGAGAGTTTGCCGGTCGTGTGGTTGACTCCCGAAAAAAGGGCTTCCTAAACTCTCGACGTGGGAATTTGGGGAACCCTGTCGGTTTGTGTGGTGCCGCCCGTGGACGGGCGTCGTCACCCCGTCTTCTGGACTGGTTTGGCCCTGTGGTGGCGAGATTGGTGCGTGGGACGACGGCTGGCGCATCCCCGGAGGTGTCGTTTGGCGACTGACTTGCGAATGAAGGAAGACCTGCCCGATCTGACCCGGCGGATCCTGGAGACCTACCAGACGATTGGCAAGATCAATCATCTGGGTCACTGTCCGCTGCCGAGCCTCAATTCGGTCATCGAAATTGTCGACGACCTGAAGGAGGTTCTGTTTCCCGGGTACCGCCGTCGGCAAAACCTGCACTCCGGGAATGTGGCCTTCCATGTCGGCAACCTCGTCGACGCCCTGCACGACTCGCTGACGCAGCAGATCGCCCGGGCCCTCCGTCACGATTTCGATCTCCGGAACGAAACCGAGTGCGGTGCGGGGAACGACGTCGACTTCGAAGCGCTCGGTCAGGCCAAGGCGGTCCAGTTCCTCTCGCGGCTCCCCAAGATCCGGGGGCTGCTGGCCAGTGATGTGCAGGCGGCGTACGACGGCGACCCCGCCGCCACCAGCCTCGACGAGATCATCTTCTGCTATCCCGGGGTCGAGGCGATCACCGTGCAGCGCCTCGCCCACGAACTCTACAACCTGCAGGTCCCCATCATCCCCCGCATGATGACCGAGTGGGCCCATGGCCGCACTGGCATCGACATTCATCCCGGGGCCCGCATCGGACCGTATTTCTTCATCGACCACGGCACCGGCGTGGTGATTGGCGAGACCTGCGACATCGCCTCGCATGTCACCATCTATCAGGGAGTCACCCTCGGGGCCCTCAGTTTTCCGCGGGATGAAAACGGGAACATCATTCGGGGCAAAAAACGGCATCCCACCATCGAAGACCACGTGGTGATCTACGCCAACGCGACGGTGCTGGGGGGCGACACCGTGGTTGGTGCCGGGTCGGTCATCGGAGCCTCGGTCTCGCTGATGAAGAGCGTCCCCCCCAAGACCATGGTCACGGTCGAAAAGCCCAACCTCAAGTTCCGCGAGCGGTAGATTCTCCCGGGGAACGTGGCCGTCCGCTCACAGGACTTGGTGTGCGGCCCGCAACAGCCCCGCGTCACGAGGGGTCTGCGCATCCCCCACCCTACTCTGGGGTCCGGGAAACCCCTTCTACCCAGTTTTGAGTCCAACCGATAAACTCGACGTCGTTGACCTGACTGCACCTCAGTCAGGCGAAGGGAGGCGCTCGAGTGTCGGAAGTCAGAATGGCCATTCAAAACAAAACGTTGTTTGACAAGCTGGTGGAACTGGGGGGGAATCTCTGGTGGAGCTGGCAGCCGGAAGTGACCCAGATCTTTCGCGATCTGGACCCCGATTTGTGGACCGAGGTGGGGCACAATCCCCTCCGGCTGGTCCGGTCGCTTGGTCCCGACCGCGTTGAACGGCTATCGGTCGAGGAGGGGCTGTCAACCCGCATCAACTGGGCCTATCGCCGCTGGCGCGAGTACCTCGAATCGGCCAACACCTGGGGGGCGACGCACGCCGGTGTGCTGGGCCAGCGTCCCACCGCCTACTTCTCGGCTGAATTCGGCATTCACGAGTCACTCCCCATCTATTCGGGCGGACTGGGTGTTTTGGCGGGCGACCACCTGAAGAGTGCTTCCGATCTGGGAGTGCCCCTGGTGGCCTGTGGACTGTTTTACAGCCAGGGTTACTTTCACCAGGCGCTCGACGAGACCGGTTGGCAGAAGGAGGAGTATCCCGACCTCAACCCCGCCGATCTGCCTCTCGTACCCGCGGTCGATCGGACCGGGAACACCGTTCTGATCCAGGTCGATACGCGTCACGGTCCCATCTTCGCCCGCGTCTGGCGCGTGGCCGTGGGGCGCATTCCACTGTTCCTGCTCGATGCGAATGTGACGCAGAACAGTGAAGAAGACCGCCGCCTGACTTCGCGGCTGTACGGGGGCGATCAGCGGACCCGCATCCGGCAGGAAATTCTGCTGGGAATCGGCGGGTTGCGGGCGCTGGCCGCCGTCGGCATTCTGCCCGGAGTCATCCACATGAACGAGGGGCACTCGGCGTTCGCCGGGCTCGAGGCGATCCGCCAGCGGATGCACGACGACGCCCAGTCGTTCGACGCCGCCCGCAAGGAAGTCGCCTCGTCGTCGGTTTTCACCACCCACACACCGGTCCCGGCCGGTCATGACCGCTTCGGTGACGATTTGATGCAAGAGCATCTGGGCCCTCTGGCCGACCAGTTGGGACTCTCGCACGATGCCCTCATGGGGTTGGGGCGGGTCGATCCCAACAATCGCGACGAGACTTTCTGCATGACGGTGCTGGCCCTCAAGCTCTCGTTGCGGGCCAATGGAGTGTCGAGCCTGCATGGCGTGGTCAGCCGGCGGATGTGGGCCTCGCTCTGGCCCTGGTCCGGCGAAGACGAGATTCCGATCGGACACATCACCAACGGCGTGCATGTTTCCAGTTGGCTGGCCGGTCAGATGCGCACCCTCTACGACCGGGTGCTTCCGTTCGATTGGCACCTGCGCAGCGGCGAACCGGAGGTGTGGGCGCCCCTTGAGCATTTGACCCCCGGCGAACTCTGGGAGACACACCAGTCGCTCAAGAACCGGCTGATCGACTACGTCCGCCGTCGCCTGCAAAAACAGGCCCGCCGCGCCGACGCCACCGAAGACCAGCTGCGCGCCTTGTCGCAAGTGCTCGATCCGCACGCGCTGACCATTGGCTTCGCCCGGCGGTTCGCCCTCTACAAGCGGGCCGACCTCATCTTCCGCGACCTGGAAGAACTGGGGCGCATCGTCCGCAATCAGGAACGCCCCGTGCAGTTCATCTTCGCCGGAAAGTCGCACCCGGCCGACAACCCCGGCAAGCAGATTCTGCAGCGGGTCTTCCAGATCACGCGGGAAGAGCCGTTCCGCGGCCGGGTGGTCTTCATCGATGATTACGACATCAACCTCGCCCGGCATCTCGTGCAGGGGGTCGATGTCTGGCTGAACAACCCCCGCCGCCCCCTCGAAGCCTCGGGCACCTCGGGACAGAAGGTGGTGCTCAACGGAGTGCTCAACCTGTCGGTTCTCGACGGCTGGTGGGCCGAGGCGTTCGATGGATCGAACGGCTTCGCCATCGGCACCGGCCGCACCCATGTCGACCAAAGTGTCCAGGACGCCCGCGATGCCGAGTCGCTCATGCAGGTGCTGCGCGACCAGGTCGTGCCCCTGTTCTTCGAGCGCGACCACGACGACCTGCCCCAGCGGTGGATCCTGCGGATGAAGCGGGCCGTGCGCACCCTCGGCTGGCGGTTCAACGCCGACCGGATGGTGATGGACTACGTCCGCGAAATGTACGTTCCCGCCGCTGGCGGCGTCAGTTGCGTGATGTCCCGATAGTTCGCTCCCCGCCCCCCACCCCGGGACAGGAACCTCCCGATGACTCCCCCTGCGTCCGCCGAACTGCCCCTCATCCAGCGCAAGACCGCCTGCAATCGCGACTGTCCCGATGCCTGCGGCATTGTGGCCACGGTGCAGGGGGGCCGCATCATCCGCCTGCAGGGGGATCCCGAGCACCCGATCACGCAGGGCTTTCTCTGCGAGCGGACCGCCCGGTTTCTCGACCGGCAGTACAGCCCCGACCGCATCACCACCCCCCTCCGCCGCCGGGGGAATGAATTCATCCCCATCTCGTGGGACGAAGCCCTGGGCGAGATTTCGCAGACGCTGCTGCGGGTGCGGGCCGAGTCGGGCCCCGCCGCGATCATGTATTACAGTTGCGGCGGGTCGATGGGCATTCTCAAGGGGGTCTGCGACTACTTCTTCGAGCGGTTTGGTCCCGTGACGGGCAAGTCGGGCGATGTCTGCACGGGGGCGGGCGATGTGGCCCAGATGACCGACTTTGGTGCCGAAGACAGCCACGACCTGTTCGACCTGTACCACAGCCGCACGATCGTGCTGTGGGGCAAGAACGTGCATGTGGGGAACGTGCACCTGCTGCCGATTCTGAAGGAGGCGCGGTCGCGCGGGGCGCAGATTGTCTCGGTCGATCCGGTGTATCACAAAACGGCCGCCTTCGCCGACCTGCACGTGCAACCACGCCCGGGGGGGGACCGCGCCCTGGCCCTCGGTGTGGCCCACCTCTTCTTCGAACGGGGCCAGGTCGATCCGCAGGCGGCGCAGTACTGCGACCACCTCGCCGAATTCGAGCGTCTGGCGAGATCGCACACCCCGGCGGAATGGGCCGATCTCGCCGGCGTGCCATTCGAAACCCTCGACGCCCTCGCCCGGGCCTACGCCCAAAAGCCCGCCTCGCTGATGATTGGCTGGGGGCTG
>Ga0315905_10006698_pt1 | contig 11708 bp, 14 predicted proteins | sample LakEriMetagenome_5_FD_203522 | JGI IMG/M metagenome (GOLD analysis project Ga0315905, IMG submission 203522) | Freshwater fungal communities from buoy surface, Lake Erie, Ohio, United States - Buoy 4 MA121 | ecosystem: Environmental > Aquatic > Freshwater > Lake | place: USA: Lake Erie, Ohio...
ATTCATATCACATGACAAACATGCTGAAATCAGCAGAACCAATGGATTTAGGTCCAGTAGACATTTGGGCTATGGCTCAAAAAGTAGAAATGCCTTTATATCAAATGTCATCATTTGGAGGTAAAAATGTTATCATGGTTGATAATGCAAGAGGAGAATACAAATGGCAAGTTCCTATTGCACAAGATTTACCATACTTAACAGAAGAATTATTTGTAACAAATGGAGCTGCAAACAATTCAGTTACATATGGTGCAGATGGAACTACATTTAAAATCCGTTTAAACAAACGTACATTTGGACATGGTGATATTATCACTTATGACAAATATAACGGTGTGGAAATGTACATTACAGCAGATGATATTATCCCTTCAGGAGATTCATTTGTTTACACAGTACAAATTGTAAACAGTGATAGTACAAAAGCTATTACACAAGGAACTTCTAATCCATTTAAAACAGGTGCTAAAGTTTTCCGTAAAGGTTCTGCACGTGGTGAATATGGTGAAAGATTTTCTGACTTAGGTGATGTACGTTCAGGTTTCCGTGAATTTTACAACTATGTAGGAGGTGCTGAAGCTCATGTTCATTATTCAGTTAGTTCTAAAGCTGACATGATGATGAAAGGAGGTATGAAAGCTGATGGTACTGTACCGGTAATTGAATTATGGAGAAACTTTGATAAATCAATGGATCCATCAATTACTTCTTTAGAAAAAATGGCTGAAAAAATGGGTCCTGATTATGTTAAAAAAGCATACCAAACAGGTCAACTTTCACGTACATTCTTAACTACTATGGAAGCTGCTCATCTTAGTAAAATTGCTAATGACATTGAAACTTACTTAATGTGGGGTCAAGGAGGTAGAATTAAACAAGATGGTCCAGATGATATTAGATTATCAGTGGGATTATGGAAACAATTAGATAATTCTTACAAACGTATTTATAACAAATCAAGTTTTGACTTAGAATTATTCCGTTCTGAAATCTTCAACTTCTTCAATGGTAAAGTTGAATTTAAAGGACCAGATCCACAACGTAGTCTTGTAGTACAAACTGGTATGGGTGGTATGAAACTTATCAATGAAGCTATTAAGCGTGATGCTGTTGCTTCTGGTATGGTTATCAATGCATCTGAAGTTGGAGCTATTACAGGTAAAGGTATGGATTTAAATTTTGGATTTGCTTACACACAATATGTAATTCCATTCTTAGCAAATGTTAAATTTGTATTGAATCCTGCTTTTGATAATGTTCATACTAATGATATTGAAAATCCATTAATTGATGGCTTCCCATTATCTTCTTATAACTTCATTATCTTTGATATTACAGATAACACAAATGATAATATCTTCTTATTAAAATTATCTTGGGATAACCAATTAAAATGGTTCTACCAAAATGGTACAATGGATTACATGGGTAGAACTCAAGGATTCCAATCTTCAGGTAACTTTAATGGATACCGTGTAATGATGTCACAAACAATGCCAGCAATTTGGGTTAAAGATCCAACTAAAGTGTTGAAAATTGTTATGAGAAATCCAATTACAGGAGGATCATTCTAATAAATTATGTAGGAATAAGGGAGAGTTTCTCCCTTATTTTCTGCATTATATTATATCAATATTAAAATTATAAAATAAAATGGCATATAACAAATTTTTTCCAACTTCAAATGATCCATTCTTGTTAGCAGATGCAGATATGGCATTAGCTAAGTTTGGACATTTAAATTCATTAATAACTTACATTAATTCTGAAGAAATAATTTCAGGGTTTGGTGCAACAGCAACTTTAACTACTAATCAAAGTACAACAGTAATTCTTTTAGATAGAGCTGCTGGAACAACATTTACTTTACCGTCTGCAACAGTAGATAAAGTTGGTACAAATTATACTTTTTTTAGAAATACAACATTATCAGCTAATTCAGTTGTTAATACAAGTGGAACTGATACTTTTGTAGGAACTGTTGTATTAAAGAAAACTACAGTAGCAGATAATTTTTATACATCTACTACAAATAAAACATTTACAGAAACATTTACTACTGTTATAGCAGGTATTGTAGGTTCTACATTTACAATTACTTGTATTGCTGCTGGTAAATGGTCTATATCAGGTAATTTATTTTATTCTGGTGCAGCAGCTAATCCATTTAGTAATTAATTATATTAATAATTAATATTAAATACCTTATCTTTGTATTCCCGGTATATGCATATTTTAGAAGATTTGCAACCTTCACCGGGAACTTATTCTTAAACTAACAATAAAAACCAAAAAAAAAAAATGAGTACAGTTACTATTGTGGAAAGTTATCCACAAAACAAAAAATCAAAAATAGCAATTAAACCTTATTTAGATTCAAAGATAGATAATATGGGTTTACAAAACTATGGTTTAGCTTTATTTGATGGAGTGTTCCACGAGGAACAAATTTCTTGTCTTGAGATTAATGGAATCAAAAGATACAGAACAGGATTAAATGAATTTGCTCCTGAATTATTAGATTTATCTCCAGAAGAAAAAGAAGCTAAAGTTAAACAAATTAGAATGATTGTTTCTCAATTAGAAAGACAATTAAATTCAAACATGGTTGAACCTGATGATAAAGAATTTTGGAATAAGATTAAATTACTTAAACCAGATAATTCTGAATTTTGGGATAAAATTAAATTAAGATGTGGTAATGAACCATTATTTTTAGATCCAGAAAGAGATCCTTATGATTTAATTAAATTATATGCTATTGAAAATGATGGGTTTAGTATGATTGCAAAATCATTAGAGGATGCAAAAAGAATGAACAAAGTACCTAAATTTTATTTAGATAAGTTAGAAGAATCAGCTTCTACTAATACTGAAGTTAAAAAATTAAGAAATAAAGCAGCTGCTGAATTACAAAAATTATTTGATAAAAATCAAAATAAATTATTCTACGTTGCTAAAATTTTAGATATTAATAGTGCACAATACAAAAAATCAACACCTAATGATATTATTTATGACAACATGGATAAATTTATAAATGGTGAATTAGTTAATAAAGATAAAAAGAAAACAGCACAATTATTTTTAGATGTTGCTAGACTTGATATGGATGTTCTTAAATTAAGAGCAATTATTAAAGATGCTACATATTACAAAATTATTGCTACTAAAGCTGATGGATTTGTTTATCATCTTTCTTCAGCTACTATGATGGGTAGAAATTCATCTGATGCTGTAGAATTTTTAAAGAATCCTTTAAATGAGCAGATATTAACTGATGTACAAAACCAAGTAGAAAAGTATTGGAATTTATAATTTATTAACAATTAAAAACAAATAAAATGGCAAAGTCAAAAGCACATCCAGGATTTAAAGCAGTACAATCAGATATTGCTAAAAAACAAGGAATTAGTAAAGAATCAGCAGGAGCAATATTAGCTGCTGCAACAAGAAATGCATCTGCTGGTGCAAAAAAAGCAAACCCAGCTTTAAAAAAGGTAAAAGGATAATTTAAAATTAAGTATATATGAACAACAATCTATTGCAAATTAAAATTAAACAAAGGTTAAATAAATTATCTAGCCTTGATTATGATAATTTAGAATGTTGGCAAATTGCTGAAGCTTTTAATAAAGCTCAAATTGAGTGGGTTAGAAGACAATTACATGGTACAAATAACTACAAAGAAGGTGATGAAAATTCTAAAAGAAGAATTGATGACCTTCAAAAGTTATTAACTACAATTAATTTATCTGGTTCAATGGTAGGTGAAACTTTTTATCAAGCAGACACATTACCTGAAAACTATTTAGAATTTAAAAGAGTTTCTACAAAAGGAAAAACTAATGATTGTCCAGATAGAACATTTGTAGTTTATCTTGCAGAAGAAGCAGATGTAGATATATTACTATCAGATAAATTTTCAAAACCATCATTTGATTGGGCAGAAACTTTTTGTACTATGGTAGGCAATAGAATAAGAATATATACTAATGGAGAATTTGATGTTATTAGCCCAAGATTGAACTACTACAGAAAACCTGTAGAAGTTCAATTTGAGGGATGTATAGATTTAAATACAGGAACAACTGTAACAGCAGATGTTCAATCTGAATTTAAAGATGATATTATAGAACTTATTTGTGATGAAGCTGCTTCAATATTAGCAGGTGATATAGAATCTGTTATCCAATATCAACGTAATGAAAAATCAGCAGAAAGAAATAATTAATAATTTAAATATATAAAAATGCAAAAAATAAACCGTGCTAACATATTTAGCGCAGCAGCCACACCAGCACCTATGAATAACAGTGAATATTCAACTGCAAATTCAAGTTCTTCATTAGAATCAATGACAGCAGCATGTGTTTCTGAATTAATGAATGCAGCTACATCATTCCACAAACTTCATTTAAAAGTTCAAGGAATTGGTTCATATGCAGCACATAAAGCTTTAAATGAAATTTATGATGCTTTACCTGATCATGCAGATGACTTAGCAGAAGGATTTCAAGGAGCTTCAGAAAAAATATTAGAATGTAAAGAAACTTCTCCAAGAATGTTATCTACTGTATCAGATGCAATTTCTTATATAAGAGACATTTATAGTATGATAAACAGTTTACAATCTAAAATGCCTTATTCAGAAATAGTTAATGATTTGGATAATGTTAAAAGTACTTTAAATAGTACAAAATATAAATTAACTTTTTTAAAATAAATTTGGTAAATTTAAATTTAAATATTATATTATTTATATAACAATTATTTATAAACAAAAAAAATTAAAAAATTATGTATTTTAGTCACGCATTCAGAAAAACATTACTTGGAGTAGATGCAGGTAATGCAACATTAGACGTAGTTACTTCAGGAACAACTTCTGCTTTAACAGCAGGTGAATTAGGTCTTTTTGATCAATCTTTTACAGTAATTGATTACACAGCAACTACTACAACAAAACCTTTTTACATTGTACAAGGTTCTTATTACAAAACAGCTGGTTATTCAGATATAATTGGATCACATGGTGGTTACCAAGAATCTGTAAAATCAAAAATGATTAATCCAAAATATATTACACGTTTGTTTTGGGTTCAATCAAAAGCTCCTGCACAACAAGTTGTACAAATTCCAATTAGTTGTGGATTAACATGTGATACTACTTACCGTTTACGTATTGATGTAAAAGGTAGTCCAGCATTACGTTTTTTATCTCACAATTTATACCGTGTATTAGATAGTTACACAGGATGTTGTTCAACAACTAATCCTGGTTTTGTAAAAGATCCAACAGTTACAATTGTAAACTGGAAAGAACAATTAAATGCTTCTCCTTATTTTAACAATATGGTACAAGCTAGAGCATACAAATTTGTTGTAGCCACTGCTGCTACTGCTGTTAATACTGCAAGTACTTCTCAAGTTACTATTACTGTTACAAATACTAGTATGTTACCTGGACAAAGAATAATTGGAGGTGGTCTTCCTGCTAATTCATTTATTACAGCATTAGTATCTACTACAGGTATTGTTGTTAAATATCCAGTTCAAGCAGTTGCACCAACAGTTAATGCTACAGCAACTTATAGCACATTTAGTGATTTATATGCAGCAAATACTGTGGGTAGTCCAACAACTGCTTATTTTGGACAAGCTACTTATATTCCTGGAACAACAATTCCAACTGGAGCTTTTATTAATACAACCGGAAGTGGTGCATTAATTTATACTCCTGCTGCTGATGCTGCAAGTTTTTCATACACAGCAACTCAAGAACCATTCTTAGAATTAACATCTGCTTATGTAGAAACTAAATTTGGTAATGCTACATTTACTGTTACTGATAACTATGATGTTGAACCTCTTAAAATTATTGCTTCTGTTGTTGATGATTCTGGTAATCCTTGTTTAACATATTGTATTGGTACTTCTCCAAACATTGGTATTGCAGGTATTGCAACTGAAGTTCAAGCTGCTACACAAGTACAAGGTTTAGGAGAAACAGTTTTACGTGAATTAATTCTTACAGGTAAATACCGTCAAGAAGCATTTGGTGATGGTGTTAACATTGATACTTTCCGTATGAGAGAAATTGAAGCTAACCCTGGAGTATTAAGTATGATGTCTCTTGCTAACAGAAATGCATTATACAACAAATTCTGTATCTTACACAGTGTACCACGTTTCAATAATCCTTCTGGAGTATTTGATAATGATCAATATTTAATTGAAATTGCTGTTCCTAGTACAGTTCCTTTAAGTCAATTTTTTGAAAATAGAACATATTCTGCTGGAGGTGTAATATCTGCAGGTGGTAATAAATTTGGTGATTACATCTTAGAAGCATCAATTGCTGCTGGTGGTGCCCAAGTTGTAGAAATGATCTAATAAATTTTATAACAAATAAGAAGGAGAGATTTTATTCTCTCCTTTTTTATTTGTATTTTTGTCATAAATAATGTATATTTAATATATAAAACAAAATTAAAATGCCTGTACAACATCAATTATATTTAGATATTCCGGAAACAAATAATGTCAGCATATTTAGAGTAGTTGATGCAAGTATATATGCACCAGATTTAGATGTAAAATGTGCTACATTACAAATTACATCTCCAGGTTTTACTGAACCTGCTGAAATTGATGTAACTACTTATGCTAGTAGTGGTATGGCATCTTTTAATTTAGTATTAAATGCTTGTACATTAGGTATTACATCTGGTAGTTGTAGTCCTGTGGCTCCTGCTTTACCTGATGGTGTATACAAAATAAAATATTCTGTTAGTCCAAATGATTTAGTTTATGTAGAATATTATCAGTTAAGATTAACACAAACTTTAAATACGTATAATCAAGAATTATGTAAAATTGAACTTGCTGCTTGTGAACCATCAGCTGATACAAGAGCAAGACTTTCAGAATTAAGATTAATTAAGTCTTTTTTTGATGCAGCAAAAGTAAAAACAGAAGATTGTCATGATCCTGGTTTAGGTATGGATTTATTACTTTACGCTAAAAGAAGATTAGAAAGATATATAGGTGGTTGCAAAGATTGTCATAATAACCATCAACATCATTATTAAAACCAAAATTAAAATGAGAACATGTTCAAATTGTAGTACAGTCATAACATGTGGCTGTCAAGTAAAAACAGCAAGTGACGGAAGACAAGTATGCAATAATTGTATTAGTCATTATGAAAATAAACTAATACAAGTTGTTGCTCCAATAAATAATATTAACAATGAGTAATATACTATTAAATAAAGACAGATATAAAAAAGAATTTTCTAACTGCATGGTAGAAAATTTTAATTATAATAATTATGGCATTCAGTGTGCACCAACTCCTGTTGATTGTGAATTAGCTCAACTTAGATATGAAATATTAAAATGGGCAGAAAATGAAGATTCAGGAGCATTAACACAAATTAGTGTAGCATATATGTCATGGTTGCCTGTCACATTTAATGGTAATCCAGCTGCTTATATTGGAGGATTTACATCAGCAGGACAAACTTGTTCAGGTGGTCCTATTATTCCATGTTGTGATTTAGGATTTTCTTATCCTACAAATAATGGAAATGTAAATGTTGTAGATGTAAATGTTGGTGGATGTTGTACAAGAATTAATATAAATCCTAATATAACAATAAATGGTGGTTCATATCAGTACTATATTCCTACTGCTTCTGCTGTTTGGAATATTTCTCATAATCTTGGGTTTGTACCTAATGTACTTACTACTGACTTATCTGGTAATGAAATTTCTGGAGTTGTTACAGATGCTACTATATCTATTTTACAAATAACATTTTCAGAACCTGTTTCAGGTTATGCTTATTTATCATAATGCCAAGTATAGATAAAAAATATTACCATAATCTTGACCTTGATTCAAATGAAATCAAAGCAGGTAGAATATATAATTTAACTACTACACAAAGAAATGCTTTAAGTTTAACTACAACTGATAAAGGATACCTTGTATATGATATAACATTATTGTCATTATTTGTATGGAATGGTACAGCTTGGACATCAGCAGGTGGTGGTTCACAAAATTTACAACAAGTTACAACAACAGGTAATACTACTACTAACAATATTATATTAAATAGTACAACTGGGGAATATCCAAATAATGGTGTTTCACAAAATACTATTACAGATAGTAATATTTCTATTAATTATTCTAGTACAACATTTCCAATTAATTATACAAGTTATTTAGGTGGTAATGGTGTATTAGAATTAACTTCAGATGTTAATGGAATAGGTGGAACTACAGATATTTCTAGTGGTGGATTAACTATGATTGCTACTGATTCATTTAATACTTCAGAATTAGCATTATCAGCTTTAGATCCAGCTGATGGGTCTGCTTTTTTAGAATTATATAATGCATCTGGAAAAAATGGTATATTAAAAGTTACAAATTTAACAAATATTTTTGTAACATTACAATTTCCTAATGAAATTAACGGTGATTACACAATTCCTACAAATGTAAATGGAAATTATGCAGATTCAACTGGAAAAATAACACTTGCTACAGCAGGTTTTGAACAAAACTTTTTATTAATGGGAGCATAAAATTATGGGAAACGTATATAAAATATTAGGACAAAGTAGTCCATTAGCAACAACAGTAACAGATTTATATACTGTTCCTTCTGCTACATCAACTGTATGCAGTTCTATTAGTATATGTAATAGAGGAGCTACACAAACAACATTTAGAATTTCTATATCTGCTGGTGGTGGTAATACATCTAATAAAGACTATCTTTACTATGATGTAACATTAGCAGGTAATGATACATTTATTGCTACAATAGGTGTAACACTTGCAACTACAGATAAAATAAGAGTTTATTCAGGAAACAGTAACCTATCATTTCAAGTTTGGGGTACAGAAATTAGTTAATTATGGCACAGAATTATTCAGGATATAATATAATAAGCCCAGCTATTTCATATAGCAATTCTCCAAATATAGATGCATTTGGTAGATTAAGAGTTAGTGAACCATTTACATTATTTGATTCAAGTCATAGATATGCAGATAATGGATTGTGGGCTACATCTACTGCTACAAGTGGAACAATAACATTTAATTCTGCTCAAGGATTAGTTGATCTTGCTGTAACATCAGCATCAGGTTCTGAAGTTGTTAGAGAAACTTTTAAAGTATTTTCATACCAACCTGGTAAAAGTTTATTAGTACTTAGTACTTTTGTAATGAGCCCTGCTAAAACTAACCTTAGACAAAGAATTGGATATTATGGAGCTCAAAATGGTTTATATGTTCAATTAAATAATTCTACTCTTAGTTTTGTTGAAAGAAGTTTGGTTACTGGATCAGTTACTGAATCTATAATTAATCAATCAAACTGGAATGTTGATACTATGGATGGTAATGGTCCTTCTGGTATAGTATTAGATATTACAAAAGCTCAAATATTATTTATGGATATTGAGTGGTTAGGTCTTGGAACAGTTAGAATGGGTTTTGTTATAAATGGTAATTATTATGTTTGTCATAAATTTCATCATGCAAATATAATTACATCTACATATATTACTACTGCTTCCTTACCATTAAGATATGAAATAACAAATACAGGTGCTACAAGTGGAGCAAGTACATTAAAACAAATATGTTCTACTGTATTATCTGAAGGAGGATATGAACTTCGTGGTTCACAACAAGCTGTAGGTACACCAATAACTTCTCCTAAAACTTTAACAACAGCAGGTACATTTTATCCTATAGTTTCTATAAGACTTAAATCTACAAGATTGGATGCTATAGTTTTAGCTACTGCTATTTCTGCAATAGGTAATACAGCAGCCAATTTTAATTGGCAAGTGGTAGTAACAGGAACAACAACAGGTGGTTCATGGGTAAGTGCAGGAACAAATTCTTCTGTAGAATATAATTTAACAGGAACATCTTTTGTAGGAGGTAGAATTTTAGCATCAGGTTATTTTACAGCTACATCAAGTACAAGTGTATCTGTTGATATATTAAGAGCAGCACTGTTTAGTAATCAATTAGAAAGAGATGGATTAACAGGAACTCCTTATGAATTTACATTAAATTTAGCAGCAGGAACAAATAATGAAACTGTATTTGCATCAATGGATTGGGAAGAAATAAGTAGATAATAAAAAAAATATAAAAAAAATGGCACAAGGAACTACAAGAGGTATACCAATTGATACAGATGTAACATTATCTGCTGATAGTGATATGCTTGTAGCTTCACAAAAAGCTGTTAAAACATATGCTGATACAAAAATATCATCTATAATAGGTACTTCTCCTATAGTTTCTTCAGGAGGAACAACTTCTAGTATATCTATACCACAAGCAACTAGTTCTGTAAATGGTTATCTTAGTTCTACTGATTGGTCTACATTTAATGGTAAAGGAAATGGAGATATGGTATTAGCTTCTGCACAAACTAATTCTGGAGCTAAAACATTTTTAAATACAAGTTTATTATTAAGAAATGTAGCAAATACATTTAACGGTTCTTTTACAAATACTAATACAGCAGATAGGGTTTATACATTACCTGATACTACAACAACATTAGCAGGATTAGCTGTGGCAAATACTTTTACAGAAAGACAAACAATAACACCTGCTTCTTTAACAGGATCATCAGCAACTTCTGCATTAAGTATTACTCAAACATTAAATACATCAGGTGCTCCTGATATTATAAGTTTAGCTATTACTAATACTGCTAGTAGTACTACTACAAACTTAATTAATTGTAAAGTAGATAATGTATCTGCTTTTAGTGTAAATAGATTTGGTGCTACTAGAATTGGATTAGTAAGTGGTAATAACTGGACATTTTCAAGTAATCAATTGATTAGTTCACAAAATGCTTTTATAAGTGCTGCTGGTAGTGTAGGAGTAGTATTAAGTTCATCTGCACTTGTTGGAGGTGTTTTAGCTAATGCTTCTGGTGGAAAAGTTTGTGATACAGGTGTAAGTACTGCAATTACAGCTTCTGCTGTGTTAGAAGTTGTTTCTACTACTAAAGGTTTTTTACCACCTAGAATGACAAGTGCTCAACGTTTAGCAATATCAAGTCCTGCAACGGGATTAATAGTTTATCAAACAGATGCAACAGAAGGATTGTATATAAAAAAATCTACTGGTTGGGTATTTATAATATAAAAATAAATAATAAAAAATGGCAATATTAACATTAAAATCAAAAGTGAAAGTTCGTACAAGTGTAGTTAATACAACATCATTAGATTACATACTTATGGACATAGAAGAAGAATCCCGTAATGCATTAGCTATAACTGTTACAGGTAGATATAAAGAATATGAAACAAATGAATTTATAAAATCTTTTAATTTTTCAGTAATTAATAGTTTAGCAAATCAATTAGGAGAATCAGTAATTGTACCAAGTGGCACTTCTTTAATTGATACAAGAAACTTACAATTAACAGAAGGTGTTTTGTCAATATTAGAACAATATAAAGATTTTGGTTTAAATGCTATTGATTGGGAAATAATATAATTCTGTTTTTTTGAAAAATAGATAAAAAAAGTGTATATTATATTATATGAAACCAGTTAAATCAAATTTAGCAGACATCAGTTGTGCACCTGTTGCATCTAACTGTGTTATCTGGGATGGTCCAGATTTATG
>Ga0315905_10006700_pt1 | contig 11707 bp, 14 predicted proteins | sample LakEriMetagenome_5_FD_203522 | JGI IMG/M metagenome (GOLD analysis project Ga0315905, IMG submission 203522) | Freshwater fungal communities from buoy surface, Lake Erie, Ohio, United States - Buoy 4 MA121 | ecosystem: Environmental > Aquatic > Freshwater > Lake | place: USA: Lake Erie, Ohio...
CCGTCAAAGTCCAACTCTTGCTCGGCTAACCATTGCAGATTGTCGTAGTTGGTTACAACGACGTCAGCGTAAAGTGCTTTCAAGCGTTGCGCGGGTGTGCCCACGGCTACGGCTAAGTCAAGATCGGGTGCCCACTTAGCGGCCTCGGTCGGCCATACGCTTGTGGCGACACGCTTGGGTGCTAGAACAAGCCAACGGCGCACCGGTGAGTCTTGCATAGCGGTCAACGTAATCGCCGTCTTACCGGCTCCTACAGGCGCTAGCACCATAGCGCGGTCGTGTGTGCCGAGAAAGGTTGCGGCTTCAGTCTGATAAGGTCTAAGGTTCACGATACGATGCTCCGAATAGTATCTAGCGTTAATTGTTTATCTTTAGCAGCCATAGCCAATATGTCATCCGACCATCTTGTACCGGCAAACGCATCAATCGCGTCTAACATATCTGTGCTGCTCTTAATAACTTGATCGCGCTCTATCGGATAGCCGCACAACCCCAACGTGTTTTCGCATGATTCATCAAACAAACACAACGCGCCGCTATTAAGCGATTCATAAAAACGATTAGCTAAATAGTTGTATGCGGTGTGCGTCTTCTCATCTTCAATGTAAAGTGAAAAACCAAACTGCGCCAAGTCACCGTTTTGAATATCTAACCGGTTAACGTACTTAGGCGCGACGTTTAACAAATCTATTTTTGGTCGGTTCTTGCTGTGCGTTGACACGGTCAACCCGTCAAAATATTTTTTAAAATATTTCTTTCTATCGTCGCGGTACGACCCGTAGTACACGCACTCACGATTACGCGCGTTCTCATAGGTGTAGTTGCCGTACACCAATGCGTTTAAGTTAAGCATTTGCCAATCGTCAACGTATTTCATAACGACTTTACTAATGTGGTGCGGGTGGTTTGCTAACACCGTGTACTTACGCCCTGCTTTAGCGGCCATCCATAACGTGCGTGGCTCGCCTAAGTTGTACTCATTGGTGACGTAGTACAGCTTTGCATTGGGCGACGCCTCAAGCCACGCGTAATCGGTGTACGCATAATGACTTGCGTGTACAAACACAATTGAGTCGTAACCCCCGTGTACGTTATCGTTAACTGTAGGGTACGACCATATAAGATCACCATCTAATGCGTCGGCTATCATGCGCGCGTTTTGCCAATGAAGATTAACTGCGGGTTTGTCATTTGATGATTTATGACTGTCGATTACAAGAGTTTTAGCCATTGGTCTACCTGATCCTTAGTCCATAGTGTTGTGTAGTTTTGGTTTAATTTAGCCATGTCGGCGGCAAAAATTTTTTGTAATTCTGACAATCGACCTCCTTTAGTTTTAAGTTCTACAAACCACGTCGCCCCGTCGGGGAAACACGCTATACGGTCAGCAACGCCACGGTGGCTAGGCGACGTAAACTTATACGTCTTGCCCCCCGCGCGTTCGACCGCCCATTTAAAATAATTTTCGATTTCTGATTCTTTCATGTAAAAAAGTATAGCACAAGCAAAAAATCGTGTACAATTAAATTTCTAAACAGGAGATTACACTATGCTTCACTCAACTATTGTTGGCGGCTCGACCGCCAAACGCGTTATCGCTTGCCCCGCTAGTATTGACATGGTCGCTAAGATGCCGTCAAAGCCGTCTAGCAAGTACGCTGACGAAGGCACCTTACTACACGACGCCATTAGTCAAATCCTTGACTGCAAAGCTACGCCCGAGAGCGTAATCGGTATGATCCACGAAGGCATTACTCTCACGCAGGAGTTGTACGATGACAAGATTGCTGTGGCGCTTGCGGCGTTGGATGAAATTGACCCAACTAAAGAAATGGAATTTGTTGTGGAAAGTCGCGTCAACTTTGGTGATCTTTTGCCTGGCGTGTTTGGAAGTGCTGATCTACTTGGCAGAATCGGTAAGAAGGCAATTGTGTTGGATTGGAAGTTTGGCGATGGTGTGGCTGTTGAGGCAACTGAGAATGAACAAGGTATGTTCTACGCTGCTGCTGCAATGCGTACGCCGGAAACTCAATGGGTGTTTGAGGACGTTGAGGAAATTGAAATCATCATTGTTCAGCCGCCGATGATCAAACGCTGGGTGACAACACCCAAACGTATTGCTCAGTTTGAATTTGACCTGATAGCTGCGGTCAACGGCCCACGCACTAAGCTAGAGTCCGGTGAGCATTGCCGGTGGTGTGCGGCCAAGCCAACGTGCCCCAAGGTGACCGGTGCTGTGGATCGAACGCTGAAGACCGATCTGCTGCGCCTTGATGCTGAACAGATTGGTGAGCACCTGATCCAAGCCGAGTTGCTACAGTCGTGGATCGACGACCTGCAAGCGTTGGCGTTTGAGATGCTTGAAAAAAACGTAAAGGTGCCTGGTTGGAAACTGGTCGCCAAGCGTGGCACACGGCAATGGTTGAAAGACCAAAACGCAATTGATTTGCTTGGTGACAAAGCCTATGTAACCACGTTAATATCTGTCGCTCAAGCCGAAAAAATTATTGGCAAAAAGAAATTCCCGTCTGACGTAGCGGTAAGCGTTAGTTCGGGCAGTACGTTGGCTGCGGAATCTGATCCACGGCCAGCGGTTTTAAATCTAGGTAAGCAACTCGCAAACCTAAAACTAATCTAAAGGAAAGTAAAATGTTTAACTTAGCTAAATTACCCGAAGTAAAGTCACTCTCTACAGTTTTGCGTACCATTCAAGCCGAAGTTGGCCCCACTGGTACAGTCATCATCAAGATGGACAAGACCGGTCACTGGGTCTTTGGTGCTGACCAAACTGAAGTCGAAGCTGACTCGACATGGGCGGTGAATCCGTTCTCATTCGTCCACGGCTACATTGCGTGGGGTGATGGTGACGTTCTAGCTGAAAAGATGGTGTCTGTGTCTGAGCCATTGCCCGAGATGGATGACGCCCCTGCGGGCGCCAAACGTGGTTGGGAAGTGCAGGTCGGTATGTCGATTAAATGTCTAACCGGCGAAGACAAAGGTTTGGAAGCGCGTTACACCACCACTTCGGCCGGTGGTAAGCGTGGCGTACAAACTTTAGCCGTGGCTATTGCCGAACAAGTTGATAAAGATCAGTCAAAGCCTGTGCCTGTCGTGTTGCTCAAAAAGGAACACTATCAGCACAAGTCGTATGGCCGTATCTTTACACCGCTGTTTGACATTCAGTCGTGGGTGTCGATGGATGGTGAAGAGCCTGAAGTTGAGCCTGACACGTCGCCCGTAGCATCTGCTATTGACGCAGCACCCGCCCGTCGCCGTAGGAGCGCAACATGATTGACTTGACAATGTCTGTTGATGAAATCAACAAAATCTTGGGCGTACTTGGTCGTCAACCGTTTCACGAAGTCGAAGCGTTGATTGCTAACATCCGCCGCCAAGCATTGCCGCAGTTACCACCAGCAGTAGCCGAGTAAGGTTTAGGGGGCGGTTAGGCAAGCATTCAAGGATGTCGTAAGCGCGCGTTTTTCTTGCCTTCCAGCGCGTATGCAGTAACGACCAAATTGACGCCCCCACCTACACCTATGACAATCCTATACCTAGATTTTGAAACGCGCAGCCATTGCGACTTAAAGAAGCATGGCGTGTACAACTACGCGCAAGACGCAACGACCGACGTGCTGTGCATGAGCTACGCCTTTGACGATGAAGAGGTTGTGACGTGGCTACCCACGCAGCCCTTCCCCAAGCGTGTACGCGATCACAAGGGTTTGATTTACGCCCACAACGCAGCCTTTGAGCGTTTGATCTTTTGGTACGTCTTACAGATCAACTTTGAATTAGAGCAGTTCTACTGCACCGCAACACAAGCGCGCGCCAATTGCGCGCCTGGTAGCCTTGAGGACGTGGGCCGGTTCGCCGGTGCAAGCATGAAGAAAGATTACCGTGGCGCGCAGTTGATTAGGGCGCTATGTGTGCCACCGTTTAAAGATGACCCTGCACTAATGGCAGAGATGGTGCAATACTGTGAGCAAGACGTGCGCGCCATGCGCGCCGTCAGTCAAAGCCTACGCCCCTTATCAGACGAAGAGTTGGAGGATTACCATGTCAACGAAAAAATCAACGACCGAGGTGTACTGGTGGATGTGCATCTTGCCAGCGCAGCCATCTCTTACGCGGCCATTGAACTCGCGGACATACAGTCCATTGTCAGAACCGTCACCAATGGCGCGATCACGTCAGTCCGCTCGCCGAAGATGCGCGAATGGGTTCAAGAAAGATTAAGTACAGAACACCTTAAACTAATGGAGATTGAAGATGGAAAGTATTCGATTGACAAGCGCGTTCGCGCAAACCTACTCGCCACGGAAGACTTACCGCCCGACGTTGCCGAGGTTATCCAATGTGCCGATGATCTCTGGGCGTCGAGCGTCGCGAAGTTCTCACGCTTACGCGACTTGGCAGATGTGGAGGACAATCGCGTCCGTGGAGCCTTTGTGTTCGCCGGAGGATCGGCTACTGGTCGTGCGTCTAGCTATGGCGCGCAAGTCCACAACTTCACGCGTCGGTGCGCCAAAGCGCCCGAGTCTGTTAGAGAGAGCATGGTTCTCGGACACTCCATCGTTCCCAAGTTTGGTAAGAGGGTCACAGACGTTCTAAAAGGGATGCTGCGCCCCGCAATCATACCCGCCAAAGGTAAGTCCTTGGTGGTCGCCGATTGGGCTCAGATCGAAGCGCGTATGACCCCGTGGTTGTCAGGGCGCGGCGATGACGTGCTAGACGTGTTCAGGTCGGGCCGCGACATTTATGTGCGTGAGGCGGCAGCCATGTACAAGATACCCGAAGATCAAGTGACCGCTGATCAGCGTCAGATCGGTAAGGTCGCAATCCTCGCTTGCGGGTTTGGCGGGGGTATCGGCGCGTTCTCTGCAATGGGCCGCGCTTACGGGTTGAGCATGACCGAATCAGACGCACAGCGCACCGTTGACGCATGGCGGCGCGCAAACCAATGGGCAGTTCGATACTGGCAAGAGTTGGAAACTGGCTACATGATTGCGATGCGTAACAAAGGTAAAGATATCCTCGCGGGCAGGGTTACCTATATGTTTGATGGGCAACACTTATGGTACGCTTTACCCTCCGGTCGCATCCTCTGCTACCCCTACGCAAAAATAGAAGAAGATGGAATCTCATACGCAAAAGCCGCTTGGAAACCCGCCGCCGACGCTAAAGAATGGCCACGCGCCCGACTATGGCGTGGCTTGGCCTGTGAAAACATCACCCAAGCCGCAGCGAACGACGTATTACGTTACGCTCTCAGAGCCGTTGAACCTCTTGGAGTTGTACTCCACGTTCACGACGAAATTGTTATTGAAACCGATCAGCCCGAAACCGTCACCGAACAATTAAGAAAAGTAATGTGTACCGCGCCCCCTTGGGCACAAGGTCTGCCACTAGACGCCGAGATTCAGACAATGGCTCGGTACGGCAAGTAAAAAAAAAGACCACCGGCTAGGGTGGTCTAAACAACTAAGGAGTATTGCGTGAACTTCGTCGATTATATTTCAAAAGTCGCCCCCGAGGGTGAAACTTGTCTATTAGTCAAGCAAAAGCCTGTTGGAAAAGAACAACACGCCGACGGCACGATCAAGGCGACATGGCCAGCCTTTTACCCCCATGAGTACAAAGAAGGCGGCGCATGGTACGCCAATACTGCGTCTTTTCATATTGACCGGTTAGGCAAACGCCCATCAGCTAGTATTCACAACTGCGACCACGTTGCCTTTCTTGTGCTTGATGACGTAGGCACTAAATCGAAAGCGCCCCCGCTTGAGCCCACTTGGAAGATCGAAACTTCCCCCGATAACTTTCAATGGGGCTATACCTTTGCCCTAGACGATCAACCCACGCACCAAGTCTTTAGCGCAGCGATTAAGGCCATAGCCGAGGCGGGTTACACCGATAAGGGTGCCACCAACGCGGTACGCAACTTTAGGATACCAGGGAGCGTCAACCTCAAGCCCGAGCGCAACGGGTTCAAGTCGGTGTTAACCGAGTTTCACCCCGAGCGTGAGTTTAGTTTGCCCCAGATTATGGGTGCGTTTGGGGTGACTTCCGGCCCCGTCGAATCCAACGTTTACCGCCCAATCAAGATAGACGACGACGGTACCGATAACATTTTTGCGTGGTTGGCTGAGAATAGTTTAGTCATCAGTCGCCCCAATAGCGAGGGCTGGGCGGGCGTGGTTTGCCCCAATGCACACGAACATACCGACGGCAATCCACAGGGGCGTTATAACCCTTCCATGCGCGCTTACTGTTGCTTGCACAGCCATTGCTTGCAACTCGACAGCCATATCTTCCTTGAATGGGTGGAAGGCCAAGGCGGTCCGAGTGCGGCCCCAGGCCTGCGTGATGAACTGCTAGCCAAGACAATGGCCAAGGCCTATGAAATTATCGCCCCCACGGCCGCTTTCCCCGATGACGTTAAAAAGCGTCAAACCGAGATTGAAAACCGAGAGCTCGGGCGCGTACAAAAGCGCGAGTGGTTCGGCCGGTTTGCTTACATTCAATCCGACGATAGCTATTTTGACTTGCAAGACCGACGCGAAATCTCGCGCGGCACGTTTAACGCGCTGTACCGGCACGTCATTTGCAAATCAATCCGCACCGGCCGTCATATTGAGGCCTCAGTCTGTTTTGATGAATTAAGACAAGAAAACGGTGCCCCCGCGTTGGTGGGGATAACGTACGCGGCCGGCGATACCGTATTGGTTAGCCGAGGCGGCGACGTGTACGGCAATAGGTGGCGCGATGCGCGGCCCGTGGCCATAGCGGGCGACATTACCCCGTGGCTAGAGCATTGTAGGCACCTAGTACCCGACGCAGATACGCTTGAGCATTGTTTTAACGTCATGGCCTATAAACTGCAACACCCCCAAACCAAGATCAATCACGCCGTGTTGCACACGGGCGTACAAGGTTCGGGCAAAGACACTATGTGGCACCCGTTTATATGGGCCGTGTGCGGTGATAACGCCGTGAACCGTGGCTTGCTTGATTCCGACACTATGTCGAGCCAATTTAATTACGCGCTCGAGAGCGAAATACTGATACTAAACGAATTACGCGAGCCCGACGCCAAGGATCGTCGCGCCTTAGCGAACAAATTAAAGCCGATTATTGCCGCGCCCCCCGAATACCTGTCGATCAACCGTAAGGGCCTGAAACCTTACGATATGGTGAACCGGTGCCTAGTGTTGGCCTTTTCTAATGACGCGGTGCCGATAACGCTCGACTCGCAGGATCGGCGTTGGTTTGCGATTAAATCAAATGCCCCCCGAATGACGCCCGAGGCAAGCGCTAAGATATGGGCGTGGTTTGCCCGTGGTGGCGTGGCCGCGTGCGCCGCGTGGCTATACGCGCGTGACGTGAGCGCGTTTAACCCGTCGGCCGCGCCGCCTGTCACCGAATTTAAGTTAACCTTGATTGAGCAGGGTATGAGTGCAAATGAATCGTACCTAGTCGATATGATTCGAGAGCGTAAAGGTGTGTTTGCCGGTGGTGTTATAGCGTCGCCGTTTCACGTTATCTGTGACACGTTGTCACTCAACGCGCCAGGCACTTATAAGGTCAGCCAAGGCGCGCTATTGCACGCGTTACTCGAGTGCAATTGGTTTGATTGCGGCCGCCTAGCCACGCGTGAGCTCACCACTAAAAAGCAAGTTTATTGCGCGCCCGACATGATGGGTCATAAAAAATCAGACCTGCGCGTAATGGCCGAGGGTTTAACGGTTCGGGCCGGTACACCACTTGCGGCCGTGACTCATTTAAAGCCCGTAAAAAACGCCCCGTAGGGCGTTGTGAGATGGTTTATAGGTCAAAGATTAAGATCATTAGCACCACCACAGCGGCCGCGATTAACGATATAGTCATAGTGGCATCAATCCGGCAAATAAAGGGCTTAGGCGCGGTATGTAAGCCCCTATATCGGCCGGAAATACGCGCTTGATATACCCACGCTCGCACATTGAACGCAAAGTTACCGTGTCGCCTATTGAATAGACGGTATAGGGCCGGTTACGAACGTGCACAACGTCGCCGCATTCGACTGGCTGACCATTTTTATATTTCATTCTGTCACCTCAATTTCAAAATAATAAGAATAATCTAGCGTGTTAGAATCGTTTGGATCGTCGGGGTTTGCCAGGATAAACACGTTACAAAATACTTGGTTTGGGTTTTCGTCATCTATCCAAAAACACAGTGAATAATTGCCCTTGTGGGCCCAAACCGTTTCGGGGTTCAATTCGTCGCGCACGTCGTCTAATGCGTCGAAAATTAATTGACTATCCGGCATATCAGAATCTGTCCGGTCAAATTGCGAGTCAGATATAAAATATTTCATGTTAAATCCCCTAATATTTTAAAATCACCGCGTACATACCCCACGGTATCGTGTAGCAAAAACTCGGCTAATGAAAACTCGGCCGATTGAATACTTTCAAAGGTTTTATTAAAACAAGGCACAAAAGCGCCGTCGTTATCAGGGTGGCAAATAAAGTATTTCATAAATGCCCCAAAGTGTTGTTTGGCAAAATGCGAAAAGTAGCAATAACCCCTATGCGGGCCATATAACGCAGTTTAGGCGTGGCGGGCACTATCTCAAGGCCCAAGGCCTTAACGCGCGTATGATGCGCGCGTATGGCCGCGTATTCGCGCGAATAGGTCGATCGAATGTAAGTATTCATTTTTGTTTGTCCAATACGATAGTTAAAAAAGCGATAACCTTATCCGCGTCAAAATGCGACGCGTCGGGGTTTTCTAATAATTCAAGCGCGCGCTCGCAACCTAAACGAAGCGCGGCCATTTCAATAATTTCAAGGTTAGTCATTTTTTGCCCCAAAAAATAATTGCTTGCTCGGCCTTTTTAGTGCCCGAACCATGCGCGGGAAAACCTACAATTACTTTACGATCAACGCGCGCGCATAGTTGGCATGATTCACAAGTGACGTCGTCGCGTGTGGTGGCCGGACAAATGACAATTGAGCGCCCTTGGGGTGTCGTGGTGTTAGTGGTTTGCGTTGAGGGTAAGACGACGACCACGGGCGCGATCTCGAGCGCGGCCAACGTGTCAGCGTGTGCGGGCGTGTTAGCGCTCAGATTGACAGTAAAACCCCAATCATTAGCGCCCTTAATGTACTTAGCGTTGTCGCCCAATTCGGGCGCGTGATGCGTGTAAGTAAACCCGCGCTTACCAATATTGGCCGCAACTAAATACCCCATCAAATGGCCATCAATGCGGCCGTGGCCATCTTGAGGCAAATCGCCCGCTTGATTGTGGCGCCACAATTGGCCTTCGGGTAACGTCGTGATCGTGTTGCAAAATGTCGCCCAATCGGTGCCGGCCGTACCATTGGTTACGCGATTCCACAGAAAATTTAGCCCATAGTTGTCAGCGTAGCATCCGGCCGCTTGAAACGGGCACGACGTCGGGCATGATGCGCGGCCGGTAGTTGATACAGGAATCGCGCCGGTTTTTACGTTGGATGATTTTAAAGTTAAATGTACTTGAGTCATATTTGCACCTTAGTTTAGGGTAGGGAAGTTTAGATAAAGCAAGCTAACAACAAAGCCAAACACATAAGTAACGCGGCAATAACGTCGTGAAGTTTAGACATTTTGTAGATCATCCATTAGTTGAGTGAAATTCTATTGTACATGAATTTATAGCTTTGTACAACTATTTATAGCATAAAGCTCACAAAAGCTCACAAAATGCAGGGTAATTAAGGGTAATGAAAAGGTAACGCAAAAGGGCGCTAAATGCTTTCAGAAAATGCCTTATAAATCAACTAGCTATATGCTTTGTAGGGTAATAAAGGTAATGATAATAGTTAGTAAAGATATTTTTATAAAATACTGTATATGCATACAGCTATATTTTATGTCGCACGGTTAGCGCACGCACAACGTAGCAAGCCAGTGGACTTTGTGGGCATTGCCTACATTGCCTACATGACCTTCAAGGTAAACTTAGTGGCTAAGACTTAGTGAGCTTTAATGGTTAAGACTTAGTGAGTGTGCCACCTCTCGGCCCGTTAGCTAGGCACCACTCGGCCGCCGGCCGTCGCCGGTAGCACTCGGCCGCCGGCCAAGGGCCGGCCGGCCATGTTGCAACGCAGCATAGGGGTAGGGGGGGGTAGGGCCCTGCACAGGGCCGTAGCTAGCGGAGGGTTCACGCTCAAAATTTTTTTATATAATAAATTGCCTACATGACCTACAATCGCAAAATGCTATCTCTCCACTTCACACCCCGCGAAGTCCGCGCCACCGAGTCGCGTTTGTTGCGCGTCTACGAAGCTGCGCGTCTTGGTCTGTCTAATGACGCGCTTGCGTTGAAAGCTGGCATGATGCCCGAGGAGTTTCGTAAACTCTGCCAGCTAGACCCTGTTGTTGAACTTGCCGCCATGCAAGGCCGTGCGGATTCAGAGTCCGAGATGTCGCAAGTTGTGCGTGATGCGGCGTTAGCGGGCGACGCTAAGATGGCGTTGGAGTTCTTGAAACACAAGCACGATTGGGTGGCCAAGCAGCAAGTGCAAGTGGACGTGACGCAACAGATCAGCATCATCACGGCGCTTGAGCAAGCCGAACAACGGTTAACTATAGATATGGAACCCACGGATGCAAACGACACAGTACAGCGCAACCGAAGAAATGGCTCTTATGAGCCGTCTTTGGTCGCCCAAGATCAAAGATGACCCGTTAGCGTTTGTGTTGTTTGCGTTTCCTTGGGGTCAAAAGGGTACGCCGCTAGAACACTTCACCGGCCCACGCCGTTGGCAGCGCGAAGTGCTGTCCGACCTGACCGCACACATTAAGCAGAACAACGGCAAGATTGACTTTGACACCTTTAGGATGGCGACATCATCCGGTCGCGGGATTGGCAAGTCAGCCTTAGTCAGTTGGCTCACTTTATGGATGCTCTCCACACGCATTGGTTCGACCACCATCATCTCGGCAAACTCAGAATCACAGCTACGCTCAGTCACCTGGGCCGAGATTACCAAGTGGCTAGCGATGAGCTTAAACAGCCATTGGTTTGAGGTGTCAGCCACACGGCTCATGCCCGCCAAGTGGATGACTGAATTAGTCGAGCGTGATCTAAAGAAAGGCACACGCTATTGGTCAGTCGAAGGACGGCTTTGGTCAAGCGAGAACCCTGATGCGTACGCGGGGGTTCACAACTACGACGGTGTGATGGTGATCTTTGACGAGGCCTCCGGTATTGACGACGCTATTTGGGCGGTGACTGCTGGCTTCTTTACTGAGAACACGCCTAACCGCTTTTGGTTGGCGTTCTCAAACCCGCGTCGCAACACCGGCTACTTCTACGAATGCCACAACTCCAAGCGTGACTTTTGGAATACTAAGATTGTGGACGCAAGGACGGTTGAGGGTACAGATAAGGCGGTGTATCAGCAGATCATTGACGAATATGGTGCTGACTCAAGCCAAGCTGCGGTTGAGGTCTATGGTGACTTCCCGTCTGCGGGGGACGATCAGTTCATATCATCATCGATCGTTGATGAAGCCATGCGTCGGCCACGGCTCAAAGACCTATCCGCCCCCATTATCGTGGGCGTTGACCCTGCGCGGTTCGGTTCTGACTCAACGGTGATCGCCATACGCCAAGGGCGTGACATCATTGGCATTAAACGCTTCAAAGGCGACGACACGATGACCGTGGTGG
>Ga0315905_10006702_pt1 | contig 11706 bp, 6 predicted proteins | sample LakEriMetagenome_5_FD_203522 | JGI IMG/M metagenome (GOLD analysis project Ga0315905, IMG submission 203522) | Freshwater fungal communities from buoy surface, Lake Erie, Ohio, United States - Buoy 4 MA121 | ecosystem: Environmental > Aquatic > Freshwater > Lake | place: USA: Lake Erie, Ohio...
ACCAACCCATATGGCAAATATAGCCGTCGGAGTGTATGTCTTTTGTGGGTGTAGGATTTAGTTAGTATTCGTTTAGCCAGTGAAATCAAATTTCATTGACTACAGAGTGGATGCCCTTTTGAGGACGAACGGGCGTGATGCCCCATCATTGTTTATCCCACACTTTTTTTTCCTGAGATGTCGGTGAAAAGTTTATGAAGAGTGATACAATATGATGTAAGCTAATGAGCGATTAAACTATAAAAGTTCAGGTCTGTACTCAAAGTGCATGGTGTCGTAATGGTACCAATTGCCTCCCCAGATAAAACCATATTTCTCGAAAACGGAGACGATCTCCAGTGGGATTCTGTTTTGATATAACAACATTGCTTCCTCGTTTTTGCAATGACAATCCCATTGCCAATAGTTTGAAAACTTTGTATTGATATCTACTGTCATACCGAAGCTATGCATACTCATTCGTTTCGTGCCGCTTATCTGTCGCCAATTAAAGGTTCCACCAATATTCTGCAAGTATTCTTTTAAATGTGGCATATTGTCCAATTCCCTTGAGATAGAATCAATCTTAAGATGAACATTATTGACAGAGGTAACTAAAATGCCTTGATTAACAAGCTTAGGACACCAATTAACTTTGACTAGTTTCTTTTGGACTTGTGACTTTGTGGTTCCGTATATCTTCATAAAGAAGGAGTCTACACGAATTCTACCGGGATCGTAATAGGTAGGAATTACCTCGTTCTTCCAACTTCGGTAGTCGTAATTGAACATGTCTTCAATGTCCGGGTCGTTCAGTAGTTCCAGCTCGGTTTTCACTTTTTGGTCATCATAGCGAAGTGATGACCCATCCTCAAAAAGAAGAAAGTTATTCGAAAACCCTACAACGGAGGTATAGCAGGCCATAAGTTTCTGCACATGGCCTGGAATTGAGTCAATACCGTTTGAATTGGATACTTTAATCTCATTGGAAATCTGATCAGGCGAGGAGTTAACCGACGGAGTTGTGCATGCCAGATGTATGAGAAATAGAAATACTACAAATAGATTATTCAAAACTCTTGATGTAATTGATGTTCGTTTTCTCTATTTCGGACAAGCTGCCATAAACATCACTGTAAAGTGGTCGATACCAGTTTTGTCTGCTGAAATACTGAATCATTTCTTGAGTTTTAAAAATGTAACCATGACGGGCAAAAATTTCATTTCGCATGATTGTGAGCTCCGACTTTGGGAGATTAGCGACGTCGTTGTATGTAAGTAACCTATTAGAAGCTAACGGGTATTTGCCAAATCCTTGGGCATAATAGTTAGAACTATTCCCTGAATCGGATTGCTTTTCCGATTTCTTTTGCGCTTGCTCAGATTTTAATTCATCAATTTCCTTGTTCTTCTCTTCAAGCTCCTTCTCCAGCATGGATTCCTTCATGTTCTGCATTTCTGCATTTTGTTGCTCGACCTTTTTCTCGAGCTCTTCTACTTTGGAGTTGTCATTCTTGCATGATACAAGTAAGCTCATGCAAATAGAGGAGAATATGAGTGCCTTTTTCATTGTATGATTTGTAACAAAATGGGATAACATAGTAGGGGCTAAAATCGGAATATTTAATGCATTATGTATGAACTCTAAAAAAAAAGCCGGCAATAAGCCGGCTTTTTAAATCTATATAAGGAGGATCGCTTATGCCTTTTCCTCTGCGTGACTTCCTGACGCCTTCTTGGCAATCAGATTCACATAGTCTTCGCTGTTACCAACAATCATCTTCTGGAACCTGCGAACGCCGGCACCCGCAGGAATTGGGTGACCAACGATTACGTTTTCCTTCAGACCAATGAGGTAATCGGTTTTACCTTGAACGGCAGCCTCGTTGAGAACCTTCGTTGTTTCCTGGAACGATGCCGCAGAAATCCATGAGTCGGTTTGCAACGATGCACGTGTAATACCCTGCAACATTGGACGAGCAGTAGCTGTGATAGCTTCACGCGCTACAATCTCATTCTTATCCTTGCGCTTCAGCTGCGAATTTTCATCGCGCAGACTGCGAACACTGATAATTTGTCCTATCTGGTACTTCTCGCTTTCGGCGTTATCTACTACTACCATCTTGTCGAACAACAATTCGTTTTCTTCCAAGAACTCAGCCTTATCGACATTAGTTCCTTCGAGGAATCGAGTATCTCCGGCATCGGTGATTTCAACTTTACGCATCATCTGACGCACAATTACTTCAAAGTGCTTATCATTAATTTTCACACCCTGCAAGCGATATACTTCCTGGATTTCATTCACCAGATACTCCTGAACGGCTGTTGGGCCTTGGATATCGAGAATGTCTCCCGGAGAGATTGCACCATCGGAGAGCTGCATACCCGCGCGAACGAAGTCACCATCTTGTACAAGAATGTGCTTCGAAAGCGGAATGAGGTACTTCTTCTCTTCACCGGTACGAGCTTTCACCGCGATTTCACGGTTACCACGCTTAATCTTACCGTATTCCACGATACCGTCAATCTCCACAACTACTGCAGGGTTTGATGGGTTACGAGCTTCAAACAATTCGGTAACACGTGGCAGACCGCCTGTGATATCGCTTGTTTTACCCGACATACGTGGTATCTTAACAAGAATAGTTCCTTTGCCAACCTTCGCTTTGTTGTCAATATTCAAGTGGGCTCCCACAGGCAGTGAGTAAACTTTAACCACTTCTTTATTGCGAACGATCTCAATAGCAGGGTTCTTCTTCTTGTCTTTTGTTTCGATAATAACTTTCTCCGAGAAGCCGGTTTGTTCGTCGAGCTCAGTCTTGAAGGTAATACCTTCTTCAACTGCGTCGAACTGGATCGAACCGTCTTCTTCGGTAATGATTACACTGTTGTAAGGATCCCATTCGCAAATGAGATCGCCTTTCTTCACAGCGGTTCCGGGCTTCGTATGAAGGATGGCACCGTAAGGAATGTTGGCGTTAGTGAGAACATTTCCTGTCTTCGGATCGATAATCTTCATTTCAGATGAACGCGACACTACAATCGTACGCATTTCACCGTTTTCGCTCATGCTATCTACACTACGAAGTTCTTCAATCTCTACTGTTCCCGCATACTTGGCGCGGATATCAGCGTCTATAGCACCACCACCCGCAGCACCACCCGTGTGGAACGTACGGAGGGTAAGCTGTGTACCCGGTTCACCGATGGACTGTGCTGCGATTACACCAACAGCCAAACCTTGCTGAACTAATTTAGCTGTTGCCAAATCGCGGCCATAGCATTTTCCACATACTCCTCGCTTGCTTTCGCAGGTGAGTACAGAACGAATCTCGACTTCTTCGATACCGGCAGCCTGAATAGCATCCGCCTTGAATTCATCGATAGTCTCTCCGGCTTCTACAATGAGCTCTCCTGTTTCAGGGTTAACTACATCGTGAACACTGGTGCGACCCATGATTCGGTCTTCAAGAGTTTCCACAACTTCATCGGCTTTCTTCAATGCTGAAGCAACAATTCCGCGAAGTGTCATACAGTCAACTTCGTTGATGATTACGTCTTGTGCAACGTCAACCAAACGACGCGTTAGGTAACCGGCATCGGCCGTCTTCAAAGCCGTATCCGCAAGACCCTTACGAGCACCGTGGGTAGAGATGAAGTACTCCAAAATCGACAACCCTTCTTTGAAGTTCGCCAAAATTGGGTTTTCGATAATGTCTTGTCCACCCATGGCTGCGTTTTTCTGTGGCTTAGCCATCAGACCACGCATACCGGCCAGCTGTCGAATCTGTTCTTTCGAACCACGTGCACCCGAGTCAAACATCATGTAGATGCTGTTGAATCCTTCCTGGTCGTGCTTAAGACGATCCATCAGGATGTTGGTCAACTTCGAGTTGGTGTTTGTCCAGATGTCAATTACCTGGTTGTAACGTTCGTTGTTGGTGATAAGACCCATGTTGTAACTATCGAATACTTCCTGCACTTTGGCAGTAGCATCTGCTACGAGCTTATCTTTTTCAGCAGGAATTACTACGTCGGTGAGTTTGAATGACAAACCACCTTTGAATGCCCAGTAGTAACCCAGGTCTTTCATATCGTCGAGGAACTTCGCTGTGCGAGCAATTCCTACGTGTTTCAAAATGTCACCAATGATATCGCGTAGCGCCTTCTTTGTAAGAAGCTGATTGATGAAACCAACTTCACGTGGTACAACACGGTTGAAGATTACACGACCAGTGGTAGTTTCGATAATACTTTGATTACCTGCAATGTCTGTCCAACGTACTTTGATGTTGGCGTGCAGATCGAGCTGACCTTCGTTGAACGCAATCGTTACTTCCTCTTCAGAGTAGTACGTCTTATTTTCACCAAGTGCCGGGTGCTCAGGTGTTCCTTTGCGTGACTTAGTAATATAATAAAGACCCAATACCATGTCTTGTGATGGTACGGTGATAGGTGCTCCGTTGGCAGGGTTGAGGATGTTATGTGAAGCGAGCATCAACAACTGAGCTTCCAGGATAGCACCCGGGCCCAGTGGCACGTGAACCGCCATCTGGTCACCATCGAAGTCGGCGTTGAAGGCCGTACAAACGAGTGGGTGCAACTGAATGGCTTTTCCTTCGATCAGCTTTGGCTGGAACGACTGGATACCCAGACGGTGAAGGGTAGGAGCACGGTTGAGCAGAATAGGGTGACCTTTCAATACGTTTTCAAGGATATCCCAAACGACTGCTTCTTTCTTGTCTACAATTTTCTTGGCAGACTTAACTGTCTTCACGATGCCGCGCTCTATCATTTTACGGATGATGAATGGCTTGAAGAGCTCAGCCGCCATATCTTTAGGAATACCGCACTCGTGCAGTTTCAATTCCGGACCAACGACAATTACTGAACGAGCAGAGTAGTCAACACGCTTACCAAGAAGGTTTTGACGGAAGCGTCCTTGTTTACCTTTCAGAGAGTCTGAAAGAGATTTCAATGGACGATTGCTTTCTGTTTTTACCGCTGATGATTTACGAGAGTTGTCGAACAAGCTGTCTACTGCTTCCTGCAACATTCGCTTTTCGTTACGCAAGATTACTTCAGGAGCCTTGATTTCAACCAAGCGCTTCAAACGGTTGTTACGAATGATTACGCGGCGATACAAATCATTGAGATCCGATGTAGCGAAACGACCACCATCCAATGGAACGAGTGGGCGCAATTCGGGTGGTATAACCGGTACAACGCGAGTCACCATCCACTCAGGGCGGTTTACTACACGTGTATTTGCATCACGAAACGCTTCTACAACTTGCAGACGCTTCAATGCTTCGTTCTTACGTTGTTGTGAAGTCTCGACATTCGCCTTGTGACGGAGTTCGTATGAAAGCTCATCGAGTTTCACTTTGGCCAACAAATCGTACAGTGCCTCGGCACCCATTTTAGCAACGAATTTGTTGGGATCCTTGTCATCGAGATACTGATTTTCCTTTGGGAGCTTCTCAACGATGTCGAGGTATTCTTCTTCTGTAAGGAAATCGTATTCCGCAAGACCACTGCCATCGGGGCGGGTTGCCGGACCTACATTCACTACAACATAACGCTCGTAGTAAATGATTTGATCAAGCTTCTTGGTAGGAAGACCAAGCAAGTAACCGATTTTGTTTGGCAATGATCGGAAGTACCAGATATGAGCTACCGGAACGCTAAGTGTGATGTGACCTGTGCGTTCGCGGCGAACTTTCTTTTCGGTTACTTCAACACCACAGCGGTCACAGACAATACCCTTGTAACGGATACGCTTGTACTTACCACAGTGGCATTCGTAGTCCTTAACCGGACCAAATATTTTTTCGCAGAAAAGGCCATCACGTTCCGGCTTGTATGTGCGGTAATTGATGGTTTCCGGCTTCAATACTTCACCATGTGAACGCTCCAGAATTTCTTCGGGAGAGGCCAGGCTGATGGTGATTGATCTGAAATCGCTGTTTGGGCGAACTATTTTTTTTGCTTGAAGCATTGTGATTTATTTCTTTTCAGGTATAAAACAATTCTATGAAAGGGTAGAAGGGACGGGAGTTTTAAAGCACCCGTCCCGTAGCTTATTTATCAGTTCTGATTCAACGTGATGTTGAGACCCAAACCGCGCAATTCATGCAGCAATACGTTGAAGGACTCCGGTATGCCCGGTACAGGCATGTTTTCGCCCTTCACGATACTCTCGTAAGTTTTCGCACGTCCCATTACGTCGTCGGACTTCACCGTGAGGATTTCCTGAAGAATATTGGCTGCACCGAAAGCTTCGAGTGCCCAAACCTCCATTTCCCCGAAACGCTGACCTCCGAACTGTGCCTTACCACCAAGCGGTTGCTGAGTGATGAGTGAGTATGGACCGATTGAACGAGCGTGCATCTTATCATCGACCATGTGGCTCAGTTTAATCATATAGATTACACCCACTGTGGCCTGCTGCTCGAAGCGAACACCGGTGCCACCATCGTAGAGGTAAGTTACACCCCATTCTGGTACTCCGGCATCTTTCATTTCTTTCAAAATATCGTCTAGTGATGCTCCGTCGAAGATTGGTGTCGCGAAACGCTTACCGGTATTCAATCCGGCCCAACCAAGTACTGTTTCGTAAATCTGTCCCAAGTTCATACGTGATGGTACCCCGAGTGGGTTCAACACGATGTCTACAGGTGTTCCATCTTCGAGGAATGGCATATCTTCATCACGAACGATACGAGCAACAATACCCTTGTTTCCGTGACGACCTGCCATCTTATCACCCACACGCAACTTACGTTTCTGTGCGATATAAACTTTCGCCAATTTCACAATACCGGTTGGTAGTTCATCACCCACGGTAAGTTGGAATTTCTGACGCTTGTAAGAACCGAGTAGCTCATTGTAGCGCATGTTGAAGTTGTGGATGCAGCGCTTCACCAATGTATTGGTAGGCTCATCCTTCGTCCAACCTTCCGCGTTAATAACGCTGTAGTCGATAGTTGCAAGTGACTTCGATGTGAACTTGGTTCCTTTTTTAATCTGTTCCTCTTTGAAGTAGTTATAAACACCTTGGCAAGTTTGATCTTTCAGAATTGCTACAAGTTTATCAACTAATACTTTCTTCAATTCAGCAACTTCTTTATCATGCTCTTTATCCAACGCTTCAACAACGGCCTTTTCGTTTGTCTTGACAGGCTTCTTGTCTTTTATAGTGCGTGAGAACAATTTCTTGTCAATCACAACACCTGATGCGCTTGGTGGAACTTTCAATGAAGCATCCTTAACGTCGCCGGCTTTATCACCGAAGATTGCACGGAGAAGTTTTTCTTCCGGAGTCGGATCGGTTTCTCCTTTAGGAGTAATCTTTCCGATAAGAATATCACCTTCCTTCACTTCTGCACCCACGCGGATGATACCGTTTTCATCGAGATCGCGAGTTGCTTCTTCACTCACGTTTGGAATATCAGCGGTCAATTCTTCCACACCGCGCTTGGTGTCTCGAACTTCAGTAGTGTATTCATCTACGTGGATCGAAGTGAAGATATCGTCGCGAACAACACGCTCGCTGATTACAATCGCATCTTCGAAGTTGTACCCTTTCCATGGCATGAATGCCACTTTCAAGTTACGACCGATGGCGAGTTCTCCACCTTTGGTAGAATACCCTTCCACCATGATCTGACCTTTCGTAACACGCTCACCTTTCGTAACCAGCGGACGCAGGTTAACGGTGGTGCTTTGGTTGGTCTTCATGAACTTACGGATGTTGTAAGACTTCAATGGAGAGTTAAAGCTCACCAATTCGTCTTCATCGCTGCGCTTGTAGCGGACACGGATTTCTGTAGCATCTACATATTCAACCACACCGTCGCCTTCTGCAGTAAGAAGAACGCGTGAGTCAGCAGCTACGCGACCTTCCAGACCGGTACCCACGATAGGGGCTTCCGGGCGCATAAGTGGAACGGCTTGACGCATCATGTTTGATCCCATGAGTGCGCGGTTGGCATCATCGTGCTCCAAGAATGGAATCAACGAAGCTGCTATAGATGCAATTTGGTTAGGAGCAACGTCCATAAGGTGGAGGCTTTCCGGAGCTGTCACCGGGAAGTCACCTTCCAAACGAGCTTTTACGGTAGAGGTCAGGAATTGACCTTTATCGCTGAGCTCAGCATTTGCTTGTGCGATTACCATTGTGTCCTCATCTTCTGCTGTGAAGTAGGTAACAGCACTATTATTCATAACCGCTTTTCCGTTTTCGACTTTGCGGTATGGAGTTTCAATAAATCCAAGGCGGTTAATTTTCGCATAAACACAAAGCGAGGAAATCAGACCGATGTTCGGACCTTCCGGTGTTTCGATGGTACACAGACGACCATAGTGCGTGTAGTGTACGTCACGAACCTCGAAACCTGCGCGTTCGCGAGAAAGACCACCGGGTCCGAGAGCCGACATACGACGCTTGTGCGTCACCTCGGCAAGCGGGTTGGTTTGGTCCATGAACTGTGAAAGCTGGTTGGTACCGAAGAACGAATTGATAACGGAAGATAAGGTCTTAGCGTTAATCAAGTCGATAGGAGTGAATACCTCGTTATCGCGCACGTTCATGCGCTCGCGAATGGTGCGAGCCATACGAGCCAAACCAACAGCGAACTGATTGTAAAGCTGCTCACCAACAGTACGAACACGACGATTCGACAAGTGGTCGATATCATCGACATCGGCTTTCGAGTTTACCAATTCAATCAAATACTTGATGATTTGGATGATATCGTCCTTGGTGAGGGTTCGATTTTGTGAGTTGGTGTTACCCAATTTACGGTTGATGCGGAAACGTCCTACTTCTCCGAGGTCATAGCGTTGTTCAGAGAAGAAGAGTTTGTCGATCACGCCACGAGCAGTCTCCAAATCCGGTGGCTCAGCGTTACGCAACTGGCGGTAGATATATTCTACGGCCTCTTTTTCTGAGTTCGAAGTATCCTTTTGAAGTGTATTGTGAATCAGTGTAAAGTCAGCAGAGTTCGACTCTTCCTTGTGCAGGATAATCGACTTAGTTCCGCTTTCCACAATGATATCGATATGATCGTTTTCCAGAACTACTTCGCGGTCGAGAACAACCTCGTTACGTTCGATGGAAACTACTTCACCGGTATCTTCATCTACGAAGTCTTCAACCCATGTCTTCAACACACGTGCAGCAAGGCGTCGGCCCAACACACGCTGGATTCCGGCCTTTGAAACTTTCACTTCCTCAGCCAGGTTGAATATTTCAAGAATTTGACGGTCACTTTCGTAACCGATTGCGCGCAACAAGGTTGTAACCGGAAGCTTTTTCTTACGGTCGATGTAGGCGTACATCACGTTGTTGATATCGGTAGCAAACTCAATCCATGAACCACGGAATGGTATGATACGCGCGCTGTATAATTTGGTGCCATTGGCATGGCGGCTTTGTCCGAAGAAAACGCCCGGTGAACGGTGCAATTGAGATACAATTACACGCTCTGCACCATTGATAACGAATGAACCTTGTGGGGTCATGTAGGGGATAGTACCCAAATACACGTCCTGAACGATGGTTTCGAAGTCTTCGTGCTCCGGGTCGGTGCAATAGAGCTTAAGTTTGGCTTTGAGTGGCACACTGTAAGTGAGACCACGTTCGATACATTCCTCGATAGTATAGCGTGGGGGATCCACGAAGTAGTCGAGGAACTCCAGCACGAACTGGTTTCGGGTATCGGTAATAGGGAAGTTCTCAGAGAATACTTTGTAGAGACCTTCGTTGCTTCTGTTTTCGGGGTTGGTTTCCAGTTGGAAGAATTCCTTGAACGAAGCTAATTGAATTTCCAGAAAATCAGGATATTCGTAAAAGCTTTTGGTAGAGGAGAAATTTTGTCTCTCGTCTGTTTTTTTAAGTGTTGCCAAGTCCTTAAGGTGTTTAATGTTGTCTATTCGCTCTTAAACCAGCGACTTTGCTATCTTTCCTTTTGCGGTTAGCTTTCCGGTTAAGCGTTTAGTTATCGTCGTTTTCGCTTTCGACGTTCCCGTTGGGGGAGGAGTAACGGCATTAAACGAGTTTAGGCCACCCCTCTACACTGCGTGCAGAAGGGGGCCTCAACTGTTTTAATGCGTAGGTTGATTACTTGATTTCAACTTTCGCTCCTGCTTCTTCAAGTTGTGTTTTCAAAGCGTTTGCTTCGTCTTTCGTAACACCTGTCTTGAGAGGAGATGGAGCCTTGTCTACTGCGTCTTTAGCTTCTTTCAAGCCAAGACCGGTCAAGTCTTTCACCAATTTCACTACTGCGAGTTTGTTGTCGCCACCAGCGGTGAGGATAACATCAAATGCAGTCTTTTCTTCTGCGGCAGCAGCGCCACCACCACCACCTGCCATCATAACAGGAGCAGCAGCTGCAGGCTCGATACCATAATCATCTTTCAGGATTGCGGCAAGCTCGTTAACTTCTTTCACTGTAAGGTTTACGAGGCTTTCTGCCATTGCTTTCAAATCAGCCATTTTATTGGATTTTAAAAGGTTGTTTAATAATTAATTGTTGGTTAGCTCTTTTTCTCCTCGAGAGCTTTAACGAGGCCGGCCACCTTATCACCTGCATTGCCCTTGAGCGCAGAGATAACGTTTTTGGCAGGTGATTGCAATAGACCGACGATATCTCCAAGTAATTCGTTCTTGCTCTTGAGAGCTACTAATACTTCGAGTTGATCGGCGCCTACATAACAATCATCCTGAATGAAAGCCGCTTTAAATGCGGGTTTGTCGTACTTCTTTTTGAAGTCCTTGATCAGTCGTGCAGGCACATTACCTACTTCCGAAATCATTACGGCTGTATTGCCGTGCAGAGCCGGGAAGAGTGGGCTGTAATCCTTGCCTTCAACGCGTTCCATTGCCTTCTTCAAAAGTGTGTTTTTAACAACACGCATTTGGATACCGGCCTTGTAACATTCGCGGCGAAGTGAACTGGTAGCCTCGGCATTCAAAGAAGAAGTGTCCGAAAGATAGAAGATCTCAGTGTTTTTGAGTGCATCTACCAATTCGGTGATCTCTTGGTTCTTTTGTTCTTTAGTCATATAAAGAGTCCTCCGATTTTACCAGTGATTAGTTCACTGATCTTGGTTCAACATTTACCCCGGGACTCATTGTCGAGCTCATAGAGATGCTCTTAATGTAGGTCCCCTTAGCAGAAGAAGGCTTGAGTTTAATAATCGTTTGGATTAACTCGTTAGCATTTTCAGCAAGTTTGGTCGGATCAAAAGAGACACGGCCAACGCTTGCGTGAACAATACCGGTTTTATCGACTTTGAAATCGATGTTACCGGCCTTCTTTTCTGTTACAGCCTTTCCAACATCCATAGTCACAGTACCCGTTTTCGGGTTTGGCATCAGGCCGCGTGGACCGAGAACTCGGCCCAGTGCACCTACTTGCCCCATAACGTTGGGTGTGGTGATGATGACATCCACATCGGTCCATCCGCCTTTAATCTTTTCGATGTAGTCGTTTAAACCCACGTGATCAGCCCCTGCGGCTTTGGCTTCTGCCTCCTTGTCGGGAGTACAGAGTACCAATACGCGCACGGCTTTTCCCGTTCCGTGTGGTAGCGACACAGTGCCGCGTACCATTTGGTTGGATTTCTTCGGGTCTACACCGAGGCGAACAGCGATGTCTACAGAAGCGTCGAATTTTGTATTCGTGATTTTCTTCACGACCGACGCTGCCTCAGTGA
>Ga0315905_10006705_pt1 | contig 11700 bp, 8 predicted proteins | sample LakEriMetagenome_5_FD_203522 | JGI IMG/M metagenome (GOLD analysis project Ga0315905, IMG submission 203522) | Freshwater fungal communities from buoy surface, Lake Erie, Ohio, United States - Buoy 4 MA121 | ecosystem: Environmental > Aquatic > Freshwater > Lake | place: USA: Lake Erie, Ohio...
TGTGTGTGTGTGTGTGTGTGTGTGTGTGTGTGTGAAAATAAATAAGTATACAGGGCACTACACAACCTATGGATGTGAAGCCCGAGATAAGAGATGTCCTACAAAATAAAACTAAAAATTAAAAACATCAACACAACCTGTGGATGTGAAGCCCGAGATAAGTGATGTCCTGGGCGATTTCCTTCTTGGAGTTGAACTTTTTGCCGCGATACGAAAATTCCTTGCAAGTGGTGCAGCACATGGTGAACGGAATCATGATGCGTACTTCGATCTGCCAGTATCCATTGAACACACACACACGCACGCACACCCACCCACCCACACAGACACACACACACAAGGGTTGACGAACAGAAAGGCTTGCGGTCATCAGAGTGAGACGCACAAGCACATATCACACATCGCAATCCGCACACGTAGCTGCATCGGTGCACGTGTACTCGTCCGTGCTCGGTCCGACTGGTACGCTTGCCCACTGCCTTGTGCTCGTACTCTCGCGCGCCCACCCGCTCACAAGCGCACGCGCTCTCATTCTGGCGCTCGATTCACGCCCCGACCCTCCCTGCGACTCACCTGGCGATCCCTGGGCTTCGAGTTCTTCGGGAGAAGCTCCGGATCGAAATCCGGAGGATAGTACTTGTTGAGCACCTGCACAAGTCCGCCCGCACGTGCCGCCTCACATCACCAACAAAGCCTGCATCCTGGCACGGGACCCTTCACCACGGCTGCCCACGGCCACACCCGCACGACCACCGTACGCCAGATCGCAGGGCGGGCGTTGCATGGCTGCCGACTCGGGGCTGCCGATGCAGTCATCTCTGTCACTCCCTCTCACCCACGCTCACCTTTCGTTCTCCCATGTTGTGTTGCGCTTGAAAAAAAAGAAAAATCAACAACCATGCAGGGCGAGGCAACGGAGGGTCACGCCGGAGCAGGAGCGGCAGACGCCTCTGCCGCGCTGCAAAAGGGTACGTGTACGTTTCTGCTGTGCCCCCGAAGTATAGTGCCGCTGCAATTGCTGCGACATGTGCTTGCCCTGGTCCTGCCCCTACTTTGTCCACCCGAAACACATTGAGCAGCCGTGGAACCGCAGTGAGCAGCGTGGTACAACCCTAAAGCCTAAACGCTAAACGCTAAACCCCAAACCCTAAAGCGCTAACGCCCTAGAGCCTAAACCCAAAACTGAGCAGCGTGGTGCAACGCTGAACACTGCCTGCCGCTCGACGATGTGGTGCGCCGCGAGGTGTGGGACGGCTCCATCCCCATCCGGCTAGAGCTGGCCAAGCAGGACGTGTCCACCTTTGAGCCGCCGATGCCTTTTTACCTCCAGGCCCCGCGCATGGCATACCTGCCCCTGGCACTGGCGGCGGCCAAGGCATACTTTGCAAACTACGTGCCCTCAGTGAGTTGCACCGATAGGGAGATGTGGGTGGAGTACAAGAACGTGCCGCTGCGATGGCACCTCCCAACCGGAGTGCTCTTCGATCTCTTTGCGCATGGCGACGAGCTCCCGTGGGGTCTGACGTTGCACTTCTCGGGCGTGGAGGCAAAGGCGCTGCTGCCGTACGAAGACGAATCCAGCATCAAGCGGCACTTCCGCCAGGCGCTGAAAGAGGCAACGTGTCTGCGCTACGGCACCTGCAAACGCGTGAACAACCTGTCCAAGGCGCAGATGGAGCAGCTATGGTCTTCGCTCAACGACAACAAGTTTGATTGTTTCTCCCCTATTAATACTGAGCTGCTACGCCTGTCACAATCAGGGCCGGCGGGACTGGGCGAAATCAAGCGACTGCCCCTACGCATTCTGCTCCCTCATCTTCCGTCGCCTATTCAGCAGCCCGTGCAGCCCTTCAAGGATGATGGCTCACTGACGACCTTAGGCGAAGTGTTGTCACAACTACTACCCGGACAGTTTCCTGCGGGCTCCAAGGCTGCGAGCGACGCAGGTTCACCGTCGGACGAGACTGACAGGCCGCGCGTTATCGTCCAGGGCATCGAGGCACCGCTGAGCACGCCGGCGCTGTGGCTCTGCCAGCAGATGGCGTACGCCGATACCATGCTTTACATATGTGTTCGTCCTCCTCAGATCGCCGGGACTGCGCAGGCACTGTCCGCAGTTAGTGTTAGTGTCGAGAGCAGTAGTTAAGGTGGCTAAACTGCTGTCTTGAGAAAAATCATCAGCGTACGGCATGTATCTTGCAGCTCTGACTGCGCCCGACAGCGATATAGAGACTTTTCAAAAGTTTGTCTCTGGCGTGAGGCACAGTGTTTATTGTACACTGTAGATGAGATTCTCACGCCTATATATAGTATGTATAAGCTAGCATATAGGCTTGACAGAAGCGCCCGCTGAGATGTAGGGACGTGAATGCATGGAAAGAGTATAGCCTTGGGCCGCTCTGGGGACATGCCTCCTCCTCCACATGGGTAATGTACTCATCCAGTTGGGAGCGAGGGGGGAGATTTCAGGGCTTTATTAGGAGCTAATAAAGATGGATACCATCTGAGCACAGATGAAAGTGGGGGCTGGACTGGATTATTGGAGACGCGAAGCAAAAGAGACCGCGAAGCAAAAGAGGAACAAAAAGTTGAAAGAGACGAGAGCCCTTGAAAGTAAGCAAAAGAGACCAAAGGGGGACGTAAAGAGTCCTAAAAAGTATTGGACACGCTCAAATCCTATTGGAAACTCGACGCGAAGCAGCGATGCGATGTGCGAGAGCGAGAGAGAGGGACTCGCTTCGGCGTAGTGCGAGGCCCAGGAGCACATGTCTTTCGGAAGTCTGGCTAAACCTTTTCTTTTCAATTTACAGTATTAAACATCGTGAGTCTCACTTCTTGATTGTCAATAAACTTCTCTCTCTCTCTCTCTCTCTCGCGCGCGCGCGCTCTCTCTCAGTAATGTACAATGACAGGTGCTACCATGTGAGCGTAATAGATATTCTACGATCTCATCAACTTTGTGAAATTTCTCTATATCCGTCACGTCGCTGTTCGAGAGAGCGGGATTCTCCGCCTCTCCCATACCCCCTCCCTCTCCAAGGCTTGCGTCCTCTTGCTGTTAATCAACGGAGCGTGGTATTTCACCGCGGTTCTTCTTTCCTTCCACGGCCTTTCTAAATCTGCAAATTTATCTGATCTTGCCACACCCTTTCTAAATTTGATATTTTAGCTTGATGCAGCATTCGCACTCTTGCGCTTTAGCCGCTTAAGTACTTCGTCTTCAGTCTCCGACGGCGTCGTCACCGTATCGTCCCCGAGCACCATATCGTCGCTGAACATATCGGCAATCACCCTCAACGAACTAGTCATCGGAATGTGAGGCAAATGAATGTGCGGCATGTGAGGCACACGCGAAGCACCAGTCACACGCGAAGCACCAGTCATCACTGTGGCTTCGCAGTCGTTGTGTTCCTCGGATGCTCCGCTGTCGTTATGTTCCTCGGGAATAGTAGCGACTCCTTGCATTTCCGAGTCTTTCAAACGAACAGGACGTTGTGTGATACCCGCTTGCGGCGATGATTCGTCAAGTGCTGATGGTATCGCTAGCCGTACGTTAGCAACCTTGGAAAGGGGTGACTGTTGCTTTGCCTTCAGACGTCGGTCAACGGCGATAGTCCCCGGACGATTCGTCGAGAGCATTTCAAGGGCGCTTTTTCTTGTTTTGCTGAAGAAACGTTCAAGTTCTTCCTTGGCGGAGAGCGTGGTCTGAGCCGATGTCCTTGCTGTGTCGGTGGTCTGTGCCAATGTACTTGCAGTTTCAGCTGGCGTTTCGTTTTCTGACAACTTTGCGTGACCTGGCACATAATCGGCCTCAAAAATCACTTCTGCAGCTTGGAGTTGACAGATCTTCGCGACCGAGATAAAGCCAGGCCCATTATCAGCCGGCCCTTCCCCTTTGAGTTCATGTTGCTGTTCAAGGCCTGAGACTGCCATAGAGACTTTCTGGCCAAGCTTTGAAGCTGTGGAAAGGGCACCAGTGCCCAAGTCCTTGAGCTTGTTCGCGCCTTCCATTCCTTTCGCCATAGCATCAGCTCCTAAGTTTGTAATTTTCGCCATGGCATCAGCTCCTGAGTTTGTAACTTTTGACATGCCAGCACCCAGCGCCCCCAAGCCGACTTTGGACATGGCCCCAACGCCGAGGCCTTGCACTATGGATGCCCCTTGCAGCCCAAGGCTCATTCCCTTTTTCAGACCCGCGACGGCGGCGCCTCCTGCTTTCAAGCCCGCGCCAAGATGCATGAGATCTGCGGCCTTCGCCGATGCTGCTGCCAGAGCTTGCGATGCAGCCGTGGTCTTATCCATCCCTTGTGTTATCAGCTGGTTGTGGATCGCAATTTGAAGGTACTCAGGCGATGGGGGTAGAAGGGGTATGTACTCGTTCCGTCGCTTCTTTAGTTCCTCAACAGTTGTGTCGATATATCCAATCAAATCGTCGTCGTTGGTATGCAAAGGATCAAAAACGCTGGCGTCACTATCCCAGCACTCGATGCGAAAAGTAGCATTGCTGTCGTTACGGCAAAGCGCTTTGAGGCTGAGTCTGACTGCTGGCCACTGTGGATCAAGATTGTCATCGATGACAGTGGTGCGTTGAACCTCACTCCTCGAGCCATCTTGGTTGATACGGCAAAACTTCAGGTAGGGATCAGACTTTCCCCATGCCCCATCCAAGTTCGCCAGATGATGGCCACACATGTTCAGGATTAGTTGCGTGTTGCTTGTGCCTAACAAATCAACCACATCCTTTCTCGCCTTCATCGCTCTGTATTCTTTCAACTTAAAGAAAGACACCCCTCCGCCTTCATGGGCATCTAATCCGCTCTCTTCCATCCCTTCATAAACAATATTTTCAAGCAATCCTGCATCGTCCGCCAAATCCTCTTCCATTTCGGCCAGCGCCTGATGCCGAATGTTGCGTAGCAATGTCGCGGCTTCTTTCTTGGCCTCCCTTCTCATTTTTTCCTCCGTCGACATGCCCACAACATTATCCAAGGCCAAATCCAACCCCCATTCAACCATTCCTTTAGCTCCGCCAACGTCATGTTGAATATCTTGCCCTTGAAACCTCATTGACGATTTGGTATTCGCGAGCATTGACAAGTAGTCGCTGTCTTCCTCTTCTTTAGAATCGTAGGCTGATGAGGTGAGTGACCATGTGCCCATCGCCTTCATGTCAGACAAGAACCCTCCCTTCTTTGATTTCTGGGCACGTCGGTGTTTTTCTGCCGCTTGTTCTGTTTGATTCTTTGTGGTGTGATGGATCATCATTCCCGACGCGTCCATCATAGACCGCAGGCGCTGTTCCTCCTCCTCTGTGGTTTCTTCAGTGGTGAACTGGCTCATGAGGCCTCGTGTTTGCATTCCTCGAACTCGTTTCTGGATAATTACAGCTGCCAGCTGTCGGTTCGCCTCATCTTGATTGTAGAACGAATCCAGGTTCTTTTGGGTCTTGGCAAGGCGCTCTGCCATTTGTTGACGATTAAACCGAGCAATGGCGTCACTGCCCGTCATGTCGGTCCCCGTAACACTCTCCAAGATATCCGCAGCTCGTTCAATGCCCAGTTCCTGTCCCTTTTTGGACGTTATCAAGCTTGTTTGTACGTTTCCGCCTCGGAATCTGGCCTGAATTTTTATGGCCTCCTTATCAAGCCTTTCCCTTTCCTCTGGTGTCTTTGATTTAATGAAATTGAGGTAGTCTTGATGGACGGCAACCTGACCCAAGCGCTTCTTCCGCCTGACAAGCCTTCGATCTCGATCCCCTCGAGCAAGTCCCTGAATCTTGACGATCGCTTGCATCTCCTCATCTAAGTATTTCTTCTCAAACATGGCCTTCATCTCGGCTGTCAGTGTCTTCTTGCTTGGCCGGGTCTTCGACTTCGAGCGCACTGCATTCCCACGCGCTATCGTCTGAATGAGCATGACCGCTGCTTCTTCCTTCGACGTGTAATATTGTTCTCCCTCAGCTGAGTCCTGTTCCTTTTCTGCGTCTCTGAGATGTTTCACACTCTCCGTGTGCGCGCGTTCGAAAAGACTTGACAGACGCTCTTTGACGACATGCTCCACAAGCTCGTTTCTTCCTGGAGAGAGAGCTTCGCGACGAGATGAAGACTCTGACCATGAGGAGCCCAGCCTGAAAATCTCTGCCCGCACAACCAGCTGGGATATTTGAGCATTCTTTTTCGAAAAGTCGGAAAGAGCTTCTGCAAACTCTTCCTCATCTGCGTCAGCATGTTGGAGAGCTTGCAATCTGGCAAACGCGCCTGCCATTTCTTGACGCATTCTACGAACAAGGATTTCGCTGTCCTCGTGATAAACCTGGAGCGAGAGTGCCTCGTCTTCCAAGGCCTTGACTGCGGAGGCGAATGTCGCCAAGGCCGCATCTTGCGTACGATTGAATTCAGCGGCAGCAGCTTCAACACCCTCAGCTGTTGCCATCTCATCCTCCAACATTTCCCTCAGCTGCTTGTAATACGCAGAAACACTCGCACCTGCAGCTGCAGTCTTCTCCAGCGCACTTTCGGTATCTGCTCCCGCCCACTTGGGTGTCCGCTCCGGTGTAATCCTATTCTCACCCGACCTCGCCGAAGACTTGTTACTCTGGACGCCCTGTGATCCTGAAAATTCGGTTTCGCCCGGACCTACTTCATCGATGCTAGACATTGACCGGCGATTGGTCATCTGGTTTTCCCAGTCGCTGTCATCACCAGGATCCAGACCGCTAATAGCCTTCTCCAGCGCGGCCTCCTCCTCTTCAAATCGCTCGAAGTTTGACATGGCGAGGAAGGCTCTTCGCGCAGCCTGCTCTGCCTCGTCTGCCTCCTGCATCATTCGCACGGCCTCCTGCTCCGCGTCTGTGAGCGCCTGTAGTGCGATCTTGACATCCTCTTCTGATGTATCTTCGTCCACGATGACCGCTTTCAAATGAGCTTCCAGCTCAGCATATTGCCCGGCTGCTTCTAAACACTTGCGGCCTGCCTCTCGAGCCATCTCTTCTGCAGCTGCCTGCTGCTGCATCAACGCATCACCCATGTTGAGTACGGTTAGCTTCGCAGCTGTCATCATAAGGTCGCGCTCCTTGACAGATTTGCCACCATATGTTTTTGGACGCTCCGGTTCTCCTGCCGATGGCGCTGTCGTATTATTCTCTGACCCGCTGCGTTTGGACAACAGTTCGCTGCCCTCTCGCGCTAGGTCAGACGTTCCAGACACTTTCGAAATCCCCGAACCCCCGGAACGTGGTGTGTCGTCGGGGATGGGAACGAACGTTCCCTCCTCCGACTTCGGCAATGCACCTGATGCGTCGTCCGCAATCGTTAGCATCTGCGACTGTGATGCCACGGCATCCGCAATCAGCGCACCGGGCTTCTCAATATAATCGGTTTCAAGCTCGTTTTGCTCTTGCTTAACTATCGTGGCAGACTTCTTCTGGCATCGGACAGGCAGGACACGGATGCTGTCGTCCAATTTAACAGAAAACCACTGTCGATGTTCTTCATCGAAATCCATTGATATAACACGTCCCACCTTGCCATTGTATCTCTTCAAATTGCCTTGCAGCAGATTGATTTGCACAAGATCACCCACTTTGGGCGCTCTAGTTGCATGCGCTTGCATTGGCTCCCCACCTTCTTTCGCACGAGCAAGCCGCTCCATCCGCCCTCGAAACAAGCACTGAATCTTGATCGCGCGTTTCTCCAAGTCTGCGCGGCGAACGTTGGCCGCGAGCATACTGTCGATTTTCTTTCGACCCTCCTCAGATATCTCGTTTTTGTCAGTGATGATTGTCCGCAGGGTGATGTTTTTGTGCAGCGCCTCTGCGACTTCCTCGATGCACGCATCGGTGATGTTGTTGCAACAGACATTCAATTTGCGAATGGAGCGATTGTCGGGCTGCGCCTTTCGACCTCTGCGCGGAGGAATTCTTCGCATCGCTCGCATTAAACAGCGCATGCCAATGTCGCCGAGCACGTTTCCTTCCAGGTCTAGGTAGGTGACAGAAGAAGAATGGCGAAGACCCTGCTCGAGCAGTCCTGCGCCATCGCCGCCAACCAGATTGTTTCTCAGCAAGAGCGTATCTAGGTTCTTGGCCTCAGCAAGGGCATGTGCCAAGAGGCGCGAGGCAACGTAAGACAGTTGATTGCCTTCAAGATCCAGTACTTTCAGGGGACATTCGCTAGCGCCCAGCGCATGAGATAAATGGACGATGCCATCGTCACTCAACACGTTCAGATTAAGGTAGAGCTCCTGCAGGACGGTGTTCTCTTGCAGTGCTAGTCCTATCTCATTGCCCCCCTCGCGGGCGATACGATTATGCTTGAGTGACAGCCGTTTGAGCATCCAATTACCCTTGAGGGATGCGGCCAAGGCGGTGGCGCCTGCGTCGCCAATTTGGTTATGGTCGAGAATCAAAGTTTGCATGAAGCTCATTAAATGAGGTGTGCCGAGCAATGCAATGTCCGCCGTTATGATGTGCGACGCGACTTCATGCAGTGCCAAATGAAATTCGCAATTCATCCCTGTGTTCACTGTGCGCATTGCTACATGTCAGCGATAGAACGCAATTGTGCCAAATTTATGCGGCGAGAGGAAATGTCCACATTGGGGGGACAGAAACTCACCAAGACGCCGCCTGCGGGATCCATCCCAGACCACTTCAACTCTAGCACCATGAAATATTCCCTCTTGCGCATTTGCAGGCTCTATCCACACGATGGTGCCAAGCATTCCGTTCGATTGCTTCGCAAGTTCGGGGTTTAGTGAGAGACTCAATTTTCTGACAAATACCCTCATTCCAACCCGCGCTGGCACGTCCTTCTGTATCACAACCTCTTTCAACATGTGGTCCTGCACACAGTTTAGCATTCAAAATTTGCTGCAATCAAAGCGCCGACTAGGACATAACACGATAGGTCCATAGGCAAGTGCGCATATCATCCCACCCTTGCCTAATTGCCAGCACACTAATGAACTCTCTTTGGCCCGCTGATAGATTTTCCTCGTTCTCACTTCACCACCCCTTTTGTTTCACGAGTATGACAGACACGAGTCCCATGGTTGCCTACCTGAGTTGATTCGAAAGGCTCAAAGAGGGCAAGAGAGTCCTCGCCGGCGAAACCAGTGATGTAGTCTTCCTTCAGACCGGTCTTATCCCACACTACCGTGCATGTTTTGGACAGTCTGCTTTTACTCTTTACAGAGACAATGGTGCCCTGCACAATTGAATATCCACAATCAAAATCACACGCACACAAATGTTAGCGAATGAATGGAATAAAAGACAAATTAAGACCAAAGCCTCCAAGACCACGAGGGGGGGATCTTTATCCATTTTGAAACAGCACCAAAGCCAGCAGGCAAATCAAGAACTTTACACGGATAGGCAGCAGAAGCTTCTCACCACGTTATGCCCAGACTGCTGAAGTACTTCGGGTCGGCGCTCGAGAGCAACTTTGCTGAACACAACACGCATCAAAGCAGCTGGCTCGATGTCTTTGTCAATGATTTGCTCAGAAGTCTCCTCCTGCATGGCTGGATAAATCGCTTTTCTTTTAAACGGTTTAAACCCCGTTGGCGAAATCGCTGGTTTTATCGCTTTTGGCATTTCTAGCCCCATTTCGTCAAGATTTTCGCTATCTGGGAAAAGGTTGAGCACCTTGCAGAATTCTTCAAAGTTGATAACATAGTCGTAGTTCTTGGTGTTCATTAACATGCGCAACATCAAGACATCGGATGATAGGTCCACGGCCATCATTTGTGCTGCTTCTACCATGCCTTTCAGAGGAATTTTTGCTTCAAGACCATTTGTAAGCCGTTGATATGCATGGTTGGCCTTCGCATGCTTCAAGGACGGGTGCTCGATTAATTTCATGAGCGAATCTACGACGTCAGGATTCAGTCTAGTGTTACGTTCTAAATGCAAGGAATTGAAGTCAGCAGCAGCCCACGTGGCTTCATCTTCACCAAGCACCATAAAATTGATGCCGATGCGCAGAGCAGAAGTGTTCCCTTTTGAGTCCATTAGCCTCAGGCCATCGGCATCCGTAAGTTCGACCCAAATGTCCTTCAGATTGACGTTGCTCAATGAAAAGAGCTTGTGGAAGGGAACTTTTGCTCGCCCTATCAAACTATGCTCGCCTGGCTCGAGTATTTTGCCACCACGCAACGTTTTCCGACGTGCAAGTGAGAGCTCATGTATTTCAAGAGACATCAGCGTGTGCATGTTCTTGGCACTGAATCTATAGGCTTTGTGCCATTTGGGGTCGGCGTCGCCCTTCACGGGGTCAGTGCGGTATGCGATCCCGCCCACGCTAACCGTGGCGAAGGTGCTCGGTAACACTTCCTTTTTGCTTTGTGGCAACCTCGAAGGTACATTGCGTGCTTCCAGGATGCCCATCTCTAGAAATCTGCCTGCGGCGGGAGTAAATCGATAGCGTACCAACACTTGGCTTTCCTGCAATTCGCCTGCCCTGAGCTTTTCAGGATCGTGCTGACCGTATACGATCTTGTCGTCCTCATCACGAAGCGTAAGCCACATCTGCCCCATTTTGTCAGAGGCAGGTGGCTGAGATTTGGCCATGTTCGCGATATCAACCTTGCACGAGCCCATCAAGTCAGAGTCCCCGACGAAGTCCCAATCATAAACTTCAAACTTCATTTCCTGTCCTACCCAGACCCCCAGACTTTGGTCATCAAATGAAAAAGTCTCGTCCCAACTTGGCTGCAATGAATGTTTCACAACCTTAGTGCAATGCTTCATTCCATTGAGATTAATTTCTACAAATGGATCCGAAAGCCCCATCGCATCAGACTTTGGCAGATGGCGCGCCTTGACAATCTGGACCACGAGCAAAGAATCTTTGTATTGGCCCCTGTATCTGTCTTTTAGAAACACTATGGGGTCGTCTTCGTCATAATCAGATGGCCAGTTGTCGAGGACAAACGGTTGTTGCTGCTGCTGCATTCTAACTCCCTTGAGCACGCGGACAATATCGCCTCTTTCAAACTTTTCTGCCATGTCCAAGGCCGTGAGACCTCCCCTATTTTTGACCGTAGTATCGGCACCATGTCGAAGTAGCAGCTCGACTGTTTCCCGTTTCCCTTCCTTGGCCGCCACAATCAAGGGCGTGTTACCATCGCGGGTTGGAAAATTCACGGAAATTCCTGCGTCCAAAAGCAACCTCACACAGTCTGTACTGCCATTGCGAGCCGCATGGATAACGACGTTGTCTCCTGCATGACATGCCGCGTAGAATTGCTCTGGCATACAGCGAATAGTGCACTTCAGTGCACCTATTTTTCGCCTGGTCACGAAGTCGTGCAAATTAAACCAACCGTCGATAATCTCAGTTTTGCCTTGAAGGAGATCATCCAGGTCTTGAACACACAATCCAATACTCTTTGCGTCAGCATCAGATTGCTCTGAGTCCTGGAACAAGAGCTCCAGTTTTAGCCTCGCGTTTGTAGCAACATTCACGTTGCTAAATTGGTAAATCAGCAGCGTGTTCAATGTGCCAGACTTGCACGGAACCTCCTGAGGCGGAGAAACGAATTCTTGCTTGTGCTTGTCGCGCCCGACAGAGAGGCGCACGAACACTGTATCCTGGGTGCGTTCTGGGCCGGTTTGGCCCCGGCTAGGGTGGGGGGGGGGGGCGCCCCCCCCCCCCCGGCCCCCGCGGGCGCGAGCACGGGGAAAGAGAAAATAAA
>Ga0315905_10006706_pt1 | contig 11699 bp, 15 predicted proteins | sample LakEriMetagenome_5_FD_203522 | JGI IMG/M metagenome (GOLD analysis project Ga0315905, IMG submission 203522) | Freshwater fungal communities from buoy surface, Lake Erie, Ohio, United States - Buoy 4 MA121 | ecosystem: Environmental > Aquatic > Freshwater > Lake | place: USA: Lake Erie, Ohio...
GCCATTCACAAAAGTATACCAAAACTCACTGGCGGTCAGTTTGGTAATGGTCCTGTTAGAGGCAGATATTGTTCCTGATTGCGAGGTGATTTCAATGCTGCTGACACCTGATATTTGGATAACCTTTTTTTCAGCATCCAGTTTCCAAGTACCGGATTCACTTATGCTTTTCTTGTCCTTATTGATATAGGTGCGAGGATGTGAATTATTTGCCTGGTAGGTTTCCTCGTAATTGCTGATGAGCATTGAAGCTGTTGCATCGGTATTGTTCCTGAGGTATTGCTGCAGTTTCCATGTTTGAATCAGGTTTTGGTCACCTTTGCTGATCAGTCCTCCGGCTTCATATTTTTCACAGCCCATCAGGGTGGCAGTGAATAGTGCTATAAATAGGTAAATACGGGATTTGTTCATAAAAATAGTTTATTTTGTCCTTAACGTTTTTTATGGAATTTTGTTTTGTCCACCTTCGTTTTTTTCGATGGTGATCTAAGGATCACCAAACTAATTCGCTTCATGGACGAGTTTAGACTCATGTTTAACACCCCACCTGAGCTTATTTACCAATGGTTCCGTTGATTTAATCTTCTAAACAGGGTACTAATTCTCATTTCGCATTTTGCTAATTGAGAAAAATGAGTATCTTTGCGATATGAGAAAACACAATGGAATGCGCCCTCAGGACATTGTGATTCTGCTAAAAATAGTCCTGCTGGGTAAACAAGAATGGCAATACCAGGATCTTTCACGCTCTTTATACATCAGTGGAGCTGAAGTCAATACGTCATTGAACAGAAGTAAAGCTGCAGGATTGATAGATTACAATCGCAAGCGGGTTAATAAGCTTGCCTTGTTTGAATTTTTAGAACACGGACTGCAGTATGTATTTCCAGTCGAGCCCGGCCCTTTATCAAAAGGGATACCCACTGCCCATAGTCACCCCGCCATGAAGAAAAATATCATTAGCGAATCGATTTATGTTTGGCCGGATTTGAAAGGAAAAGAGTTTGGACAGTCTATTGATCCATTGTATGTAAATCAGGTTAAAGCGGCTATTGAAGATCCTTCATTGCATGAAGCACTTGCAACATTAGATATGTTGAGGGCTGGGAAAAGCCGAGAAGTAAAAATGGGTCTTCATTATTTAAAAAAAATCTTGAGTATTGAACAACCATCTTAACATAACAAGAATTAAATCGGTATATCATGCACTCAGTGTGCTGAGAGAGAAAGTTGTATTTGTAGGCGGTGCAACTGTTTCGTTATATATCGATAGCAAAACTGAAGAAATAAGGCCAACAGATGACATTGATGTTGTCGTAGAGATATATACTCATGGAGAATATGCTGCTTTTGATGAAAAGCTTCGAAAACTTGGTTTTGTAAACGATCAAACATCGGGTATAATTTGCAGATATATCATACACGGTCTAATTGTTGACATCATGCCCACCCAAAGTCAAGCTTTAGGATTTACAAACAAATGGTATCAACCAGCCTTTGAAAATGCAATTCATCATAGCCTTGGCGATGAGAGAATTAAAATTTTCACCCCCCCTTATTTCATTGCAAGCAAACTGGAAGCTTTTATACACAGAGGTAAAAATGACGGACGAACAAGTACTGATTTTGAAGATATAATCTTTCTACTAGAAAACAGGTCTACAATTTGGGAAGAGCTTGAAGAGGCAGAAAATAATTTATCAACTTATATAAAGGAGACCTTTAGGAAATTGATGGAAAAAGAAAATTTTGAAGAGTGGGTAAATTGTCATGCTGGAATTGGTAGAACTCCTGCTACTTATTTCATCATGGAACAACTTGGTAAATTAACGTCTGTAAATGTGAACTAAAAAAATCCCCAGCATATGCCAGGGATTTTGTAGTCCCGACAGGAATCGAACCTGTATCTAAAGTTTAGGAAACTTCTACACAAAAGTAGAATTTTAAAACGTTGATAATCAATGTTTTACGTCAAAAAATGTGTTACAAGTGTGTAACAAATCGTAGTTTTGCAGCACTTTTTGCAGCACATTTCCAGCACACTTTTTCTAAAACTCTAATACATAGAATTGAGATCTAAAATTAATTAGAATCCTGCAGAGTTTGGTACTACAAATTAGATATTCAGTTATCAATTTTATTGTGATACGATCATGGTGGAGTTATTCACTTATTACAATAGGGAATAATCCCGTTAGTCATTTTGTTAAGGTCTGTTATAGAGTGGAAAAAATATTTTCAGTCTGTTACAAAAAAAATGTTCAATATTCAAAATATTCTCCTTAGCTTTGTAGTATCAAAATAAAAAATGATCAAAAAAGGTAAACATAACACGGAGGTCGAATTCGATTTTAATAAGGACTTGTTTGTTCAGTTCATAAAAGAAGATGACGACAAGGACTACACTGAAATTGCACCGGTGCCAGACAAGGTTATTCCTATTGATGAATACCTGAAGGAAACGTTTGATGTTCAACAGTGGTATTTGTCACCTGCCTCAAAATCTAGCTCGCTATATATTGGGTTCATCAAAAAACAGATAGCAGAATTAGAGAAAGTTAAGGCACAAGCATTGGATACATATCTTAATGCACTTGTGGTTCCAAATCAAACTCTAATTGAGTCAAATCGACGAGTTACATACTGGAGGGTTCGAATTCAGAGGCTCCGAGAAATTTTAAAAGGACGATCCTCAATTTTACTTGTTAGTCATACAAAAAAGGAACAGAAGTACCATGTTGTAAAAGGATATTGGTCTGATGATTATGGTAATGTGACCCGCAGCTACAATAAGTCCTTCCTGAAGTTAGGGGTGGGCTTAGAAACAAGACTGCAAGACATTTTTGAACAAATGGATTATGAGGTTCGGTTGGAAGTAAAATTCAAAAAGGATAAAGTCCGCACGGCTGACATGGTAATTAAGAAAGGTGATCAGGAGTTTGTTGTTGAATACTCCAAAATGGAGTTAAAAGATCTTGCGACCTTCTATCTTAATCACTCCATGTGGCTCGATTATCAGAAACTTTATCAGGTCAAAAAGGAATAGTTTTTTTTGCCCTTTTTACGTCTGTTACAAAAAAAATGTATACAATTTAAAACAAAGTTTTATGTCTAAAAAAAATCACCCCGCTGCGAAAGCAGCAAGAAGAGCAGAGAGAAAAGAAAGAAAATCTGCTAATGTATTTAACTCTAATTATTCATCCCTTAAAAATTTAAACATGGGACAAACAAGCAAACGTGGCAGCGCCACAAAAGATCCAAAGGATATTAAGATAGGTATATCCTTCTTTATGACTTTCGTAAATAGTGTTTCAACAATAGACTACACTACCGACTTGGATAGGTTTACAAACACCTATAGTTACGTTAGAAACCATCCAGCAGGGGTACTAGAATTTCGTAGACAGATGTATGAAAAATTGATGGACTTAATCAATTCAAACGCACCTATTGATGAGTATTTCTATACAGTTGGGATGCATTACTTGGTAACATTTGACTCAGTAAAAAAGATGTTAGAGGCGCTACCACATTCAGCGCTTGGATTTATGATTGAGCCAATCAAAAATGATGCTGATCATGCCATGGTACTCGCAGTCGACTACGATAGCTGGGAATATTCAGCATTAACCAGATTGGCTGCATAACCCAAAATTTATAAAACTAAAACAAAAGAAATGGAAAAGAAAAAAATTGAAGGCGCAATTAAGATTACCAAAGTTGCTCGTTATGGTACTTTAGTATTTGAATCTACGAAGGGTGGTAAAGAAAAGTTAGTAACAAAGTTAGTTGACATTATACCGAAGACACAGAGGGTACAGGATTTATTAGAACAGGTAATGGAGATGAGTGATAATCCCATTATTTTTTTGGGGTATGATGATCACATTATTGGATATGACGCTAGAAGCAATGCTTTGGTGTATGATGCGTTGGGTATTATCAATCAGATGACTGATGAGAACATGAAGTACGATGAGGAGCAAGGAACGAATGATACTAATTGGGAGTGGGAGGATTATTATGACCATGCAACAGAAATAGTGGATAGTGGTGAGTTAACAAGTGTTTCCTTAATTACAGGAAGGAATGAGCAGGCAACGCCAGAAGAAACGGTTCATCCTATTTTGATGAATTATTTTTTAGTAGACTAAAACCCCAAATTATGAGTAGAAAAATTAGAAGTCCTGTAATGGACAATTTTGGCACGCTGTGCTGTGAAACAAAAAAGGGTGCAATAGTGGCACCCAATCAATTTAACAAATTCCAAAAAAGAAAAGTATGGAACAAAAGTACATGAAGTCAGAGGAATTAAAAAACGTTTTCCAAGCTGACTTAGAGTCGATCTACGAGATTGAAATTGAATCGTTGGTAGCAGATGTAAAAGTAAACCAAGTTGTGAACCCTGTTCTTCTGTCATCAGACGGCAAGTTGCTGGATGGTTATCGAAGGGTAATGGCAGCTATTGAATGTGGGATAGCGGAAATCCCTTACATGCAAATCAATATGAGTGCAACAGCTGAAAACAGAGTTACCCTGAATCAACACAGAAAAAAAACATGGAGGGATGACAGAAGTGACCTGGTGATTTCCTTCGAGACTTTTGGCAATAAACAAGGTCAGAAGATGCCATCAGGGTATAATAGGTATAAGGAAATTGCAAAGAGAACCAGATGTAAATACAAGGATGCAAAGTCTTTGAAGCAAGTAGAGGGTATCCTTAAAAATGACGTAGAGGGGTATCCGTTTGCCTATTGGATGTTGGCGATGAATTCAGATCTAAAGTCTATTGAAAGGATTATGGATGTGATGGGAAAAGGTCAATATCCTGAAATCGTTGCAGAGGTAGTAAAGATGAAACTGAGTCCCAAGTCAGCAGTTAAAGAGATAGAAGAGTTGGAGAAGAATAGTATGCTTGGAATTAATTCCTTCAAATTACCAGTGACTAACAGTGAGAATGTTATTGTTCACAGTGGATATAAGGAAGATGTGATGAAGATTTTGGAATCTGACAAAGCAAAAATGTTCTACTTCGAACCTGATACCTGTACATCAACTTTTGATGTAAGCTACGACTGCAAACGGGACAAGAATCATTTGGTTTCTGTTTATGCAACGAGATACGCCCAGGAAATAAAGTCATATGTGGACGGTCGTATGGATGATGAAGGTTCATTTTTCATCGCAGTCAAAGAGTTCTACTTTAATGGTATTGCCAGACAATTACCAAGTGAAATGGTGCGCGCGGTTGTAAAAGAGACTGGCTTGATCTACAAGCAGACTTTGTTCTGTTCATCCGGGGATAGTTTGGTCAAAGTACAAAAGGGTAATCAGCTCAAGGATTCCATTACACACCTTCTTTGGTTTGTGAAAAAGGAAGATACGAGAGTGGTTGGAAGTACATTTCCAATGCAAATGGCTGATAAGGTGGGTGATGATGCTCCTTCGATTTATAGACACTGTTCCAACTACATCGATAGTCAGAGAATCCCTGATGTAATTATGAACTATCGTGAAAAGGGTTCATCAGTAGATGCTGCAGCAATTATCCCCATGTTCCTCTGTACTAAGGAAGAGGACTTGGTGGTTGATTTATCAATGAAGGGAGACCTTTCTGTAGCAGCCACTATTATGAATCGTAGGTTTATTGGTATTGCACCTGATGCAAAGAAAATGAGCACAGAGTCAAATGCCTTGGCTGATGCTGTGAAGTCTTTCAGTAAGGAGTACGCTAGTATTATGTCCAATCCAATGATGGATGAAGTAGCTGCATAAAATGTAGCTGATAACCTTACGGTGTATAGGTTAACCGTATTTTTTAACCACTTTCAAGGTCTCTAATTGCGTTTAGGTAAACGACATAGAATTATTTCAAGTCTACATTTTGATGAAATCGTAGCTCCTCTTTTCGAAGACAAAATAAGGAGTGTAGATTTTGATGATCTTATTATACCCAAAAGGGCGGCCAGTTTCAAATTGGCTGATATCTTAGCCATAGAACGAGGGTTAAAAAATGGAGACATCGAACAGATAATAACGGTTAATCCTGACCTTATGGTCACTGACGGACTTAAACGTTACTATGCCATGAAGAGATTGGGTTTCAAGAAGGTTCTTATTCAGGTTGAAAAAGAATCCTCTGATGAAAACGGAAGTCCATTTACTATTTTAAACTGAGTATGTACCAATTTTTCTATTTGAGGAACTTGAAGAGTAAGCCAAAGTGGGCGACTATCTGTCGAGCCGTATACGACGACCGTACACCAGTTATTAGGGAATCGCTGAAGATGAAAATACCTATAAAGTGTTGGGATGAAGATCAACAGCGGGTTCGAAAGACAGAGGAAGTAGATTTTGAGCGGATTAATTATGTGATCAATAAGTACAAGTCAGAATTTCTAGAAAAGAATGAGCGTGCGGTTAAGAATAACAAGGAGTGTTTCCTTGAATTCTCCTATGACCATTTGGAGAAGGAGTATAGTAATGAAGAAACAAAAACCAAGTACCGAACGGTTTTTAATTCACTGCGGGAGTATTGTGAGAAGGAACTTGGCCTTCAGGGGTTACCTATACATACACTGAGTAAAGTTGATTTCATTGTTGGGTATAAAAAATGGGCACAGAATACACAGTACAAAAGACAGAGGGAGGGTAAGAAAAAACGTGCGAAGACACTCTTCAATTATGTTTCAGTGATTCAGTCGTTTGTCCATAAGTATAACGCTTTACATCCTGAAAAGGAGGAAATCAAGACGGTTCACTACATGTTAGGAATCAAAGATTTTGACCAAGTTGAACCTAAGCTCCTACAGCCAAAGGAGATCAATAATTTGATAAATTTTAACCCAATTAATACCAGCAGGAGTGATAAGTCTCTTGCAGCCAAGTACCATTTCCTCTTTCAGTTTTTCACAAGTGGTCTCAGGGTCAGTGATATTCTTTTGTTGAACTTCAAAAATTTTAGAGATGGCCGTATTAAGGTCATCATGAAAAAGACTGGTAAGTTGAATAGTTTACCTCTTACTTTTAAAGGTTGCAAAGCCTTAGGGTATTTTTATCCTGCAGAGTATGAACAAGCGGTTAACAATAATCTCCTTGGGGGTATTGATTTGACTCAAAATGAACTAGAGAGTTTGGTGATGATAAAATCAGCGAGAGTTCCATTGGAGTCCATGAATATTCATGACTTGCACGAACTGCTGCAGTTTTTAAAAGAGGACAGGAAAAATGACAACCAAAGACGAATAACCCACTTGAAAGCAGTAATTGAGAAGGTCGAAAATTTGATTGCAGATTGTATGTGTGAGATTATGGGATCAAAACCTGCTGGATTGGTCTTTGATTATTTGGACAACGAGGAGTTTAAGGATTTAAATGTACGAGAGAAGTATACCTTAACCAAATACCAGAACTATCTGTTACACAAGGGTAGGGCAACTTACAACAGTAGGTTAAAAAGAATTGCACGGGATCTCGGAATAGATAAGATAACCTCTCATGTGAGTAGACATAGTTTTGCTTACTATATGTTAGATACGGGTTCAACGGTTGAAGAGATATCGTATGCCCTCGGTCATTCAAGTATAGATATAACCCAGCACTATATCCGTCAGTTCCCAAGTAAGTACAGTGACAAGGCCATTAGGAGATTCGAGTCACATTTTGATTTCTAATATCCCAACCTCCTCCCCCGCAGGAATACCTGCAGGGGGTGGTGCAGGGAGGAACTGCCGTATTTTCCCTTATATATACATATATATGAAGGGGGTATATAAGGGTCAATTCCGTTCAAAAAATTTTTGGCAGATTTTGTCCAAAATTCAAAAAATGGTAGAATACATAAAAGTGATTATGTGGTGGTTAATTCCGTGCAGGGGTTTAGTTGGCTAAACATTCTGGGTACTTGAGTTTGTATAGTTCAAATAGAGACTCTCTAACGATGTCTGATTTTTGACGGCGGGTCATGTTACATAGTTTCTCAAGTCTATTTTTTTCTATTGTATCGATTCTTAGTCTAACGAATTCTGTTTTAGTTGTTTCTTTTTTGGTTCTCATATCTATGCTTTCTATATAAATATCCGTTGAGAGAATAAAAATGTCCCACTTGCCATATTTTTTGTGGCCACAAGGGATTTAGGTAGTTCCCGTAGTATTTATAATAAAATGGAATACAATGGGAAACAAAAACAAACAAATAAAAGGAATTTGGATACCTGAAGAAATCAAGGTTGATAAAAAATTAGATTGGACAAATAAAGCTTTGCTATCTGAAATCTATTCACTCTGTGAGTTACCAGATGGATGCATTGCCTCTGATAACCACTTTGGAAAACTATTAGGTATCGGAAGAACATCAGTAAACAAAAGAGTAAACAAGTTGGAGGAGTTGGGATATATCACTGCCAGAAATCACTACAAGGGGAATCAATGTATTGGAAGGACAATCACAAGGGGTAGTTCTGTTGGGAAACATACCCTAGTTCCCGAAGTAGTTGGAGGTAGTTCTCCTGATATTAACTTGGTAGTTCCCGAAGTGGAGGTTGGTAGTTCTGTTGAGAACACAATTAATACATTTACTAATTCAGATATAAAAATACAAGATACTATATCAGATACTGGTGTTGAGATTATTAATCTTGGAAATACAACAACTAGTTACATGGAAAGCAAGTATGAGGATTTGGCAGAAAAATTAGTTGAAGAGTCTAGTCTGGGCATAGATATTTTTTTCTATTTAGAAGACAGTACCATTAAGTTATTTAGAGATGCTGTTAGTCCGGATGAGTATAATCGAATATATCCTTTGCTAAAAGAGTTCCAGTCTATAGGTAAAACATTATATGGTAGGTAGTTGACCCCCAACATAAAAGTGAGTGTAACGAACGTAGTCGAAGTCTAAAGACTTCGTTCCCTCCCCCAAGTTCCGCTCGGCCCCCTCCCATGAATAACCTCTGGGAATATTCCCGGAAGTAACGTGTAATACATTATTTGTCGTAGAGGATGGGATAATGAGTTTCTGGAACAAAATTTCTACATATTCACTTCAATGTAGAACCTGATTTGTCATTTTAGTATTAGGATATCAAATATTCATAAATGAGCAAATACCAAAACTGTAATGTGAAAAGTGATAAGAAATCATCCCATTCGTCAGTGCCTTATATTTTATAAAAATATTTCAACGAATGAAACAATGTATCACAGGGTGATATTTATAATAAACTTAAAACATGAAATTCAAAAATCAAATTAGTAAAAAGAAAAACAACGATAGTAAAGGAGTTAAAATCATAGTAACTGAGCAGCAGTTTCGAAGACTTATCGATAGGGTAGTTACAGAAGATGATAACAGGGATGTCTATAAACTTAATTCTCTAAACGTTATACAGGATGGAAAGTAAAATACCAACTACCGACATAGCGGTTTTCAGTTTCATAAAAGACTCTCAATTCAACTCGATTGATAACTGTAAAGAGGAATACATCTATGTTTCCCAGATACTCTCTAGACTGATTGAGGAGCATAATAGTGAAGCAAGTAAAATTGGAATAGGTGGATATCTTGAAGATGTTTCTGCTTATATCTCGTTTATCGTTGCAAGTTATAACAGTAACCGAAAGTTTTTGAATATTGAAAAGTCGTCATATGACCCAACAGAATTTGATCCTGATTCTCTGCCAATCAAATTACCAGACAATTTGCGATCTGATCAGTAAAAAATAGGCTTCATAGCAATATGCTAAACAAATCCCCAGGCAATTTGCGATCTGATCAGGGGAAAAATAGACTTCATAACTTTATGCTAATCAAATTCATAGACAATTTTCGCTCTTGTCAGGAAGAAATAAACTTCATAACTATACGCCAATCAAATTCCCAGACAATTTGCGATCTGATCAGGAAAAATTTCTGATCATGCTGAAATCGGTCGAATCATGATAATTCGTAAAGTGAGAGAGCTTGACTGGTCTCAAAATTGGTATACCGGAGTGTAGTTGAAATATTACTATGTCCAATTAGACGACTAACCTTTATCAATGACAAATGGTCACCCATTTCAAATCCTTTTCTTATAGAACCTACAATAAAACTTTTTCTGAGTAAGTGGCTGGAACAGTGGCCTATATACCTAACCTTGTAATCTTTCATTATAACTTTTAAAATCTTGTTGAAATACTGTATAGTCATTGGTGTTCTACCTTTTCCTTTCTGTGACGAGAATATATAATGTGACGAGATAGGATTTAAAATCTCAATCACCACATCCAAGACCTCTCGTAGTTTACTAGACATCACTAAAATCCTCTCTTTTCCTGTTTTCTTCTCAATGCGTATAAATCTCTCTCCAACATTTAAACCCCTTAAATCGTCCCATTTTAGTCCCAGATTGTCAATAACACGGAGTCCAAGTCGTGTGCCAATGGAAACCATGAGAAGGTTTCGAGCTGCACTAGTTGTTTTTTTGAGTTGAAGGTCTCTGAGAAGTCTAGATTCGAGGTTAACTACAGTCTCCCAGTCCAAACTGTAGGTTGTAGTCTTCTGATTTTTCTTTGACATGATGAATATTTTAAATATGAAATAGGTTCATGGCTAAAATATTCTGATTTTTAAGGATTGCCTCTTAAGTGAACATTTTTTAGCGCATCTTTAGCCAGTAAAATCGTAAGGCGTTGAAATTCAATCAATGTTCACTTTGAATAAAAAGTGAAAGTAATCTTTATACAATTTGAACTTTACGGTTAGTCTCATAATTTGGGTATAATAGATTTTAAGCTTTGTCTGGCTAGGGAGACAATAAAGGGTAATAAAAAAATTAGGAAGTGAGGATGTCCTTCCATGATGTTATGCTTGATATTATTGGAATTATCTTTTTTAGAGTTAACTATGACTACATATCCAATTAAATGAATAATATAGTTATTTGTGCCACTAAAATATTCATCAATCCATTTAGAAAATTTAAGGGTCGAAACTGTTGTTTTTGAATTGAATCAAATATTGTTAATCTTTCTTTAAATTAATTTTTAAAAGATTAAACATTTAAACATCAAATCTCCAGTCAACTTTCATATTTTCACTAGCTTTGCATTTGTTTACAATGATTCAAAAACCTATCATATTGATGTTGACCCTAATTGGAATGTTTTTACTTTCCGAAAAGGTAACTGCTTGTGATAAAAAAGGAATTGATAAAGAAGTTACTCACAAAATAGAGCACAATCAAAAAATTAGCACACAGTCAGAATGTTGTGATAATCATGAAACGAAACTTGAGCATAACTGTGAAAAGAATTGCTCACATGAAAATTGTTTTTGTAATTCAACTTTCCAAAATTTCTTTTTTAATCAAAAAGATGTGACTTTAACTCTTCATGATCTAAATGTTGTCAAAACGAAGTTTCCAATTTATCGACCTTCGTTTTACAAGGATGTTTCTATTTCTGTGTGGCATCCTCCTAAAGTGGTTTGAGCGTAACACTTTTAGTAGAGATCATATTTTACTTATTATATTTTATCAATTTAAATTTCAAAAAATGAAATCAATAAAATTATTGATGGCAATTGCCGTTGTATTATTTACATCTTTTGTAAATGCTCAATCAAAAACAGGCATAATTAAGGTGCTCAATGCATATATAGAATTAAAAGACGCATTAGTAAAGAGCGATGGATCATTGACTTCCGATAAAGCAAAAAT
>Ga0315905_10006707_pt1 | contig 11698 bp, 10 predicted proteins | sample LakEriMetagenome_5_FD_203522 | JGI IMG/M metagenome (GOLD analysis project Ga0315905, IMG submission 203522) | Freshwater fungal communities from buoy surface, Lake Erie, Ohio, United States - Buoy 4 MA121 | ecosystem: Environmental > Aquatic > Freshwater > Lake | place: USA: Lake Erie, Ohio...
GCACGATTTCCGCGGCAGGATCTTCCTCACCTCCGAAACCCACCTCGACGGCTTCGAGGCGATCGATCGGCCGATTCGGGTGCCGCCGCTGCGGGTGCGCCGCCAGGATCTGGGCGAATGGTTGCGCTACGGCGTGCGCCAGAAGGCCCGCAGTCTGGGCTGGAGCCCTCCGCCCCAGGTGAGTGCGGCCCTGGTGAAACGGCTGCAGACCTACGACTTCCCCGGCAACATTCGCGAACTCAGCCAGCTGATCGATCGGGCTCTGCGCCAGTGCGCCACCAGCCGGCCGGTCGAACTGCCTGAAGATGTGTTTTGGACTGGAAGCCGCCAGCAGGCCCGCGCTCGCTTCGAGCTGTGGCGCTGGAAGCCGCAGCTGCGCAACCTGATGCGCTCACCCCGCCTCTGGACCACCCTGCTGTTTGGGGTTGTGAGCTGGGTGTTCGTGCTGGTGAACCTCTGGCTCTGGCTGGGCCCCCAGGACCGGGCCCACAACGGTGGCCTCAACCTCTTTTGGGCCTGGTGGTGGCCGCTGATCTTGCTCAGCTATCCCCTGGTGGGGCGGCTGTGGTGTTCCTTCTGCCCGTTCATGGTGTGGGGGGAGATCAGCCAGCGGCTGGCGCGACTCCTGGGCTGGCAACCGCAGCGCTGGCCCCGCGGCGACAGCGACCGCTGGGCTGCCCCCCTGCTCGCTGCCGGTTTCGCCGCGATCCTCCTCTGGGAAGCGGTGGGCAACCTCGAGAACACCGCCTGGCTGAGCAGCTGCCTGCTGCTGCTGATCACCGCTGGCGCCGTGGTGGGGTCGCTGAGCTTCGAGAAGCGCTTCTGGTGCCGCTATCTCTGCCCCGTGGGCGGCATGAATGGTTTGTTTGCCAAGTTGGCCATCAGTGAGCTGCGGGCCCAGATCGGCACCTGCAGCGGCAGCTGCACCAGCTTTGCCTGCTTCAAGGGAGGGCCGGCCGAGGGGGAGGGCTACGCCACGGCGGGCTGCCCGGTGGGCACCCATCCGGCCCACCTAGCCGACAACCGCAACTGCGTGCTCTGCCTCACCTGTGCCCAGGCCTGCCCCCACCGCTCCGTGACCTTGCGGCTGCGGCCCCCGGCCGCTGACCTGCAGCGGTCGATGGACCCCCCTGCCGGTGAGGCGGGGTTGATCCTGGTGCTGGCGGGGGGGCTCTGCCTGCACCACTGGGAGCGGCTGCTGGGGTGGCTGCCCGGAAAGGTGGCGGCGCTGGCGAGCGGCCATGGGCCGGCTGCGACCACCCTCGCCGGTGGTTTGGGGTTCCAGGCTCAGGAGGCATTCTCCTTGAGCGAAGGCCCCTTGCTGCCCCGACTGGCCATCGGATGCCTGGCCCTGGCCCTGCCCGCCGGCCTCTGGCTGGTGGCGCGCAACGTCGCCGCCCGTCTGCTGCCGGGCCGGGGACGACCCTGGCTGCTGCTCTATGCCCTGCTTCCCCTGCTTTGGGGCTTGATGCTTGCCCATCACTTGACCCTCGGCATGGCCGAGGGGGGGTTGGTGTTGCCGGTGAGCGCAGCACCGCTGCTGGCTGAATCCCGGCTTGGCGAAGGGGCCGAGTCCCTGGCCGCCGTCCTAGCGGGGTTGCCTGCCTGGGCTGCTGATCCCCATGTGATCGGCTTCTGTCAGACCCTGGTCGTGGGGTTGGGCCTGATCGGGTCCGTGGTGCTGCTGCGCCGACTGCTGCTGCCCGGTCGCATCGGCTGGCTATTGCAGGTAGGGAGCACCCTGATCCTGGCTGCTGCTGGTCGTTGGCTGATGGGTGCGTATTGAGCACCAGTGAGCGATCGCAAGGCCTCCGACCAGGAGCTCAACCAGGCCATGATCGAGAGCCTCTGCAACAGCGGCAATCTCGATCCATTGGCGACAGGCAATTGGAACAAGGCGCTGATCTGAGTGCGCTGGAATCAGAAGCAGAAGGGCAGGTACTGGGTGCGGCAGGCGGTGTAGCCATCCACCAGGGCACCGAGGCCGATCTGGTGGAGGATACCGAAGCCCGTGAGGCCTTCGACCACCACGCCGATCACCAGGCCCACCATGGCGGCGCGGCCGTTGATCAATTCGACCCGGCGGAGCTGGGCCAGGTGCACCTGACGGTCATTGGTCTCATCGGCCTGGCGGCTAACCCGGGAGTTCTGGGCGGCGGGGGACTGGGCCATGGAACAGCTGCAACTTTGCGATTTCTAACGCATTGGCGGCCATGTCCGCGATCTCCCCTGGTGATGGGGTATAGCTCAGGGTTATGGGGTAAGGCTCAGGTTTTGGTGGGATGCCAGCTGCCGCCGGCCACCAGCGGCGCATGACGCACCTGGCGGGGGCTGCCCAGGTACACCCAGGCCTGCCGGCCGTCGTTCAGGCTGAGCACCTGGCGGTCGTAGAGGCGGGGGTAGCCCTCCAGCTCGTCGAGCCGCGCCAGCCCGCGCTCCTCCACGGCATACACCTCCCCGATGGCCATGCCCTCTCCGATCACCGCCATCGGAAAGGGGCCGAGGTCGTGCAGGAGCACCCCGTTCAATTCCGCTTCGCCCTGCCAGCTGGCGCCCTCGAGCCAGTGGTGATTCTTTTCACCGCGTTTGAGGGTGCCGTAGACGAACACGAGCTGCCGTTCCTGTGGCAATGCCCCAGGCGCCATAGCGAACGCGCCGTGGGTCACAGGATCCTGGGGCTGCTCGTGCAGCCCCGCTGCTCCCCTTTCACGTTCGGCGCTCCGCAGTCCGCAGGATCATCGTGATCGGCGGGCTGGGCCATGGCGGCAGCCGGTGATGGACAGGCCGTTGATAATGCCCCGATTCGCACCGGTTTCGATGACCATCGCTCTGCTGATCGCCCTGGCCGGTTCCCTGGCCCTGATGGCCTACATCGTGAAGAGGCTCGAGCGCGCCTGAATCCGGCCATCAGAGCCCCTCAGCCCGCTCCGCATCGGCCCGCAGCCGGGCCAGCCGCTCCAGCACCGATTCATTGCTCATGCGGTTGTTGAGCCGCTCGGCCAGCAGCGGAAAGGCCAGGGGACCAGGCCTTGGCGTGAGCTCCAGCACCACTGTGGCGGCGCGTAGTCGCTCCAGGGCCGCCGCGATCCGCTCCACCTCCAGCTGTTCGCGCAGCACCTCAGCCCTGGCCTGAGCCAGCAGCCGGTTGCCGGGTTCATGGCGGCTGAACACATCGAAGAGCAGGGCCGCGCTGATCTGCAACTGGCCGCCGCTCTTGCCTTTGCCCGGATAGCCGTTGTTCACCAGCCCCGCCACCTGGGCGATGGCGCGGAAGCGGCGGCGACAGAGCTCCGACAGGTTGATCGCCATCGCCAGATCGTCCAGCAGGTCTTCGCCTGCCAGCAAGGCCTCGCCGTGCTGCTTGAACAGCTCGCCGAATGGGTAGCCGCGGGGGGCCAGCAGCTCGAAGCCGTAATCGTTTACCGACACCGTGATCGTGCCCCGCTGGTGGCGCGCGAGTCGCCAGGCCCAGAGGAAGCCGATGCCCTCATGCACGAAGCGTCCCTCAAAGGGGTAGGCGTAGAGGTGGCTGCCCTCGCGGCTGCTGCAGACCTCCACCAGCAGCTCGCCGGGCCCGGGGATGCGGGAGAGATCGCTCTGGCGATCGAGCAGAGGAGCCAGGGCCAGGAGCTCGGGGCTGTCTAGCTGACAGGCGGCGCAGCGGCTCAACTCCTGGCGAAGGTGGTGGCTGAGCAGATCGGAGAGGGCCAGCTGGCCGCCGGCCCAGGCCGGCACGGTGCTGCTCTTTTTGCTGGAGGCCTTCACCTGGGCGGTCATCTCCCGCAGCCGCACGAACTCCAATCCCCGGCCCGCAAAGAAAAAGGTGTCGCCCGGCTTGAGCCGAGACACGAACATCTCCTCCACATGGCCGAGCACCGCCCCGCGCACGTAGCGCACCGTGACGGCGCGATCGGCGGTGATCGTGCCGATCTGGAGCCGGTGGAGCCGGGCGATGGCGGGCTCCTTGACCCGGTAGCGGAAGGGGGGGACGGGGGCTGGCTCCCGCTCCAGCTTGCGGAAGCGCGGGTAGGCCCCGAGACAATCGCCCCCATGCTCGAGAAATCGCAGACACCAGTCCCAATCGGCGCGGGACAGCTCGCGGAAGTTCCAGCAGCGGCGCACCGTTTGCCATTCCAGCTCAGGCTCGAACCCCGGCCCACAGGCCAGACCGGTGAGGTGTTGCAGCAGCACATCCAGCGGTGCCTGGGGCGGGGTGCGGTGTTCCACCAGCCCTGCCGCCAATCCCCGCCGCATGGCGCTCACCTCCAGCAGTTCCAGGGCGTTGGTGGGTAGGAACAGCACCTCGCTGCAGCCCCCCGGCCGGTGGGCTGAGCGGCCGGAACGCTGCAGCAGCCGCGCCAGGTTCTTGGCGCTGCCGATCTGCACCACCCGCTCCACCGGCTGGAAATCCACCCCCAGATCCAGGGAGCTGGTACACACAACCCAGCGGATCGATCCCTCCTTCACCCCCGCCTCGATCGCCTCCCGCTCGGCCCGGTCGATGGCGCTGTGGTGGAGGGCCAAGGCCCCCTCCATCTCCGGGCAGGCCCAGCGCAGGCACTGGAACCAGCGTTCCGCCTGGTTGCGGGTGTTGGTGAACAGCAGGGTGGAGATGCCTGGATCGAGAGCTCCCACCAGCACCTCGTGCATGCGCAGCCCTAGGTGGCCGGCCCAGGGAAAGCCGTCGATCGCCTCGGGCAGCAGGCTGCGGATCGAGGTGGAGCGCTCCAGGGCGGCGCTGATGATCTCCGGTTCGCGGTCCGTGCCCACGGCTGCCCGGGCCGCCTCCTCGAGGTTGCCGATCGTGGCGCTGATCGCCCAGGTGCGCAGTTCCGGCCGCAGACGCCGCAGCCACCCGAGGCAGAGTTCGGTCTGGCTGCCGCGCTTGCTGCCGAGCAGTTCATGCCATTCATCGATCACCACGGCCCGCAGCCCGCTGAACAGCCGTTCGGCATGGGGGCCGCTCAGCAGCAGGGCGAGCGATTCCGGGGTGGTGATCAGGATCTCGGGGGGTGCGTTGAGCTGGCGGCTGCGCTCAGTGCTGGGGGTGTCGCCGTTGCGCAGGCCCACCCGCAGGGGCCAGCCCATCGCCTCGATCGGTTCGCGGATCGCCAGGGCCAGGTCGCGGCTGAGGGCCCGCAACGGGGTGAGGATCAGCAGGTTGATGCCAAGGCCGCCCGTTCCGGTCTGGGCCTTCTTGCCCCGCTTGCCCCTGCCCTCCCCTTCGGCGCCGCCGGCTCTCTGAGCTTCTCCTTGGGCTGGGCCTTCCCCGCAGCCGACAGGGGGTGCCGCAATCGTTCCCTGGTCCTGGGCAGCGGCCAGGAGCTCGGCGATTGGCCCCATCACTGCCGCATAGGTTTTGCCGGAGCCAGTGGGCACCTGCACCAGGCCGCTTCGGCCCTCCAGGAAGGCCTGCCAGCAGCGGCGCTGGAAGGGCATCGGGGTCCAGCCCTTGCGCTCGAACCAGGCCTCGATCGGTGCCAGGGGATCGGCGCCAGAGGTGGCGCAACCCTGCGGGTCAGTCGGGGCCTGCTGGAGTTTTGGGGGCAGCAGCTGTGGTTCGGCTTTGCCGCGAGCCCTTGCTGCGGCCGACGGTAGGGCCACGGCGCTGGACGGGGCGCCGGCGCGATCCAAAGCTGCGCCCGCTGGGTTTCGGCCCTGCTTCGTCTCCTGTCTTGCAGCGGTGCCGGAACCAGGCCGCGTGTCCGAGCCAGAGGTGGACATCGGGGCAGCCCGGCGGGTGCGCGTCAATGCGGGATCAGGGCCAGGGCCGCCGTGAGGGTATCGGCTTCGGCGGCCGGCTTGTCGCGGCGCCAGCGGCTGATGCGGGGAAAGCGCACCGCCAACCCGCTGCGGTGGCGGCTTGAGCGCTGCACCGCTTCGAAGGCCAGTTCGAACACCAACTCCGGCGCCACCGCCCGCACCGGTCCAAACCGCTCGGTGGTGTGGCGGCGGATCCAGCGATCCAGCTCCTGGATCTCGGCGTCGCTGAGGCCGGAGTATGCGCTGGCGAAGCTCACCAGCCGTCGCTGCTGGCCTGGCGCGGCCCTGCCACCGCCTGGCGCCGTGCCCTCCATGGGCGGTGAAGCCAAGGGGGCAGCCTCGGCCTCAGGGGAATCGGCCGAGGCCCAGAGCCCGAAGGTGTAGTCGGTGTAGAGATTGGCGCGGCGGCCACTGCCGTTGCGCGCATAGAGCAGCACCGCATCGAGGCGCATCGGCTCAAGTTTGTGTTTCCACCAGCTGCCGCGCCGCCGCCCGCTCCCGTAGGGCGAGGCCAGATGCTTCAGCATCAGCCCTTCGGCACCGGCATCTCGGGCCTTCTCGCGCCAGGCCTCCAGGTCGTTCCAGTCCGATAGCGGCAGGGCATTGGAGAGCCGCAGCGCTCCCGACACACCGCTGGTCAACAGCTCCATGAGGCGCTCCCGGCGCCGCTGCAGCGGTTCCTTGCGCCGGTCGATCCCATCGCTTTCCAGCAGGTCGTAGGCCACGAAGGCGGCGGGCATGGAACGCAGCAGGGTCGCCGTGGGGCTGCGCCGGCCCAGGCGCCGCTGCAGCACGGCAAAGGGTTCCGGCCGTTCCTGCCCGGCGGGCCAGACCAGCACCTCCCCATCCAGCACCAGACCATCGGGAAGGGTGTTGGCCTGCTCCAGCAGATCGGGGAAGCTCCCATTGATCAGTTCCTCGCCGCGGCTCCAGATAAAGCCGGCACCTCCGCGCCGGATCAGCTGGCCACGGATGCCATCCCATTTCCACTCCACCAGCCATTGGGCTGGATCGAGGTCGCGGAGCCGCCCGGCTTCGAGCGGACTGGCGAGAAAGAAGGGATAGGGGCGGCTGGAGGGGCGTTCCTGGCTGGGATCGGGCCGCAGCAGCTCGATAAACGCCGCTGCACTCGGCTCAAAGGGCCCCATCAGCCGCTGCTGCAACTCAACGCTCTCCAACCCAGACAGGGTTGCCAAGGCCCGAATCACGAGCCCCGCGCCCACCCCCACCCGGAAGGAGCCCGTGAGGAGTTTCACCATCACCAGCACCTCTTCGGCGGAGAGCCCTCTCCAGAGCCGCTGGATCTCCACCGTTTGCTCTGCCTCCGGCAGGGCGGCAAGGCTGGGCAGGATCCGCTCCATCCATCGATGCAGCGGCAGGGCGGCGTCGACTCTGGCTTCACCCTCCTGTGGCGGGGTCGCTAATCCTGGGGCTGCCTCCGCGTTTCCACCCACCAGCAGCGCGATCGTTTCAGCGCTGTCTCCCACCTGGGCACGGCTGGCCTGGAACAGCCATTCCGGCATGGCGGTGGCGTCCAGGGCGATCTCGCGAAGCCGGCGGGCCGTGAGCAGGCGGCGCCGCTGTTTGCCTAGGAGGCAGTGGAGAGCCCAAGCGGCGTCCTCGGGAGGCACGCTCCCGAAATGGGCCACGAGGGCAGCCACCCGCTCATGGCTACCCGTGCTGCGATCAAGCTGCCGAAACAGATGGCAGAACTGGCGCATGGGTCCATTGTGCCCTCACCGGAACCGCCGCTGCCCAGGTGAGGGCACCAATCCATCTCGGCTATGCGCTCACGGTTCTGCCATGGCGCCTATCTCAGACCTCAACGGCTGCGCATGAGCAGATCGTCGAGATTCCGCAAAGGTTCCGATTCCTTTTCACTGTCATCAGAGAGTTTTGGAGGTATTGATAGTTCATAAAGAACTCTAGATCTTGGGGGAAGCCCAATACTGTTGTGCCAAAATCTTGATCAGACCATTACTCTATTTCAGGTCGCCTGAAGCGGCTCCGGCTCGGTTGCACCCACCCCTTGCGAAGGGTTCAGTCCTGCGCTCTCACCGCCCAGATCAGAAGGGTGAGCGAGGGCGGGGCCGCAGCTCGTTGTTGGCGTGCACGCTGCCGATCCCCATGGCTGGAGGCAGGGCCACGTTGCTATGGCGCAGCGCATCTTCGAGCAGAAAGGCACAAAGATTGGACATCGAACGGCCCTCTTCCTCAGAACGTTTCAGCAATTCTTCGTGCACGTGGAAACTGAGGGTGATTGAGATGCGGCGCGGTTGACGCTGCAGGATGCGTAGTCGTTCATTCATGTGGACCCCATGTACGGCGGACTGTTTGTGGTTATTCCACGAACAGTCACCTTCATATTCAAAGCACGTTCCCCCATTTAAAGCCCTTCCCACAACTATTATGGGGCGCCTCGGCTGCTAACTGCAGCAGCCGAGTTGGCATCGGCCGAACCTCTTGCTCCGGCGGCTTGCCTCGATCCGCAGCATCTCCTCAGCGGTTACGATTCACTGGGAGTTCAAAATTACTTATGCGTATTCTGATCATACATCAGAATTTCCCGGGCCAATATCGGCATCTCGTGGGAGCTCTCATCGCCCGCGGCGACGAGGTGCAGGCGATCGGCGCCCCCCACGCCCCGGGGATGGCGGGTGTGCCTTGCTTCCGTTATCGGCTGCCTTCCGTCGGCGCCGTGCCGGCGGTGCATCCTTGGGCCCAGGATTTCCAGGTCAAGGTGATCCGGGCCGAGGCCGTGCTCAGGCTCCTGAGCGAACGTTCCGACCAGATCGTCAGGCCTGATCTGATCCTGGGCCATCCAGGTTGGGGGGAATTGCTGGGGATCAAGGACCACTGGCCCGATGTTCCGGTGCTCCATCAGCTGGAGTTCGTGTACCAGCTCCAGGGGGGCGACACCGGTTTCGATCCCGAGTTCCCCATCGCCCCTGGCTCCCAAACCCGGTTGCGGCTGCGGCGGACCACCCAGTTGATGGCCTTCCATGATCTCGACTGGGCCCTGGCTCCCACCCATTGGCAGGCCACCACAGCCCCTGCGGCCTTCCGGGATCAGGTGTCGGTGATCCACGAAGGCATCGACACCACCGCGATTGCACCCCGCCTGGGTTCCCACGTGAACCTGGAGAAGCGAGGGCTCCGCTTCGAGCCCGGCGACGAGGTGGTGAGTTTTGTGGCCCGCAATCTGGAGCCCTATCGGGGATTCCACACCTTTCTGCGCGCCTTGCCGCTGCTGCAGAAGCTGCGGCCGCGGGCCCACATGATCCTGGTGGGGGGCGAGGGCGTCAGCTATGGGCCTCCACCTGCCCAGGGTGGCAGCTGGAAGCAGGTGCTGCTCGCCGAGCTGGAGGGTCAGCTCGATCTGGGCCGCATTCATTTCGTGGGCCAGGTTCCCCACCCTGTGCTGCACGACCTGTTCCGGGTGTGCGCCTGCCATGTTTACCTCACCTATCCCTTCGTACTGAGTTGGAGCCTGCTGGAGGCCATGGCCTGCGGAGCCGTGGTGATCGGGTCAGACACCCCACCCGTGGCGGAGGTGATCAGCCATGGTGTCAATGGTCTGCTGGTGGATTTCTTTTCGCCCGAAGCCCTCGCCGAGCGGGTGGCCGCCGTTCTTGCCGATCCCGCCGCGCACCGTGCGCTCTCCCTGGAGGCGCGTCGCACTGTGCAGCAGCATTTCGACCTGCATGGCGTCTGCCTGCCCCGCCAGCTCGCCTTAGTCGACTGGCTGGCCTCCGGTGGACCCGCCCGAGGAACCTTCTCCCCACAAGGGGGTGGCGCGGATGGCAGCGCCAACGCATTGGCACCCTATCCAGCTCTCTCGTGAGGGATGGGCACAGCGTCGCTCGGTAGCTCCAGATCCTCGGAAGATTCCCCTTCGGCCTCAGCAGACCGCCCTGTCGCCAGGGGTTCGGCGGCGAGTCCCTCCACCTCCCGGAGATAGCGGGCCAGCACCTCTCCCTGGCCGTGGGTCACCAGCACGTTTCGGGCGCCGCTCTCGCGCACCGTGCGCAGCAGTCCATCCCAGTCGGCGTGGTCAGAGAGCACGAAGCCCCGACCGGATCCCCGCCGACGCCGCACCCCCCGCACGGCCATCCAGCCGCTGGCGAAGCCGGTCTGGGCGCCGGCAAGCCGTTTCATCCAGCTGCCCGCGGCGGCGGCGGGTGGGGCTAACACCAGGCGCCCGGCCAGGCTGGTGCCCCGATCCAGCTCGGCCAGTGGCCGGGTGGGGGGCAGCTCCACGCCCGCTTGGCGGTAAGGCTCGATCAGCGCATGAACCGCCCCGTGCAGGAGCACCTCCTCCTCCACCCCCAGCTCCCGCAGCTCCGCCAGCACCCGCTGGGCCTTGCCAAAGGCATAGCAGAAGAGCACCGAGGGCCGATCCGGTGCTCCCCTCCACCAGTCCAGCAGCTCCGCCACCACCTGCCGGCCCGTTCGCCAGCGGTAGATCGGCAGACCGAAGGTGGCTTCGGTGATCAGCCCATCAGCACGCACCGGCTCGAAGGGTTCACAGCTCGGGTCGGCCTGGCGCTTGTAATCCCCGCTCACTAGCCAGCTCTCGCCGCCGGCCTCGAGCCGGATCTGGGCGGAGCCGAGCACGTGACCGGCGGAATGGAAGGAGACGCGCGCATCCCCAAGCCGGAAGTCCTGGCCGTAGGTCAGCGGATGCAGCTGGATGCCAGCCCCGAGGCGCCGGCGCAGGATTCCCTCGCTGCTGGCGATCGCCCAGTAGGCACCGCTGCCGGGGCGGGCATGGTCGGAGTGGGCGTGGGTGAGCAGGGCCCTGGGCACCGGCCGAACCGGATCGATCCAGGCCCCGGCGGCCGGGCAGTACAGGCCCTCGGGGGTGAGCCGAAGCAGGCCATCGGGCGGTAGAACCATCGGGGCGGGGCCGTTCGGGCCGTGTTTCAGGCGCTCATGGCGAGCATGCGTTCAATCGGTGCGAGGGCCCGCAGCCGCAGTTCCTCGTCGAGTTCGATGCGCGGCTCCAGGGTGGCCAGGCAGTGCCACAGCTTCTCCATGGTGTTGAGGCGCATGTAGGGGCAGGCGTTGCAGCTGCAGCCATCGCTGCCTGGAACGGGATAAAAGGCCTTTTCGGGCACCCGCCGCTGCATCTGGTGGAGGATGCCTGGCTCGGTGAGCACGATGAAGGCCGGCGCCTCGCTGGTCTGGGCCCGCTGCAGCAGCTTGCTGGTGGAGCCGATGAAGTCGGCCAGATCGAGCAGCTGCTGCTGGCATTCGGGGTGAGCGATCACCTCGGCATCGGGATGTTCGAGCTTCAGTTCCAGCAGCGCCTGCTCGCTGAAGGTTTCGTGCACGATGCAGCTGCCGGGCCAGAGCGTGAGCTCCCGGCCGCTCTGGCGGGCCACCCAACGGCCCAGGTTGGCATCGGGTGCGAACAGGATCGGCCGATCGACAGGCAGCTGCTGCACTAGTTGCACCGCATTGCTACTGGTGCAGATCAGGTCGCTCTGGGCCTTCACCGCCGCAGAGCAGTTGATGTAGCTCACCACGATGTGGTCGCTGTGGCGGGCCCGGAAGGCGGCGAACTCCTCGGCAGGACAGGCATCGGCGAGGCTGCAGCCCGCTGCCAGGTCGGGGAGAAGCACGATGCGGCCCGGATTGAGAATTTTCGCCGTCTCGGCCATGAAGTGAACGCCGCAGAACACGATCACGTCGGCTTCGGTGCTGGCGGCGCGGCGGGCGAGCTCAAGCGAATCACCGATCACATCGGCGATGTCCTGAATGGCGTCGTCCTGGTAGTAGTGCGCCAGGATTACCGCGTTCCGCTCACGGCGCAGGGCATCGATCGCTTCGGGCAGCTGGGCTGGAGGCGGTGCCGGTAGAGCTGTCGCCGGGGGATGGCTCGACTGTGCGGCCGGAAAGTCGGTGACCGTGGACTGAACCGTGGACTGAA
>Ga0315905_10006709_pt1 | contig 11697 bp, 8 predicted proteins | sample LakEriMetagenome_5_FD_203522 | JGI IMG/M metagenome (GOLD analysis project Ga0315905, IMG submission 203522) | Freshwater fungal communities from buoy surface, Lake Erie, Ohio, United States - Buoy 4 MA121 | ecosystem: Environmental > Aquatic > Freshwater > Lake | place: USA: Lake Erie, Ohio...
TCGATTATAAATGATTATCGGATTCACATGCTCGGAGTTTCCAGTAAACTTAATTTCAGGATTGGGGTTCAAAAAAAGGAGACGATTGGACCGGACCGCTTAGCACTGTTGGCGGCTGCCAGCGATAAATACCGAAATCAAGGGGTGCTGGTTATTGCTTTAGGGACATGTATCACTTATAATTTTTTGGATCAGTCCGGCTGTTTTTTAGGTGGTGCCATTTCACCCGGAATGCAGATGCGCTTTCGTGCGCTGCATGAACAAACAGCACTCCTGCCTCAGGCAGAATATAATTGGAGTATCCCTATGATAGGTTATGATACGAAAACCAATCTGCAATCCGGGGTTTTCTGGGGAATGGTCCACGAGCTCGACGGCTTCATCCATCAATACCGAAATCGATATCCAAACATTAACGTGGTGTTAACCGGGGGGCATTGTATGCATTTTGCCGACCGACTTAAAAACAGGATATTTGCCGACCCTCATTACATTTACAAGGGACTTTATGCACTCAGTCAACTCAATCCGGTTTAATTACCGGTCTTTATTTTTGATGCTCTTTTTGGGATTAGCCCATTGCTCCCTCAAGGCACAAGACAATTCACCTTACAGTCGTTTTGGTTTGGGTGATTTATATTTTGGTCAGAATATTGCAACCCGTTCTATGGGGGGATTTTCTGCAGGGTATGTTGACTATGGCATTGTGGGTGCACCATTCAACATCAATCTGAACAATCCGGCGGCACTGGGATCATTGTCCAATACCAAGAATTTTTCCAATACCATTTTTGATCTGGGATCAGAAGTGAATGTTCGCACATTGAAGAGCAATGTGGATGCTACCAAATACAGATCCAACAATGCACTCATGAGTTATATGCAGATTGCTTTTCCATTGTCTTCTCCTGCTATGGAGAAAAAAGGAAAGTCGATGGCAATGAGTTTAGGATTGAAGCCGATCTCGCGAATCAGTTACAAAGTTGAAAAAAACGGACGTATCGATGGCATTGACAGCACGAGTACATTGTATGAAGGAAATGGTGGGTTAAACCAAGCCAATGCAAGCATAGGGTTCAGAATTATCGGAAAAGGAAAATCAAAAAACGAGTTGAATATTGGTGTTAGCAGCGGTTATCGTTTTGGCAGCAGAATATTGAATACGAGATTGTCATTGATAAATGACACCGTTGATTATTATAGGTCCAATACTGAAGTATCTGCTCGTTATGGAGGTGTTTTTTTGGAAGCAGGTTTGCAATACCTGATAAATCTGAAGAATTCAGGACGCCTGCGTTTGGGGGCTTATGCGCATTTTAATCACACGATGAAGGCAAATGAAAATAGAAATGTTGAAACCTTCGAATATGATTTAAACGGCGGTGTTGTAAAAATAGACAGCATATTAACCACTGCGGAAGTTGCGGGAACGATTGAAATGCCTTCCACTTATGGTTTTGGATTTACTTATCAATCGAAAAACAGACAATGGTTGATCGGTGCTGATTATGAAATGAGTGACTGGTCAAATTTCAAATATTATGGAATTTCGGACCGTACTCAAAACACATGGATGCTGCGTATGGGTACAGAATATTATCCAGCTAAAGTAAATGCCGCAAGCAATCAATACTGGAACTATATTAAATATCGTGCAGGATTTTATTACGGACTGGATTATATCCGCATTGATCAAAGCAGAAATCGTTATGCGGTTACATTTGGTGCAGGATTTCCTTTGACTACGCCCCGTTTGATACAGACACGTGGGGAGTATGTTGCCTTGAATACTTCATTTGAAATCGGATCCGTTGGGAATACAAAGGTTGGTCCGATCATGGAAAATAATCTACGCGTAAATGTTGGAATTTCTATGAATGCACGTTGGTTCCAAAAAAGAAGTTACGATTAATGCGACGCAATATCACTTGCATATTTTTTGTTGCTTGGATTTATTTATGGACGGGAACATCCTGTGAAAACGATTTGAATAAGGTACGATCGCTCTCATTGAAACAACTTGGTGTTGAAGAAGCGAAACAAGTTTTAATTCAATATACACAAGGAGGAGAAACCAAAACGATCATAACGTCGCCGCTTATGCGCAATGTACAGGATGCGGTTCCATACGTTGAATTTCCTCAAACCATTCATGCCGATTTTTACAATGAGCAAGGAGGAAAGGAAAGTGTGCTGACTGCTCAGTATGCAAAATATCAGCGACTGGAAAGTAAAGTATTTTTAAAAGGAGATGTCCGTGTGGTCAATCTGCAAAAAGGTGACACGTTGATTTGTCAGGAGTTGTATTGGGACAGAAGCAGAAAAGGGACTGAGTTTTATACAGACAAACCCGTTCGGGTACGAACAAAAACAGAGACCATTGACGGACAAGGATTAGAAGCAAGTCAGGATTTTCGCAACTGGCATATCCTACACTCCACGGGTACATTGAAGCTTCCGCCCAATGTCATTCCGCCGCATCCTTGATTGATTTTATTCGTTTGATTTTTTCTTGAAATGTTCTTGGGTTGATTGATTTTATTCTGAAAATCTTTCCTTGTACAGAAACATGGACATCTTTAATCAATAAACGCTATGGTGTTGATTCCATAATTTCAAGATTCAAATTCCTTAAATTCGCAGAAATCTTTCGTGAATGGCGCTTAAACATCATATGGACGCTTCGCTGCGTATGCAGCAACAGATTGACAACTGTGCGCAATTTGTATTGCCGTTCATAGAGCAGTCCAAATCAATTCGTGCCGGAATGAAGGTGCTTGAAATTGGATGTGGGGAAGGGGGTGTGTTGAAACCCTTTATTGACAGAGGTTGTGAATGCGTTGGTGTTGATTTGGATCCGCCTAGGATTGATATTGCCAATCAAACGTTTTTTTCAGATGTTCAATCAGGTAAGGTTATTTTTCTATTGAAGAATGTTTACGATTTGGACTTTGTAGAGAAATACAAGCATTATTTTGATTTGATTGTTTTGAAAGATACCATCGAGCATGTTCCAAATCAGGAAGGATTTATTCCACACCTTCGTCAGTTTTTAGCCCAGGATGGAAAAATATTTTTCGGATTTCCACCTTGGCAGATGCCTTTTGGTGGTCATCAACAAGTTTGTTTGCAAAAACTTTCGAGTAAGCTTCCGTATTATCATTTATTACCCGCCGGCATTTACAAAGTTTTATTGAAGTGGATGGGTGAAACGCCGGATAAAATTCGGGAACTGATAGAGATAAAAGATACCGGAATTTCAATTGAGCGTTTTGAGCGTATCGTTCGAAAGAATGGATTCAATGTGTTTGAGAAAACACATTTTCTCATCAATCCCATTTACAGATACAAATTTGGCTGGGAGCCCAAAAAGCAGTTTGCATTTATAACTGCCATTCCTTATTTCCGGAATTTTTTAACGACCTGTGTTTATTATCTGATTGGCTAGGTTTAAGCCATCGCAGAGATTAATAAAGTATTGGACATTCTGTTTTGATTCTTTTGATCAAAACAGAAATGAATCATACTATTTTGTTCGGCGTAATAAACAAAGAATTTGATTCAGTTTTTTCAACAGATTATTGTGTTGGTTTCAGCAAAGTTGTGGTTCGAACCCGGTTCGAGCCCGGTTCGAACCATGGCTAATACCTAATACCGTCATGACTGTTCCAACAAATCATGAGTTTTCTATCAATATGTATTTGTATAAATTTATAATCACTCCGCTACAATACTCAACTTCGCATAATTGAGCATGATCTTTTTCTCTCCATTAATGTCGAAATGTATCGTGGCAATGGGATTATGTGCAGCACCTTCCAATTGTGTGATTCTACCAAAGCCAAATTTTTGATGTTCCACCCGATGACCAACTTTCAATGCGGAAGTTTCGCTGGGAACAAAATTGTTGGAAGGACTATGCTCGGTAAGTTTCGGTTTGGGAATTGGACTGGTAAAAGTTGTTTTTTGTGCGGGCTTGGATGAGGCTGATGGTTGATTAAAACCACGCTGCATTCGCTCATATGCATTTCCAGACATGCCCCAACCCCCATTACCGCGAGAAGCATTGCCTGCCGTTTTTTTCTCCAAATATGCTTCATCAATTTCATCTAAAAAACGACTGGCCTCATTCTGCATCAACTGACCAAAACGATAACGTGCATTGGCATACGTCAAATAGAGTCTTTTCTTCGCTCGTGTAATGGCTACATAAAATAAACGTCTTTCCTCTTCCAATTCCTCCCTCGAATTGATCGACATCGCACTCGGAAAAAGAGTCTCTTCCAATCCTCCTAAAAACACCACCGGAAACTCCAATCCCTTCGCCGCGTGAATCGTCATTAACTTAACTGCATCCGCCTGCTCCTTATCATCTTCCGTATCGGTCAATAAGGCAATCTGTTGTAAATAGGTACCCAATCCCTTATCACCCACTTCTCCATCTTCTTCATTCATCGGTGTTTCTGTAAATTCTTTGATAGAGTTCAATAATTCCTGTACGTTCTCATAACGCGCCAATCCCTCCGTGGTTTTATCATTGAACAATTCCTTTACGATCTCCGTTCGTTTACCAACCTGAAATGCCAGGTCGTATGCATTCAACTGCTTCATCTCACTCTGAAAACGCTGGATCATGATCACAAATCCATCCAATGCCTCTAGCGTTCCTGCTTTGAAGCCATACATAGCTGCATTGGTTAAAATATCCCAGACTGCACAATTCTTCTCATTGGCAAGAATCACCAATTTATCAATGGTTGTTTTTCCAATACCTCTGCCCGGATAATTAATGATGCGCTTCAAAGCCTCTTCATCTCTTGGATTCACAATCATGCGCAAATAAGCCAGAAAATCCTTGATCTCTTTGCGTTGATAAAAGCTCATGCCACCATAAATGCGATAGGCAATGCCCGATCTTCTGAGCGATTCCTCAAAACTCCGACTCTGTGCATTGGTTCGATACAAAATAGCAAACTCCTGATTGCGATAGTGTTCGCGAAGTTTCATTTCATGAATCGCATCGGCCACCGTTTTTCCTTCATCATTGTCAGTCATGGTGCGAATCAATTGAATTTTCTCACCATGATCATTATCCGTAAATAATCGCTTCGGTATTTGTCCCTGATTTTTTTGAATGACATCGTTGGCTGCCTGAAGTATTGTTTTTGTACTTCGATAATTCTGCTCCAGCTTAACCACTTTCACCTCATCATAATCTCGACGAAACTGTAAGATATTTTCAATGGTAGCTCCACGAAAACTATAAATACTTTGTGCATCATCACCTACCACACAAACATTTTCATGTGCCGCCCCCATCATTTTCACAATCTGATATTGAGCAACGTTGGTATCCTGATACTCATCGATGAGAATGTATTTGAACTTGTGCTGATACTTATGTAAGCAATCCGGGAAGTTGCTCAACAGTTTATACATATTGAACAACAGATCATCAAAATCCATGGCACCATTTCGATAACAGCGATCCGTATATGCTTTGTAAAGTGCTCCAATTTCAGGACGATTATTTCTGGCATCTTCTTGTTGCAAATAAGTATCAGCGGCATATTCTTCCGGTGTTACCAATGCATTTTTCGCCTGTGAAATTTTATTGAGAACCGTATTGGGTTTGTAGTGTTTGTCGTCCAGATTTCTTTCCTTGATAATCGTCTTCAACACTGATTTTGCATCATCCGCATCGTAAATCGTAAAGTTGGATGGATAGCCAAGTTTCATGGCTTCACCACGAAGAATTCTGGCGAATACACTATGGAAGGTACCGATGTATAAATTGCGTGCTTCGTTATTCCCAAGCATACGCTCAATCCGTTCTTTCATTTCTGCCGCCGCCTTATTGGTAAAGGTCAGTGCAAGAATGTTGAAAGGATCAACCCCATTTTGCATCAGGTAAGCGATGCGTGTTGTAATTACTTTGGTTTTACCGCTGCCCGCACCGGCTATAATCATAATGGGGCCATCGCGGTGTAAAACAGCCTCTGATTGTTGTGGATTCAATCCCTCCAATAAAACATGCATACGCAAATGTACGAAGCAGGAGAAGGGTTAACCGAATTGTGAATAAAAAACAGTTTAGATTTTATTGCACGATCCAATTGGATGCCGGTTATTGAACCAATTCATCCATCCAACACGTTTTAGTATAGAATAAAAAACGTTTTAATTATTCCCGATCAATACATGATCAACTTCTGTATGACCTGATTCAATCTGCCATTTGCCATAAATTGTTTTTCCAATTCGATGTTAAATGGAATCGGACTATCCATACCGGCACAACGCATAATGGGAGCATCCAGATACTCAAAACAATGCTCTGTCACCCAAGCAGCTATTTCTCCGCCAATTCCACCAAACAAAGTATCCTCATGTAAAATGACTAGTTTTCCTGTTTGCTTCACAGCTGCTTTGATTGCATCATAATCAAGCGGAAGTAAGGTTCGAAGATCTAAAATATCGATAGAAATTTCCGGATGCTTTTTTTGATAGTCCAGCGCCCAATGTACCCCCATACCATATGTAATGATGGACAAATCCTCTCCCGCTTTCACCTTCCTCGCCTTACCAATCTCAATCTCGTATCCCGCATCAGGTACATGCTCCTGTATGCTCCGGTACAATCCTTTGTGCTCGAAAAAGATAACCGGATTCGGATCGTTGATAGAAGCCATCAACAAGCCTTTGGCATCAACCGGACTCGAAGGATATACTACTTTCAATCCGGGTGTATGCGTAAACCAAGCCTCATTGCTCTGACTGTGAAATGGTCCGGCTCCTACGCCTCCACCGGTTGGCATGCGAATCACCACATCTGCGTTTTGTCCCCACCGGTAGTGAATCTTCGCTAAATTATTCACGATCTGATTAAACCCTACTGTCACAAAATCCGCAAACTGCATTTCCATCATGGCCTTGTGTCCTTCCAAACTCAATCCCAATGCAGCCCCTACGATGGCACTTTCACATAGTGGCGTATTACGAACACGCGCTTTTCCATATCGATCCATCATACCCTCCGTCACTTTGAACGCACCTCCATATTCTGCAATGTCCTGTCCCATCAACACCAAATTCGGATGTGCCTGCATCGAAAGATCGAGTGCTTCATGAATGGCTTGAATAAATTTCTTTTCGCTACCGGGTTGTTGTTGAATGTCTGCTTGTTTGTCTGCAGGATCTAATACCATCTTTGGTTTATCCATGCGCGGCGCATAAACATCTGCCATTTCACGCTCTGGATTCAATTCGGGTGGTATGCCCAAAAATCCTTGTTGCAACTCGGTTTCAATATGTTGTTTGGTAGACTTTCTGATCTCGGAAACTTGATCTTCATTCAATATGTTTTGCTCAATCAACCAGGCTTCGTAATTATCCACCGGATCCATTTGCTCCCATTCTTCAAACAATTCTTTGGGAACATATTTCACACCACTGGCCTCTTCGTGTCCACGCATCCGAAAGGTCATACACTCAATGAGAATCGGACGTTGGTTTTCTATACAAAATTGTTTGGCGCGTTGAATGGTATCGTACACCTCCAAGATATTATTCCCGTCAATTTTTGTTCCCTCCATGCCATAACCAATCGCGCGATCAACCAAACTAGTGCATCGAAACTGTTCGTTGGTTGGTGTGCTTAATCCGTATCCATTATTTTCAATGATAAAGATGACGGGCAAATCCCAAACTGAAGCGGTATTCAACGCTTCATGAAAATCTCCTTCACTGGTTCCGCCATCTCCTGAAAATGTAACAGCTACTTTATTTTCCTTCCGTAATTTATACGCAAGTGCTACTCCGTCTGCAATGGCAAGTTGTGGTCCCAAATGTGAAATCATGCCACAGATATGGTGTTCACGACTCCCGAAATGAAAACTGCGCTCGCGTCCTTTGCTATATCCGTCTTTAAATCCCTGCCACTGTTTGAATAGTTTACTGAGCGGCATATTGCGACCCGTAAACACACCCAGGTTACGATGCAGCGGCATGATCCACTCATCTTTATCCAATGCTTTGGTTACACCAACGGCAATGGCTTCCTGTCCGATACCGCTGAACCATTTGGAAATTTTTCCCTGGCGCAACAGCACGAGCATTTTCTCCTCAATCAAACGTGGCAGTAAAATAGAACGATACAGATCAATTAAGGTATCGTTGGCGATGTTTTTTCGGTTGAATTGCATGGGCGCGAATTTCCCCATTATATCTGACACTTCAAAACATCGTCCCAAATACCCGGTCCCAAAATGTGCTACTTACCCCAAAACCCTTATTGCCGTCTTTATAATGATGCAAATGATGATTCCGCCACAGGGGTTTCATCCATTTAAATGGCGGACTGAACGCATGTATGGCATAATGTATCGTGCCATATATCAGATATCCGAACATGAATCCCGGAAAAAATGCATAAGCCCTGGTTCCCAACAGCCCGTAAAATATCGCAAAGAAAAAAGAAGCGATCAACAAACTTGGAATGGGGGGCATGAACAAACGGTCGCGGTCGCGGGGGAAGGCATGATGATTTCCATGAAACAAATAATGAATCCGTTTGCCCAAAATCGATCTGGGTTCATAATGAAATATATATCGATGAATCAAATATTCCGCCAGTGTCCATGCAATAAAACCCAACAATAACCAATACAAAATTTGCGCGGTTCTTAACTTCCCGTTGTCAATCGCCAGTTGTATCATAACATAATTAATGCAGGTATACATTCCCCAAATCAACAACGGATGTGCTTTAGTCAATTGTTCAAGCAAGGGATGATCGAAAAGTTTGGCTCGTCCGTGATTATTGATTCTTGATGCTTTACTGATCATAGGCTGGTTAGATTTGATGGTTATAATTATTTTCTGAGTGAGGGCATGACTTACCTTTGCCACATAATCGCAACATTATGAAACTGGTTACTTATCTGAAAGGAGATGCTGAGCAACTGTCACTGATGCATGGTGGCATGTTGTATGACCTCGATCAACTACATACTGAACTGCCTTCGCAAATGAGCAAGTTCCTGCAATACTGGGATGATTATTATCCGATGGCACTTGCCGCCGAGCAACAATTGTCAGGTGGAAGAATCAATCCGGTTGCCGGATTATCCATGGAATCTGCACCATTATTGGCTCCAGTACCCCATCCAACCAGCTGCAGAGATGGATATGCTTTCCGCCAACACGTGGCCGCAGCCAGAAGAAATCGAAAAGTGGATATGATTCCCGAGTTTGATCAATACCCGATTTTTTATTTTACCAATCATAACAGCATCCAAGGTCCAGGGCCAATCTATTGCATGCCCGATCATTTTGAAAAATTAGACTTCGAATTGGAAGCTGCTATTGTGATCAACAGATTGGGAAGAAATATTCCGGCTGCGCAAGCCGATCAATACATCGGTGGTCTGATGATCATGAACGATATGAGCGCCCGCCGTCTGCAAATGGAAGAAATGCTCCTGAATCTCGGTCCTGCCAAAGGAAAAGATTTCTGTACCGTCATTGGTCCGATGCTCGTAACCACCGACGAATTAACCCCACAAGAAGTTCCCTGCAAACCTGGTCATACCGGAAAAAACTGGAATCTCACCATGACCTGTCATGTCAATGGCATCGAGGTTAGCCGAGGTTCTGTTGCAGACATGGATTGGACGTTCGCTGAAATCATCGAACGCTGCAGTTATGGAGTGACTTTACATCCGGGCGATGTGATTGGAAGCGGTACGGTGGGAACCGGTTGTTTCCTTGAATTAAATGGAACCGGAAAACTGCACGATCCAAATTATACAGAACAATGGCTACAAGCTGGGGATGTGGTGGATATGCAGATTGACGGATTGGGTAAACTTTCCAACACCATCGTTCGGGAGGAATCTGATTTTTCTATCCTCGCTTTGAAAAAAATGGGGTGATTATAAAAAAGAAAACATGTTGACTTTAAATCTTCAGGAACTCAAACCTGCCGAGGTGCAGAACTATTTGCAACATGCCATCGCGCCACGTCCGATTTGCTTTGCGTCTACGGTTGACCGTGAGGGTAACGTTAATTTAAGTCCTTACAGCTTTTTCAATCTGTTTTCTTCCAATCCACCCATGGTGGTTTTTTCGCCGGCAAGAAGAGTACGCGACAATACCACCAAACACACCCTGCAAAATGTGGAAGAGATTCCAGAAGTAGTAATCAATATGGTTGATTACCCGATGGTACAACAAATGTCATTGTCGAGTTGTGATTATTCCAAAGAGACCAATGAGTTTGTAAAAGCCGGGTTCACGGAACAACCTGCTACCCGTGTCAAACCACCCATGGTGCTTGAAAGCAAAGTCAAATTGGAGTGTGTAGTTCGCAATATTATTCCATTGGGTACAGAAGGCGGCGCCGGAAACTTGGTACTGGCAGAAGTACTGGTCATGCATATCGATGATGCCATTCTGGATGGCCAACAAAAAATAGATCAAACCAAATTCGAATTGGTAGCTCGTTTGGGTGCCAACTGGTATGCCAAAATAGACCGCAATGCGCTGTTCGAAGTACCAAAACCTAATCTCAATCTGGGTATGGGTGTGGATGCATTACCTATTTCCATTCGTCAAAGTCGCTGGCTCACCGGAAATGACTTGGGCCAACTTGCTAACTGCGAATCCTTACCCACCGTGGATCCTACATACCACGATGCACATCTACAACAAATCCATCAATACTATTCCTTACAGCCGGAGGAGATGGAAAGAGAAGTACACCAACATGCGCATCACCTATTGGAATCAGGGAAAACCGAAGCTGCCTGGCAGGTATTGTTGACGACCATCTGATTTTCATCGAAAATTCAGCAGGAAACGCGCTTACATCATTTACCTTTGCGCTCATTAACGCTAGGAAAAATGAGTCAATTGAATTTGTCTGAACAAGAAATCATTCGTCGGGAAAAATTAAAGGAGCTTGAGAAAATGGGCATCGATCCTTATCCAGCTTCCCTCTACCCGGTAAACAGCAACGCGGTTTACATCAAAGAAAATTATCAAGGTGAATCTAATAAAGCCGATTTCGACCAGGTTTGTCTGGCCGGCAGAGTGATGAGCATCCGCGATATGGGTAAAGCCAATTTCGGTGTGCTGCAAGATGGAACTGGACGTATTCAATTTTACATCAAGCAGGATGATATTTGTCCGGATGAAGACAAATCATTGTTTCAAAACGTTTGGAAAAAACTGGTAGATATTGGCGATTTCATCGGTATCAAAGGATATGTGTTCACTACCAAAACCGGTGAAACGTCTGTGCATGTCCGTGAGTTTACTTTTTTAAGCAAAGCGTTACGTCCTTTGCCCATTGTGAAAGAAAAAGATGGGGAAGCCTTCGACGAAGTAACCGATCCGGAATTCAAATACCGTCAACGTTATGCCGATCTGATTGTAAATCCGGGCGTGAAAGAGGTGTTTATAAAGCGTACAAAATTCATGAATGCCATTCGTCAATTTTTAAACGAACGTGGTGCATTGGAAGTGGATACACCTGTATTGCAGAATATTCCCGGAGGTGCCGCAGCGCGTCCTTTCATCACACATCACAACGCATTGGATGTACCTATGTACATGCGTATCGCGAATGAGCTTTATCTCAAACGTTTGGTAGTGGGCGGATTCGAATGGGTCTATGAGTTCAGCAGAAACTTC
>Ga0315905_10006710_pt1 | contig 11697 bp, 10 predicted proteins | sample LakEriMetagenome_5_FD_203522 | JGI IMG/M metagenome (GOLD analysis project Ga0315905, IMG submission 203522) | Freshwater fungal communities from buoy surface, Lake Erie, Ohio, United States - Buoy 4 MA121 | ecosystem: Environmental > Aquatic > Freshwater > Lake | place: USA: Lake Erie, Ohio...
GACTGTTAATAACATCATTAGGCTCTGAAACTGAATCATTTTCAATATTAAATAATATAAAGATAGATATAGTTTATTATGAAATTGCTTCAAATTCTATAATAAAAATAGGTTTATCAATAGACCCATCAACTGGTATATTAAAAATAGATTCAAAAAATGTATTATTTAACAATATAACAGAGGAGCAAAGGACATATATTAACATTGGCGTTTATCTTAAAAAATCAGGATTTAAAAATAGTGATATTTCTGTTAATATAAATGACCTATCAAGATTATGGATTGGTACTTGTCCTTAGCAAAATAGTATAATCTTTTTATGAAAAAGATTATTATAAGATCAGAAACAATGTTAGGAACCTCGCATAGTTGGGCGGTAACTATGCGAGGTTTGTTATCAGGGTTTAAAAATAATGGTCATAGCTTATTTATAAAAAGTATAAATGGAAGAGAGTTGATACCACCGGATTTATTAGAAGATATTGAAAAATGGCATCCAATGCCTGATTTGGATATATCATATACCATTCCTGTAAATTTTAAAAATAGATTTTTAAAATCTTCAAAGTGTAAGGCCGCCATATATAATTATGAATCATCAACTATGCCAATTGAATGGTCTCTTTTTTCAGATTCAATAGATTTTATTTTTCCGTCAAGTGAGTGGTCTAGGCAAATTTTTTTAGAAAATGGTTTTAAAGAAAATAAATGCATTACTATTAGTCATGGAGTTGATGAAAAAATTATTAATTCAAAAAATAAATATAAATTAAAATCAACTTCATCTTTTAAATTTTTAAATGTATCTATTCCTCATTATAGAAAAAATATAAATTTAGTATTAGAAGCATATTATTCATCTTTCAGGCCAGATGATGATGTTACTCTAGTAATAAAGACCTCTTTGAATAAACCAAAATATAAATTTGAATGTAATTTTTTAGATCAATTGTTATTAGCTCAAAAAAAGTTTGGACCAAACCTTCCAAGAGTTGAGGTTGTGGTTGATACAATAGATAACATGGGTGATTTATATAATTCTTGCGATTCAGTTATTAGTGCCTCATCCTCAGAGGGCTTTGGACTGCCACTTCTAGAGGGATTGCTAATGAACAAAATAGTTATTGCACCTAATTGTACTGGTCAATTAGATTTTCTAAACAACCATAACTCTTTGTTGGTTGATACAAAGATGATAGAAGCAGATGAGAGATATCAATATTGGAAGTTTCATAAAAATGTAAAAATAAACATGCCAAAGGTTGATCATTTATCTGAACAAATGTTATTTGCATATAAAAATAAAGATATTTTAACTAATAAATTATTTTTAAATAATCAAAGTATAAAAGAAAAATTTAATTGGAATAAAATATCAAATAATATTATAAGTTTAATTAAATGAAAGTTTTAGATTCACAAACAAATAATTCTTATTTTTTTTATAATCAAAAAAATATAAAATTTCCAATATCTTTATCCTCTAGAGATTTATTAGAAATAAATTATAATTTTTTCTCAAATGAAATATCTATTGATATTGTTTTAAAAAAAATATCTGGAGAAAGTAATTTAATAATATCTTATTTAAATAATAATAAAGTTATAAAAGAAGAAACTTTAAAAATAGATTCAAATATAAACATTTCAAAAAAAATAATTCAAAATTTAAATTTATCTCCAAATAAAATAATTATATCAAAGCCAAAAAATTCTATAGGAAAGATAGAAATAAATAGAATTATAATATCAAATATATTTAATCAAAAAAAAATAGAAAATAATACACTTGCTATTATATCGCCATATCGAATGTGGGGAGGGGCTGAAGTATATCTTCATAATATGTTAATAAAACTTCCAAAAGATATATCTTTAGATTTATGCATACCAGATGGTAGTAAGTTTCAAAATTTTAATTACTCTAATAATATTAATGTAAAAAAATGGATTAATATTGATAATTTTTTAAAAGATTCAGAATATAATCAAATTATTTTTTATAATAGTAAAAAAATTTATGAATCAATTCTTAGATATAAATTAAAAAATAATTTTATAAAAATATATGAAATATATCATAGTGATTTTTTATGGCAAGATTCTATGGCCACAAAAGATATAGATAGATCGAATATAGATAAGGTTATTAAGATATCAAAAAGCATTGGAAATCATATTGACCATAAAGATATAGTTGTATGTCCACCGCCAGTAGATAATTCTATTTTTTATAGCAATAGAAGATCTTCTGAAATTAAAAACATAGGATATATAGGTAGACTATCTGCTGAAAAAAAAGTAGACATAGCGATTGAGATTGCCAATAAAATTGGACTTCCAATACTAGTAGCTGGAGATGGTCCGCTAAAGAATGTGTTAGTACAGAAATATAATTCTTCTGCTAAATTTTTGGGATGGCAAGATTCTGTAAGTTTTTACAGACAAATAGATTGCCTTATTTTATCGTCCTCAATTGAGGGCCTTCCAAATGTAATTCTGGAGGCATTATCAATGGGTCTACCTATAGTATCAACAGATGTTGGAGGAGTAAAAGAAGCTTTAGATGGCACTGCATCCATATTATATAATGATATTAATGATTATGAAAAAATAATAAATTTTATAAAAAAAGAAAAAAATTTTAATAATAAAAATGTTGAAAAATCTTTTAATTATAATATAGATACTATATCAAAATTTTTTTGGAATGAAATTTTATTAAATTATAAAAATAACATAGAAGTTTTTTATAAAAATAAAAATTCATATATTAATGGTATATTAATATGAATTTAATATTTTCTGGATCAAAAACAAATACTGGATACGGAATTGCAACTGAAACTTTTAAAGAGTGTTTTTTAAAATTAAAAAAAATAAATACAGATTTTTATATATTTAATTCATTAAATAGTTTTAATAAAAATAAAAAATATGATAAACAATTTCATATTGGACCACCAGTTGATTCTGGTCAATATTTTTCAGATTATAGAATACTATATTTCTACTGGGAAACAGATAAGCTTCCAGATTCATGGTCAAAAAACATAAAAAAATATAATGAAATATGGGCACCTTGCAATTTAGTAAAAGAAGTATGTATAAAATCTGGTTTTAATGGAACAATAAATATAGTTCCTACACCATCAATGGTTAATTATGATGTTGATTATATAAATTTAAAAAATAAACTATCAAATAGATTTATAAATAATGATTTTTATAAATTTTATTCTATATTTCAGTGGCAACCAAGAAAAGGATATGATGAACTAATAACATCATATTTTGACTCTTTTAATGATTCAGATGAAGTATTGCTAGTCATAAAAACAGATCCAATAAAACATGGTGGGGAAAAAGAAATAATAAACTTTATTTGTGATAAAAAAAAATATTTTAATAAAAAATTAAATATTTTTTTAATATCAGAATATTTAAAGTCTAATGATATATGGTCACTGCACAAGAGCATGGACTGTTTTGTTCTGCCGCACTATGGAGAGGGGTGGGGTATGCCAATACATGAGGCGTCTATATTTGGCAATCCAATAATAACAACTAAATATGGCGGAATAACAGACTATATTAATAATAATATTTATTATATAGACCATAAAATGGTTCCAGTATCTGGTATGGAATGGAATAATGTTTACAACTCAACTCAAAGATGGGCAAAACCAAATATTGAATCTCTATCTGCTTTACTAAAAAAATCCTTTAAAAATAAACAAAAAAAAGAAAAATCTTTTGATAAATTTTCAGTTAACAATGTATCTAACATAATAGAGGGCATATTGTGAGTGGTAAAATTAAAATTTTAGACTTTCTAGTGCATGGCGGACATCAATATGAATTTTTTAAAAATGATGCTATATTTTATTGTATGGGGGTGAATAACGAATTACATACATATAAATCACTTGGAAGGCCAGAGCAAAGTAATGTTAATTTTATACAAAAAGATTATTTAGAAAAAATATCTCCAGACATTGTTATGGTAAGATCTGGTGTAAATCCAAGCAAATTAGAGCCATTTGTAAAAATGGGATCAAAGCCAATAGCCGTTATTCAAACAACAAGGCCATTTAAGATACCAGATTGGTGCAACATAGTTGTTTGGAATTCAAAAAAAACAATGGATGACTTTAAGGATCAAATACCATATAAAAAACATTTTTATGTTGTGCATGGGTTTGATCCAAATGAATTTTGCAATAAAAATATTAATAAGAATAATAGAGTTCTTTCCTCATTTAGCTTATTTAAACAAAGAGGTGATATTCTTGGTTTTAATAATTGGAATTATGTAAATAATAATTTAAAAATATGTGATGTTATTGGACATGGAAATGAAGAAATACCTTCTAACATGGGGACGTTTAAATATCCAGAATTGGTATCGGTTTATAACTCTTATTCAATATATTTAAATACAACAACCCAAAGTGCAATGCCAAGATCAAGGGGTGAGGCTATGATGTGCGGAATGCCAATAATAACAACCTCTTTTTATGATTCAAATATATATTTTAAACATAAAATTAATAGTCTAATTGCAGACACAAAATATGATATGATTAGTTGCATAAAATTATTATTATCCAATAAAAACCTTATAAATGAAATATCATTAAATGGCATAGAAACTGCTATTAAATTTTTTAATATAAATGATTATATTAAAAAATGGGACTTTATATTAAAATTTTAAGGAATTAATATGGAAGACAAAGTAATAATTTGTATTGGAACGGTTGGCAGACCAACGTTTAAGAAGTGCTATGGAATAATTGATAAATTTTTCAAAAATCATAAAAACGTTAAAAAAATAGAAATAATAAGAAATAAGATGCCAAGGTCTGAATGGCTCAATCGTATGGCCGAACTATCAGTTGATTACGACTGGTGCCTTCAAGTTGATGAAGACATGTATCTTTATCCAGATGCTTTGGATAAACTGTTAAATTTTGCCATAGATAATAAGAAAAATGGGGTAAAAATATGCAATGCTTCTTGTATGTTGAAAGATTTATTTTTAAACGAAAAAATAGGATCTTTAAAAATTTGGAATACTGATGTTTTTAAATATGTAAAATTTAAAAATGTTTTAGGATCTGATAGAGAATTTTTCAAAGATGCTTTAAATTTTGGATTTAAGAATATATCAATAGACAATATATTAGCGGATCATGATTCAGCTCCAACACCAGAAATAGCTTATAAAAAATATTATGAATATATAAAAAAAATAAATAATTTTAATGGATATGATTCTGCAAAAAATTTTATCAATACTTTAGAAAAAATTAATATTAAAAAAAATAATAATATAACAAAAATGGCCCTAAAAGGGGCTATAAATGGGCTTAATGAGTTTGAAAGAAAAATAAATAATAAAAAAATATCTGTATTAATAACATCATATAATAGATTTGAAAATTTATTAAATATATTAAATAATATAAAATCAAAAAATTATGAAATTGATGTAATTATATATGATGATGCAAGTAAAGATTTGAATATAAATTTAAATAATTTAAAATCAAAAAATTATAATTTATTTTTTATAAAATCAGAAATTAATAATGGTAAAAAAAATTATTATAAAAATATAAATATTTTACTTGATTATGTAAAAAAAGATTTTTTTAATAAAAAAAATTATTTTTTAACAATCTTATTGCAAGATGACTTGGAAATAACCAAAGATTTTGTAGATATATGTGTAGACAGATGGTTTGCTATAAATAAAAATATTAAAAATCCAGTAATAACATATCATACAGATATATTAAGAAAATATCATTCATGCTGGAATAGCGGTGATCCAAAGCTGGGAGATTTTTATGATATTACAAACTGGGCAGATTGCTTATTTTATACTTCGCCAGAAAATTTTCATAAAATTAATTTTAATTTAAATGGAAAATATTCTAGTAAAAATAACGGAAAAATGAGCTCTGGCGTTGGCAAAGAATTTACAGACTTATTCAGAGAAAAAATGGTTCCGCTTTTAAGACTAAATGATTCTCTTGCAAATAACAAAAAAGATAAATCAAAAATGAATAAAAGAATTTATAATATTGAAACTTTTAATTATATAGAAAATATAAATAAAAAAATAAGAATATCCATAGCATCAATGAATGAAAGATTTGAAAATTTAAAAGAAACAATAAATTCATTAAATAATCAATTTGATATATTAAATATATATTTAAATAATTATTCTGAAAATAATATAAATTATTTAGTATCAAAATACAAAGATGTAAATTTTTTTTCATCTCAAGAAATTTATAATGACTTAGGTGATACTGGTAAGTTTTTATTTCAAAATAAAAAAGATTATTATTTAACTTGTGATGATGATATAATTTATCCATCAAATTATTCTAAGCGTATAATAGATGGTATTGAAAAATATAATTGTATTGTTGGATTTCACGGTTCAATTATATCTAATGATGAAGATTATTACAAAAGAAAAAACAAAATTCACTTTAGTCAAGAATTAAATGTTTGTAAATCTGTAAATATATTGGGAACTGGAGTTATGGGTTTTGATAATTCAAAATATATTTTTCCATTTAATATATTGATAACCAAAAATATGTCTGATATATATATTGCAGAGTATGCAAATAATAATAGTTTTAATCTTATGTGTCTCTCGAAAGAAAAAAATTGGATAATACCACAAAATGTAGAAAATAATATATATGACAGTAGTAAAAATAAAGACGGTACAAGCTTAGATAATTCAAATTATATCAATAAAATTATAAAGAGAACAAAATGGAAAATATAAATACTTTTAATTTTGAAAATAGAAATATTTTATTAGAATCAATTGATGGATCTTATTTAAATAAATTTGATGAATTAAAATTTTTATTATTTTTTAAAAATTATTTTGGAAATAAAAATGTTAACATTATTGATTGCGGATCAAATATAGGATCCTATTCTATATTTTTTTCTATTTTTTTAAATTGTAATAAAATATATTCTATAGAGGCAATTCCAAGTATTTTTAATATTTTAAATAAAAATATAAAAAATAATAACTGTAAAAATATACAAACATTCAATATTGGAATTGGCTCAAAAAAAGGTGAAATTAAATTAATATCAAAAATACCAAATAATAAGGGAGCATTTTGGTTTTGGTATTCTGATTCAAAAGATGATGAAATAGCATTACAAACACCATTTAACATGGGGTATAAAGAACATGAAACTTGTATTAATAGTAATGTAAAAATAAATTGTGATACATTAGATAATATAGTCAAATGTAATGATAGAATAGACTTTATAAAAATAGATGTAGAGGGAATGGAAATTGAATTATTATCTGGAGCAAAAAATATTATAAACAAGAATAAACCACTTTTATATATAGAGGGCTCTGCCAATACTATTGAAGATATAAAAATCTGGTCGGAAAAAAATAAATACAATAGAGTAGAAATGGGCATGTTTAAAAAACATCATTTTCTTCTTAAGTACGAGGATTAATATATGTTTATATCTCAAATAGGTAATGGATTTGTTGGATCTGCTCTAAATAAATCTTTTTTAAAAAATGGTTTAAATATAAATATTTATGATAAATATCAAAAAATTGGCTCTATTGATTCTATTATAAAATCTGATATTATTTTTTTCTGTTTACCAACTCCATATAAACATAAATATGGTTATGATTTAACTGCAATAGAGGAAAATTTGAATTTATTATCTGCAGATTCTTTTAAAGGAACTGTAGTGATAAAATCTACGGTTTTGCCTGGAACATGTAATATTCTGGAAAAAAAATACAATATTAAAATTGTTCATAATCCAGAGTTTTTAACAGAAAGAACAGCATTTGATGATTTTCATAATCAAAAACATATAGTTCTTGGATTTAATAATATCAGACATCAAAATATTATTTCTCTTTATCAAAAATATTATCCTGATGCAAAAATATCATTATGTACCTCTAGTGAGTCTGAATCTATGAAGATTTTTTGTAATACATTTTATGCAGTTAAAGTACAAATTTTTAATGAATTTTATTTATTATGTAATAATTTAAATATTGATTTTAATAAAACAAGAGATCTTATGTTGGAAAATGGTTGGATAAACCCAATGCATACTACTGTTCCTGGCCCAGACGGAATGCTTAGCTATGGTGGTCATTGTTTTCCGAAAGACACTAGCGCTTTGCTGGAGCAGATGAAGCATTTAAATATTCCATCTGAAGTTTTATCTGGATGCGTATCAGAAAGAAATAAAATGAGGAAAGATTGATGAAAAATGTAATCGTAACTGGTGGAGCAGGATTTATAGGCCATCATTTGGTAAATAAACTATATTCAATAGGATATAATATTTTAGTTATAGATAATTTATCAAGTGGTCTAATTAATAATTTAAATTTTAATAAAAATATTTATTTTAAAAAAATTGATATTAGGGACAATTTAGAAGATTTATTTTTTGAATTTAAACCAGAAATAATATTTCATCTTGCTGCAATACCAAGTGTTCCATTTTCCATTCAAAATAAAGTACTAACAAATGATGTTAATGTATCTGGCACTTTAAATTTGCTAGAATTATCTTTAAAAAATAATGTTAAAAGATTTATATTTTCATCTTCATCATCTGTATATGGCGGAACAAGATCAGATGGGCCATCCCTAGAGTCTGATATTCCAAATCCAATGTCTCCTTATGCTCTTCAGAAGTTAATTGGAGAGCAATATTGCAAATTATATTCATCATATGGTTTAGATACTTGTATTTTAAGATACTTTAATGTTTTTGGTGAAGGACAAAGACCAGATTCATCTTATGCTGCAGTTATACCATCTTTTTTAAATCATAAAGTAAATAATACAATTCCAATAATCTATGGTGATGGAGAGCAAATGAGAGATTTTTGTCATGTATCAAACATAGTTGAGGCCAATATATGTGCTGCAAAAAGAATTGCTCCAATATATGGTGAGGTATTCAATATAGGCTCTGGACACAATATATCAATAAATGATGTTGCAAGGTTTTTTAATTTTAAATATATAAAATACCTTCCAGCAAGAGATGGTGACATTAAGATTTCTTTATCTGATATATCAAAAGCTAAGGCTTTACTTGGATTTAATATTTTAAAAAATTTTAATCATGCTATTAATGACTTAATATATAATGGGGTTGTGGAATGACACTTGCAGTTATAACAGGGGTGGCTGGTCAGGATGGGTCATATTTATCTGAATATTTATTAAGCCTTGGATATAAAGTTATAGGTATAACAAAAAGAAATAGTACATCTAATGATTTATCTAACATTAAAAATATTTTAGATAATAAATATTTTAGTATTTTTAATGGAGATATAACAGATACATCATTTTTATGTCATATAATTAGTAAATATAAACCAGACGAGTGGTACAATCTTGCTGCAATGTCTCATGTTGGTCAATCATTTATTGATCCGGTTTATTCATTTAAAGTTAATGCAGAATCTGTAATAAATCAGTTAGATTTAATAAAAAATATATCACCAAACACTAAATTTTATCAAGCATCAACATCTGAAATGTTTGGATCTTCTATATGTCCTCCAAATGGATATACTGAGGATTCTCAAAAGAATCCATCATCTCCTTATGCTATTGCTAAACTTTCTGCTCATTTAATAGTTGAAAACTATAGAAAATCATATGGATTATTTTGTTGCAGCGGAATATTACACAATCATTCATCACCAAGAAGGGGTCATGACTTCGCAACAAGAAAGATTACAAATGGGTTATCAATGATAAAACTTGGTAAAAGAAAAAAAATAAAAATGGGAAATTTATCAGCTTTTAGGGATGAGGGTCATTCAAAAGATTATTGTATAGCCATGAACTTAATGTTAAATAATTATAAGCCTAAAGATTACGTTATATCAACTGGATCTGGAGCCACAATAGAAGAGATGTTTAAATATGTATGTAGCATATCTAATATTGATTTTAAAGATGCTTATGAGCTAGATAATAATTTTATAAGACCATCAGATGTTCCATATTTATTGGGTAACTCAAACCTTGCAAGAAAAGAGATTGGATGGAATCCATTTTATGATTGGAAAAAATTATTAGAAGAAATGTATTATAGTGATTTATATAATAATAAAAAATTATTATAAATGCTAATAATATATATTTAGTTATATATTATCAAGGATAAAAATGTATATTTCAAGACTACATAAATTAGCAGGTAGAAGGGAAGAAAAGAAGGTTTCAGGCTTAAACTTTGTAGATTCAAGATCAAATGTATTAATAAGATTATTATAATATATATTATAAAGGTGGATTCAAAATATGAATAATTTAGGTATTAGAAAGAAGGCCTATATAAATGATGCCGTTATAAATCTAATCGTTGACTCAAGCCAAATTACTGCAGAGTTACTTGGTAGCTTACCAAACGGAGGAATGTATAAGTTTGGTGAATGTACGGCTATGAATCTTGGCTCCAGAGGCATACAAATAGATTCAAAACCAGGCTATGATATATGGGAAATACACAAGTATATGGATGAGGCATACAGAGGCCTTGGATATATGAATGATCTATATGTTGCCGTCCTTACACAGGTTAAAAATAATGGAGGGGTATGCTTTAGTAGCGTTGAACGTAATTCATACATTACTGAAGAGGGAAAGAAACATACTATCGAAAGCCTTGGAAGTAAAATTTTAAAAACTCCAGTAATTGTTGTATATTTAGATAATCATGGTCGTATTTTCGAATTAAATGAGGTAGAAAATATTGAAAATTATATCTTACGGTCTAATGATCAGTTTATATCAGATCCTGAATATCTAAAAAAAATAAAAAAAACAATAAAATACTTATCAAAAAAACCATATGAAAGAATAAAAATTAAACATGAAAATCTTACAGAATCTATATATATAAAAAGTGCGTTTAAAATAGAAGCAGTATCTCCAGTAAGCTCAATACCAATAAAATATAATTATGATGAGCCATATGATATAAATAAATCTAAATATTCTTACAAAGATAAAGATAGAGATAGAGATAGAGATATTAGGGATTTATATGTAGAGTTTGCTAGAGGAGGATATAATCTTGAGACAAAAGGATATGGGTTTCTCAGCGGCTTTCTCATCTTATTTCACGATAAACCTTGGGCACAGCCTTATCTAGATAAAGCAGCAAAGATAGCTGCAGAAAGGGATGGCTATTACTTTCTCCGCGATTTTCACTATAAACCTTGGGCACAGCCTTATCTAGATAAAGCAGCAAAGATAGCTGCAGAAAGGGATGGCTATTACTTTCTCCGCGATTTTCACGATAAACCTTGGGCACAGCCTTATATAGATAAGGCAGCAAAGTTAGCTGCAGAAAGGGATTGTTATCACTTTCTCCTCCATTTTCAAGACAAACCTTGGGCACAACCTTATATAGATTTAGCTACAAAGTTAGCTGCAGAATATGATGGCGATTTATTTATCCGCCATTTTGAAGATAAAGACTGGGCAAATAAACCTATAGAAAGTATAGGTGGAATGACGTGGTTAGAATATGCAAAAAGTATGAGAAAAAAATCAGGTAATAATTATAAAGATTCTTTAATTAAATTATCAAACATAT
>Ga0315905_10006711_pt1 | contig 11696 bp, 13 predicted proteins | sample LakEriMetagenome_5_FD_203522 | JGI IMG/M metagenome (GOLD analysis project Ga0315905, IMG submission 203522) | Freshwater fungal communities from buoy surface, Lake Erie, Ohio, United States - Buoy 4 MA121 | ecosystem: Environmental > Aquatic > Freshwater > Lake | place: USA: Lake Erie, Ohio...
ACTCCATTTAACGTAGAAATACAAAAAGAAGCTCCGACTACGCTAAGATACGAAGAGTTACTTTTGCGGATGCAAAATGACCCTGAGGTATCCTTTGCGGATAGTGACCCAGAGTGGGTAACAGTTTCCGCATATGGTGAGTACTACTAAGGAGCAACATGACAAGCCGATTTAGTGTTATCGACACAGCTATTCTCAGTCCTGGACACTGCTGGATTAGCAGGAATTCCGAAGGTCCGTTTATTGACACAGGTGTCGACGTAGGGCTTATTCACATCGAACGTGGACGAATCTACTTGGCAGTAGAAGTTCTCCGCGAAATGGCTCGTGTATCAGGAATTCTCGATGAAGGTAAATCCGCCTCTGTCGAACTCAAAGAACAAGAGTGGTACAACAAAGGCTACTCTGACGCACTCAAGGAGAACTATGGAGATGTACTTCACACTCTTACTGACCGTATTGCTGTTGGCAACCTGGACAATGCTGTACCTACAGCAAGTGGAACACCGTCAGTCGATGAAGAGTCTGCAGGAGGAACACACCAAGCAAGTGAAGTTGCTGGTAGTTCTGAACGAAAAAGCACAAGCACTGGTAGCGTCAAGCGACCCTCTCGCGTTTCAGCAGATACAGGCGATGAGTCTGCCTACAGGTTATGATGGATACCAGGACTACGACCCATCTGATGAGGCCGAAGCCGAACGCATCAGTAAACGTAACCCCAATCTTGCCTCGGAAGGCGAAATAAATGGCGAAGAAACCAGAAACATCCTTGCCGAACTCACAGGAGTCGACCCAGAATTCTTTAGTAACTGAACTTCCCGACTCTGGAATCAACATTGAGCAGTTTCGCGAAAGCCAAGAAGCTGAAAAACTTGTAGCGTGGGTTCAGGAACAATGGGGTAAGGCTAAACAAAATCGTAGCCAGAAGCAACTTCAGTGGTACGACAACATGTCAATGTTTTATGGTCAGCAGTGGCTAGAGCAGACTCGTAGCGCTTTTCCATCTGAGTTCCGCGACAAGATGTTTACGCCTAAGAAGCCTTACTACCACCAGCGCAAAACGGTTAACCGTATTCGTGCGTACACGCGCTGGGAACTGTCAAAGTTTTTGTCGCAAACGCCTTCGGCTCGCGCTGTTCCCGCCTCATCTGAAGACCAAGACCAGCGAGCTGCGTATGCAGCAGAGCAAGCATGGACTTCTATTAGCGAGGGCAAGAACCTCAGGGCTCAATTCAATCGCACAATGTGGTGGACCATTATGACGGGTACAGGTTTTATTAAAACCCAGTGGGACCAAATGTGTGTCGACAAGACTTCAGGTCAGCCTGGAGACATCAAATTTGGAAACATTACGCCTTTTCACCTTTTTGTTCCCGACATTCGCGAGCAGGACATTGAAGACCAACCGTTTGTTATCAATGCCTACACAAAGCCTGTCGAATGGTGCTACCACTACTTTGCTAACGAGCTCAAGGGTAAGACTCTTCAGCCTTCTGTTTCTAGCGCAAACCAGATTATTGATGAGGCATATCTAAACCTAGGAGCAGGACGCTCCCCTGATTCCGTTATTGTCTACGAAACCTGGGTCAAGCCTGGTGCTACCAAGTTGCTACCGCAGGGCGGGGTCATTATCAGCATTGATAATTACCTTATTAACATCTACCGTGACGGAATTCCTTATAAGCACGGAATGTATCCGTACACCAAGTTTGAGCACATTCCTACGAGCACCTTTTACGCAGACTCGCCTATTGTTGACCTTAAAGAGCTTCAGCGTGATTACAACCAGCTACGTTCGGAAATTTCTGAAGCAGGTCGCCGCATGGCTAAGCCACAACTCATTGCCCCTGTCGGTTCGATTGTGCCGTCTAAGGTTACAAATGAGCCTGGACTTGTCATTCAATACAAGCCTGGTATGGCTCCGCCTCAGCCGTTGCCGCTCAGCCCGCTCCCTCAGTACTACCTTGACCAGCAAGACCGAATCCTTAATGACTGGATTGATATCTCGGGCGAGCGTGAGGTCTCGCGAGGAAGCACTCCCGCAGGTGTGACTTCGGGTACGGCTATTGCTTACTTGCAGGAAGCATCTAACCAGTATCTGACTCCTCAGTATCAAAGCATCGAGCAGGGCTACGAAAAAATTGCTATTCAGACTATTAATCTGTTCCAGCAATATGTAGACCTTCCCCGCAAAATTCGCACTATTGGGGCAGACGGAGCTTTCGACACTATGATGCTTCAGGGTGCTGATATCACTAATGGTACTGACATCCGTGTCGAGCCTGGCTCTAGCATTGCTAAGTCTAAAGCGGCACAAGAAGCACGAGTCATGGACATGTTCTCTGTTGGAATTATTGACCAGAATCAAGCCAAAACATTGCTTGAAATGGGCGGAACTCAGAAAGTCATGGACACGCTCAACACTGCCGAACGTAAAGCTCAGCGTGAAAACATCAAGATGAAGATGCTCCAGCCTCAAGAAGTAATGATGGCACAGCAGCAACAGCAGCAGCAGGTTATGGAACAACTTGACCCCGCCATGATGGAAGACCCGACAGTAATGCAGGAACTTCAGAACATCCCTGCGCCGCTTTTAGTACCTGTCGATGACTTTGACTTGCATCAAGCACATATTGAAACGCATAATCGTTTCCGAATGTCGCAAGAGTACGAGCTGCTGCCTCAAGAAATTAAGGCACAGTTTGAGCAGCACGTTGCGACCCACGAACAGTACATTCAGCAGGCCGCCACAATGGACTTCCTTAACCAGATTCCTAGCGATGGAAGCATACCTGGATTGCCTGATTCAGAAAACCAGCAAGATATGTCAGTAGATATTGGTGGTCCTGAAATGGCAGCAAACGGCGCAGTGCCTAATCCTTTAGGGTAGTAAATGCTACACTAAACGTGTAATCCCACGATTACACAAAAATCGAATACAATAGAGACAGCTAGGGCCTCAGATTGAGGTACGGCGTTAGGAGTACAAGTGGACGACCTTACTGGTACAGATTCAGTAGACAACTCGGCAGAGGCGTATACATCGGATTCAGGGCCTGTAGACGGCGGAGATAATCTCGCCAGCGAAGCTGGAGGGAACCCCGCGTGGGAGTCTCTTCGTACAAAGCTCGACCCCATCAGCTTTAAGAGTATTGAGGAAGACCTCAAGGGCTGGGATAAAAGTGCGGAAACCCGCATTTCTACCCTAAACAGCCAGCTCAAGCCTTACAAGGACTTGGGTGAAGTTGAGCAACTGCAGTCATATGCAGCTCTGGCTCAACAAATTGATGCTCAACCAGAAGTAATCTACGAAGCGCTTGGTAACTTCCTCCGTGAGAACGGACGTATGCCTGAAACTCAAGAAGAGTTGCAGGATGCAGTGGATGATACTGAGGATGGTCAGGAGTATCGTGACCCTCGTTTTGACGAACTCCAGCAGCAACAGGAACAGATGCGTCAGTTCCTTGAGCAGCAGGAGAACACTCGTCTAGAACAGGAAGCGGACAAAGCTCTTGATTCGGAAATTGGGCAACTTCAGCAGTCTTTCCCCGAATTTACTAACGAGGACATTCAGGAAGTTTTGATGCGAGCAGCGTTTGAACTGAACAATGGAAACGACCGTAAACTCGATGAGATTGCAAAGGAGTACATTGAGAAAACCGTCAACCGTATTCGCGCAGTACCGCGACCTGGAGATTCAGCCCCAAGACTTCTACCCACTTCAGGTGGAGTACCTACCAATAATGGTCAAGGAACCCCACTTGGAAAGATGTCGAGGAGTGATGTGCAATCGCTCATCGCCGCCTCGCTTCAGCAAGGAACTTAAAGCTTAATCTCCTACTAACCAAACAGAAAGTAGGAACGGCAAATGCCAACCAACCTCTCGACTATTGAGTCATACATGAAGGAGGTGTACCAGGGCCGTATCCGCGAACAGCTTAACGATGAAATCGTTGCGCTTAAGCGAATTACTCGAAGCGGCTCAGGTGTCACCAACGAAACTGGTGGAAAGTACGTCACTTTCCCCATCCACACCAAGCGCAACTCAGGTATTGGTTCGCGTCTCGAATCTGAGGCACTTCCGACCCCTGGTCAGCAGGGCCACGCTGCAGCCCGTATCGGGCTGAAGTACAGCTACGGCGGAATTCAGCTCACGGGTCAGGCAATCTCGCTTTCGTCGACCGACGCAAAGGCTTTCGCCCGCGCATTGGACAACGAAGTTGAAGGCCTAAAGAACGACATCAAGAAGGACATGAACCGTCAGATTTATGGTTCGGGTAACGGAGCCATCGGCGTGGTCAAGACGACCTCGACTTCGGTCAACGTCATTCCCGTCACTGACGCTCGCTTGTTCCAGATTGGTGCTGTCGTCGACATCGTTACGCTGCCCGCAACTGTTGCAGTTGCTGGTCGTACCGTCACCGCAATCTCGCTTGCTTCTGGCGCAAACACTGTTACCCTTTCGGGTGCGGCGTTCAACGTCACAGCAGCGCAGATTATCACTCGCACGGGTTCGGGACCCTCTGCAAGCGGAAACCGTGAACTCACGGGTCTCGCTGCAATCATCTCGAACACGGGAACGCTGTACAACATCGACCCCTCGACGGAGCCTGAATGGACCGCCGAAGTTGACTCGAACAGCGGAACTGGTCGCGCACTTTCCGAATCGCTCATGATTAAGATGGTTGACCGTATCCGCACACGCGGTGGTTCGACTACTCTTATCCTGCAGTCGCTCGGTGTTCGCCGTGCCTACTTCGGCCTTTTGTCGCAGTTGCGTCAGACGGTAAACACGCAGGAGTTCACTGGCGGATTCTCGGGACTCGCGTTCACAACTGACCGTGGAGAAATCCCTGTTGTTGCGGATGTCGACGCTCCTCTTGGAACGCAGCACTTCATCAACGAAGACAGCATGACCTTCTACCGCGACGAAGAGTACCACTTCCTCGACCGCGATGGTTCGATGTGGAAGCAGGTTCGTGATGCTAACGGAGATTACGACGCCTACTACGCACGCATGGTTGAGTACCACGAGCTCGGCTGTGACCGCCGTAACTCGAACGGTATGATTCAGGACATCAACGAGGCGTAAGCCTTAGAGGGTGGGGTCAGTCGGCAACGGCTGACCCCATTCTTATGTCTGAAAGGGTAAACTCTTACTATGACCGAAATTGCTATGACTACAGCGCTTACCACCGACCCTCAAGTGTGGAATTCCGAGCGCGGGCAATTTATCAACGAAAATCACCGCCGATTTGCAGAAATTCTATCTGATTTCAAACCAACGTATTCGCTGGTGTTTATCCCAGAAGTTGACCGTACTACTGCTGAAGACCACGCAAAGCCGTTTGCTATCCTCGACAGCCCCGAAGGCGTGCCTGCGTACATTGTTCGGTACATTTCAGCTAAAGAAATGGAAGCACCTGAGAAAATACTTGCATGGTTATTCATGGGCGACACTGTTCGGCACGGAGCAGAGAATGTGTTTAACCGTATTCAGGCTGAAGAGGATGCCAAGAAGCTTTTAGAGCTAAAGAACCGTGAGGATGAGCTTGAAGACATGGCAGACTTTGCTGAGTTTATGCTCAATGGCGGTAACAGTAAACTTCACACATTTAAACATAACGGACAGGTATTTGAACGATGAGCTATAACAACCCTACTAAAACTGTTGCTGATGTTGGGGCGGCAGTCAAACGTATCTTTGGCGACGAGTCAGGTGTACAGCTCGTTGACGGTGACGTTATTATTTGGACAAATGAGGCTCAGCAAGCTATTGCTAGTAGCACAAAAGTACTTAAGTCTAAAGCAACTACACCCTTGACTGCCAACGTCAACACTTACTCTCTGAGCAGCATTAGTCCCGCAATTTTGCAAATTGAAAGCCTGCTTGTAGATGGTCGGCGCGTAGGAAACATGTCAGTTGCTCAGGCTGAGGAAAGCATCTCAACTACTGACCCTCTTGCTGAAGAGACAGGATTCCCTCACTTTTGGTATGAGTGGGCAGGAGAAATTACTTTCTGGCCTCGCCCAAACCTTGACGCAACAATCACAATTCGATACAACGCCCTCCCTACTGTCGTAGATAGCAACACTGATTTGCTTTCTCTTCCCGACGAGTTCTTCAGTGACGTTGTTAACTATGTTTTGGGTAAAGCTTACGAAATGGACGAAAACTCGCCCATGATGAGCTACAAGAAGCAAGAGTTTGATTCTGCCATGTTGGGACTTACAGATGAAGAACGCATTGCCCAAAACATGACCTACGAAACGGTCACTATTTACGACAACTTCTACTAGGAGATTCATGCCTGGGCAACTTATTCCTGTAGGGCCTTTTACTGGAGGGCTTAATACCTACAGCGACCCTTCAACTATTCTCAATAATGAGCTAGTTGTTGCTCAAAATGTTGAGCTGGACTTTGATGGTTCTATCAAGTCTCGCCCTCCGTTTACTAACGAAAACTACAACCTGACTTTAGGGTCTACAGGAAACCTAAATCTTCTAGGTTATTTCTATGACTCATCTGGAGCTGCGATACTTATTGCTAGTAACGGGCTAGACAATACTTATCAATTTACAGGTACTGTTTGGAAAAGCCTTTTTGGTACGTCAGGTACAGGAAAGTTTGCTGCTACTGCGATGACTCAGTTCAATGGGCAAGCTTGGATTTTGGCACCTGTCGGAAGCGCCAACCCTGGAGGTTATTGGGTACCTGATTCAGGCTACGGTGTTTTTACAGCACAGGCTAATATGCCTAAAGGTAACTGCATTGTTGCTCATAAAGAACGTCTCTGGATTTCAGGGGGAGCAACCACTAATCCTTCCAGGATTTATTATTCAGATGTTCGAGGACAAACCTTGTGGGTTACGGTTCCTGACTTCTTTGACGTTGGCTCTGGGGATGGGCAAGCTGTTATCCAAATAATTCTGTATTTCAACGGATTGCTAATTTTCCGCAGTCAAAGTATTTATAGCTATAGCTATTCTGACGACCCAGGAACTACAGGTTCTGTGTCTCAAGTAGTTGGAGGTATCGGTCTTGCCTCTAAAGAATGTGTCGTACAGTACGAAAGCTACGTTTACTTTCTTTTCGATGACCGAGCTTACGAATTTACTAACGGTCGAGCCGCGCAACTAAACATCAAAGTACCTTTTACTGCGACAGACTCTGCCAGTATTTATCTAAAATCCTCTGTGTCCGAATTTAACCGCCGCATTATTTTCTCGCACTACAACACAATGTATGTTTTTAATTTGCCAACTCGTACTTGGACTATTTGGAACACAAGTGTTTATGGCTCAATCGGAAAAATTGTTAAGAAGGCAACCGAGGACTTTGACGCTAAGGCGTATACGCACAGCTCGACATCCGTTACGGGCAGCCCTCGTCTAGCAAAATTGTTGGCTATTTCGGAGAACATTACTTCTGTCGGGGAAAACCCTATCGAATGTGTTATTCAAACAAAAAATTTAGATTACAACGGAAGTTCTATTTACAAAAGACTTTTTTGGTGGGGAGCTGACGTCAAGGCAAAAGGAACCATTACAGCAATCGCTTCCCCTATTATCTATAGCCAGCAAGTCAACTGGGGCCAGCTCCTGTCGACAACCTGGGGCGGACTGCTCAACTTTACCTGGGGACAGCCTCAGTCGCCTCAAAGCCTTGTAGAAACTGTGCGTGTTACGTCAGGTGTTACCCCTGGACGTAAATTCCTCAAATTTCTTAAGAGTCTTCGATTCCGACAGATTAACTTCAAAATGACTATTAACATTGACGGTACTGTAGATACTGCCCCAATGAAAATATTTTCTTTTACTACCTTTGTCAACGCCAAAGAAACAGTATCTAAAGCTATTACATAACGTAGGTCATGCATTAGAATAGACGCATGGCAATCCCTGTTCGTAAGCGTTTTTCCGAGCCCGCAAAAGCGGGTGGCGGATTTAACGCTTATGCGGCAGGAGCTAAGCATTACGGTGCTGGTCGTTCAATGCCCACTGTTGGCAAAATATCTAACAAAGCAGGATACAAAGAACGTGATGTAAAAGCTAAAGCTCGTCGAGATGCTTTAATGCGAAGAATGGGTAAGTAATGCCTGAGTCAGCAGCTTGGTCTCGAAAAGAGGGCAAGAATCCTCAAGGCGGGCTCAATGAAACAGGTCGTCGTTCTTACGAAAAAGAGAACCCTGGCTCGGACCTAAAAGCACCAGTAAAGTCAGGCAACAATCCTAGGCGAGCTTCCTTCCTGTCGCGTATGGCAGGTAACTCAGGTCCAGAACGTAAACCTAACGGTGAACCTACTCGTTTACTGTTATCATTACAAGCATGGGGTGCGTCCTCAAAAGCAGACGCGCAACGTAAAGCGGCAATTATTCGTCGAAGTAAGGAAAAGTAATGCCAGTACCTAAAGGGATGAACCCTAAAGCTTTTTATGCTAAAGAAGAGATGCATAAAAAGGGTGCAAAATCACACTCCGAGGGCTCCAAAGCTGAAAAGAAGGAACACCCTCGCATGAAGGCTATTGCCAAGAAGATGGGAAAGTACTAATGCGTATGACCAAACCTGCTTACAACAAGCCTTCTATGGGAAATAAGCCCATGACGGGTGGGGGCTTTCCTCTTTACCAGAAGCCCACGATGAATGGCAAGCCTGTGACTGGCGGACCTACGCCTAAGCCTGATATGAAACTCATGAAGATGAAGAGCATACAGCGCCGCCTTACTGGAGAATAAAATGGTAAGCGAAGCAAGAAAAGCTAGGCGAGCAGCTCGCCTAGAGAAAAACCTAGCAACTGATAGCGCTTATCAAGCGCAAATCAATGCTATTAATCTTGCGCTTGCAAACTTTCAAAAAGGGCAAGCACTAGACGCTGACATTCGAGGTCAGGACTATAGCGCAGGTCTTCGTAACCTTGGCTTCAACGCTGGTACGGGTACTTTTGACCCTGAAGATAAGTACCAAGGCTACGGTGGCGCTAGAAATGCGGCTCGACAGAATTTTGCTAGTCGCGGCATGCTAGGTTCTTCTGGCTACAATACTGCGGGTACAAACATTGACCGTTCATTTGCTGACCAAAAGAATACTATGGAGCGGGGTCAGCAAAACTATGCAAGTCAGCAAAAGCAAGCTGCTACGGAATACGAAACCGAGGCTAAGAACGCTCAGTTGCTGGCAAAAGAAGCTGCTATTCAACGTCGCCGTCAGGCTCTAACCGCAGGATTGGCAGGCTAGTCGTGGTATCTAACTATCTTCAGGGCCCTATTAATCAGGCTAATCAAAGCAAGAATCCATACATCAATGGCATGAGTCGGTACCCGACAGTTTTTACTGCGCCCCCAATGACTCCTAAAACTCCAGCACTGCCTACAGCAAGCCTATTAAACGCTACCGCAGACCGAATGGCTGGGCCTCCTGCCGCCAGGACAGTTGCTGCTGCGGCAGGTCTTCCAGACTTTATGGCGCAAGCGGCTGCGATGCTGCAGCCTGTCGACTACAGTAGCTCGGCAGAACAGTTTGAGGCTACGGCGGCTAAGGCTCGTTCGCGTATTGCTGCTATGTACAAAGCCCTTAAAGGCGAGCGTAAAGCAGCCACTGATATTTATCAAGGATATCGTGACGATGCTAAAGCCAGTATCGATGCTTCTGCTGAACAAGCAGCTGCAGATATTGCGGCTGGTTACGACAGCACTAACCAACTTCGTTCTGAGGAAATGGCAGCGCTTGGAATTGCCGATGCATTGGCTCAAAGCGCCTCGGTCAACATGAATGAAGACCGTGCGTACAACACGGGAGCCGCCGCAGAATTAGGCAAATCCTACTCAAGTGCTAACGAATTAGGTCGAGCCGCTGACCTTGCGTACAACGAAGGCATGATTGGCGCAGCTGGGTTTGCAAGCGCTGAGGGTCAGGCACAGATTGACCAGCAGTTGTCTAACCTCTTGGCTAACCTTGCTATGAAGCAGCAGGAAGCCAACGCTCAAAGCCCCGCACAGCAACTTAACTACGCTCAAGGCTTGCAAAGCATGTACCAGTCACAGCAACCTGTCGGTCTTACTGCGGCAGAACAGTTGGACGCTGAGAAGTATAAGTCAAGTCTTAAAGACTCTGAGCGAAACGCTTTCCTCACAATTTTGGAGGGGTACCAGAGAAATAACGACCCCGAAGCCTTTGCTAAAGCAGCGGCTGACATGGCGCGATTGAAGACCACTGGGCTCTTCGGCTAACGGATAGGATAGGCATATGGCCTCGAAAGGACAGCTCCCATCCGATGCGGTAGTCAAGTATTTAGCAACCCTAAAAACTCCTGCGTCTACTACTGACTGGTCTAAAATTTCGGGCGGTACTTCTGCCACTAATTCGTATGACTCGGATGCCTCCGACCAGGACTTTCTGTCGTGGCTAGGAGACATTGTTTCGCGCCCTCTTTTTGGTGTTACGGAACTTGCTAACTCTGTTGTTGATGTTTTTGACCCTACAAAGAAAAACATTGACCCTCTAGCTAAAGCTTGGAACATTGCTACGGCTGTACCTCGCGGTATTTTCTCTACCGACCAGGCAGACAAAGCGTACACGGGCGACACCCTAGAGCGCATCCAAGATGTTGTAGGTAAGAACACCGACCCCAAGTATGTCGACACGGCAAACAACCTTAACCCTGTAGGTAAGGGAATTATTGGTTTTGCAGGTGACGTGCTCCTTGACCCTTTAACGTGGGTTCCTGGAGGGCAGATAGTCAAGGCTGGGCAAATGCTTCGCAAGGGAGCTAAGACAGCCACGGGAGCTATTAAGCAAGCTACTGCTGCTAAAGCAACTAACGCGGGCGTGGCAGCCGCTGAAGAAATTGTGCCTCAAGTATCTAAGTTGGTCAATGAGTCTGCTGTTTTGCAGGACGGTCAAGCGGTACTTAAACAGGGCGAGCCTACTCCTATCTCAGACGCAGTTAGCGGCACTTTTACCGAAGGCCCTAAAAACTACAGCTTGACTGTCTTCGATAGCGCCGCCCCCAAGAAAGGCGTATACAACCAGGGTCGTAGCGCAGGGCAGTTCTCGACAGAAGCTGAGGCTCTCGATGCGCTTGCCAAAATTAAAGCTGAATCAAAAAATGCTTGGGACGATGCTTTAGGGCAGGGCAGCAACAAGACCGCTTTTAAACTTCCTAAAAACGCGGCTACTTACAAAATTGAGCCTATCCTGCAGGCTATCGACGAAGCCCCCTCGCTTCGCACAATGATTCAAGATGCTGCTTCCCCACAAATCCTTACACAGGGGCGTAGCGTAATTAAGCAGATTATGGATGGGATGGACCCAGAAAAACTGTATACGTCCTCTAAACCTTTGGACTTAGCGGAATTTAAAGACAGTTTGCTTACAGCGTCTGCGGATAGCGGCTTTAAAGCGTTTGGTGTCGAGGGTCAGAGAATTGCATCTAAGTTTGCTGAAGCAATGAACTCAATCGATGAAGTTACTTACAACAACTTTCTTAGCATCCAAGACCAGCTTTCAACGATTCGTTACGGTTCGGCTAAAAGCACTGGCTTTAGCGCAGTGGCAGAAGAGACCTTTGACCAACTTGTTAAAGGAACTCTCAAGCCTAAGACTCCTGCTGACGCAGCAGCTATTAAGTTCTATAGAGAACTTCAGAATAAGCTGTACGCGCTTCCTGGTGTTGGTCGACTTACTAAGCAGTTTGATA
>Ga0315905_10006713_pt1 | contig 11696 bp, 7 predicted proteins | sample LakEriMetagenome_5_FD_203522 | JGI IMG/M metagenome (GOLD analysis project Ga0315905, IMG submission 203522) | Freshwater fungal communities from buoy surface, Lake Erie, Ohio, United States - Buoy 4 MA121 | ecosystem: Environmental > Aquatic > Freshwater > Lake | place: USA: Lake Erie, Ohio...
GCACTTGGATGAAAAAGGGATGATGCCTTCCATCGTCGTTCATCGCGGACACAGCTATTGGCTACCATCTACAATTCGAAAAATGCCATTTGATGCAAAAATCATTTTGATTGGATCTTGCGGCGGTTATAAAAACCTAACTAAAATATTATCAATATCACCCCAAGCACAAATCATCTCTACTAAAGAAATAGGTGCCGGAGATATTAATCGTCCGATTATGAATTACCTGCATCAATCATTAAACAATCAATCAGTGATTGACTGGAAAAAAATGTGGGGTGAACTGGGTAAGTTGTTCTCCAATGAAAAAAACAAATCGATCAGGGATAGCTGGGAAAGTTACATTCCACCTTATCGAAACCTGGGTTCAATTTTTATTAAAGCTTACTATGAACTTGAAGAGGAGAAATGAGTACCGATATGTCTGATTCAAAAAAAACATCCCAACATTTTTATCTGACACTTCGGCGAATTATGCTCGAGGCTTCGCCTTATCGAAACAGAATGATCCTCGCTTTTGCACTCGCTTTGATTATGGCATTGATTGCGCCCTTTCGTCCATGGCTCATACAGCTCACCTTAAACCTGGGGATCTCTCACCCTGAACAAGCAAATTTTTTGAAAGGTCCGGGTGCTTTTGTCATTGAATTAACCTTGATTCAAATAGGGTTGTTATTGGTCGAAACTTTGATCAAGTATATATTCACGATGACCACAGCCATGCTAGGTCAAAATGTGGTGAAGCAGCTCAGAGAAAAAACTTTCAAATCTATCCTGCATCAACCATTGTCGATGTTTGATAAAACACCGGTAGGTCTGCTCACCACAAGAACTATTAATGATATTGAGTCAGTGAATGATGTTTTTAGTGATGGGTTTATTCCTATTCTGGCAGACTTACTCACCATTTTTTCAGTATTGACTTATATGGTTTGGATGGATTGGCGCATTACATTGATTTGTTTGATTCCATTTCCACTGTTATTGCTGGCAACATGGATTTTCAAAGAATCTGTGAATCGCTCATTTGTTCAAGTAAGACAAGCCGTTGCACAACTCAATACTTTTGTACAAGAGCATCTTTCTGGAATGTCTGTGATACAGGCATTCACAGCTGAAAAAACGGAGGCGAAAAAATTTGAATCCATCAATCTTGATCATCGAACATCCAACATCAAGGCCATATTTGCATACTCTGTTTTTTTTCCCATCGTTGAGTTGGCCTCAGCGCTGAGTGTTGGTTTATTGGTTTGGTGGGCTGCTCATTCATCTTTATCAATGAGCCAACAATTTCAGGCAAACATGGTGTCAACAGCTACTGCTTTTATACTTTGTATTCAGTTGTTGTTTCGCCCACTCAGAATAATGGCAGACAAGTTCAATGTATTACAAATGGGGATGATTGCAGCCGAACGAGTTTTTCAAGTGATGGATCAGCCGCTGGAAAAACAGGTGATAAACCATGATAAGAATTTACAACCAATGCAGGGAGAAGTGGTTTTCGATCAGGTTAGTTTTAGTTATGTACCAGATCAGCCGGTATTAAAAAATGTTTCATTTCGTATACCAATGGGATCATCGTTGGCGGTAGTAGGTAAAACCGGAAGTGGTAAAACAACGATTGGATCATTGCTTTGTAGGCTATATGATACGAATACAGGTCTTATCAGTATCGGAGGAAATTCAATCAAAGAAATTTCACTTCAACAACTCCGTGCTTCTGTTGGGGTAGTGATGCAGGATGCTTTTTTATTTTCAGGGACATTGCAAGAAAACATTACACTTCGGAATGAATCAATAACTGCTCAACAGGTTTGGGATGCCATAGATCGGGTTGGTTTATCATCTTGGGTAATGCAATTACCGGGTCAATTGTCTTATCCTGTATTAGAAAGGGGGAGCGGATTATCCATGGGGCAAAGGCAATTAATCACTTTTATTCGAGCAATTCTATACAATCCGCCTTTACTTATTTTGGATGAAGCCACTGCGTCCATGGATTCACAAACAGAACAGCTGATTCAGAAAGCCATGAAAGAATTGATGCGTGGAAGAACCTCATTAGTAATCGCCCATCGATTGGGAACAGTTCGGGAGGCGGATGCCGTATTAGTCATGGATCAAGGCGAGGTAAAAGAGTGGGGTAAATCTGATGACTTGATTAAACTAAATGGCTGGTTTACTACACTTTATCGGCAACAATGGAAAACATCAGGTACAATAGGTTGATTCAAGTGAAATTCGTAAAATAATCCATCTTAAACTCGGCTGTTTCGCCTTCCGGCCTTATCTTTGCGCCAAAATTCAGGAAGACATGGTATTTGATGGCTTGAAACACAGACTGCTCCTCGTTTTTAGTATGATGACCCTGTTTTTCACCGCTCAGGTGAAGGGTCAGGATACCACCGCTCAACATACGACAAATGAACATGCAGAAGCTACGCATGGGGCAGAAAAATTGGATCCGGCAAAGATTATACTGGACCATATCAAAGACGCCCATGAATTTCATTTCTTTACTATAGAGAATGAAGAGAATCCGCATGAATCTTTTCATGCTTCTATTCCACTGCCGATCTTACTATATTCTCCCACCAAGGGACTGAGTTTCTTTTCCTCCGCTCGTTTTGGACATGCTGGAGAGCTTCCTTATCAAGGTTATCGATTTGATGCCCATCATGAAATCGTTTCAGAAGACGGTAGCGTGGTATATGATTTATCCATTACTAAGAATGTAGTTCAAATGTTGTTGGCACTTACTATTTTGGTGGTGTTGATGACCGGTATTGCACGTAAATACAAAAGTGGTAAAGGTGTACAAACTGCACCTAAGGGTTGGCAGAATGCCATCGAACCGGTGGTGATGTTTGTACGCGATGAAGTAGCCAAACCTAATTTGGGTAAGAAATACGCCAAGTACTTACCTTATTTGCTGACCGTGTTTTTCTTCATTTTGATTAACAACATCTTTGGATTGTTACCCGGTTCTGCAAATGTTACTGGTAACATCGCATTTACATTGGTATTGGGTGTGATTTCATTTTTTGCCATTTTATTCAGCACGAATCGACATTTCTGGGGTCATATTTTTTGGTTCCCCGGCGTTCCAGTGCTGGTCCGCATCTTCATTATGTTACCTGTTGAGTTATTAGGCGTATTCACAAAGCCATTCGCACTGATTGTGCGTTTGTTTGCAAATATGGTGGCAGGTCACATCATCATTTTGAGTTTTATTTCCTTGATTTTCATATTTGGTTCAATGAGTCCGGTTGCCGGTTGGGGCTTCTCGCCACTTTCTGTTGCCTTTGCCGTATTCATTTACCTGATTGAAATAATGGTGGCTTTTATCCAGGCGTTTATTTTCACCAATCTAACCGCAGTGTTTATCGGACAAGCGATGGAAGGTGCACACGATGATCATCATGGAGAAGAAGCACATCACGCAACCACGTAATTTATTTTTCACTTATAAAAACAAGTATCATGACTTTGATGACTTTGTTGGCTGAAACTGGACTTTCACACATTGGTGGAGCTATTGGTGCAGGCCTTGCTGCGATCGGTGCCGGTATTGGTATCGGACAAATCGGACGCGGTGCGGTTGAATCTATTGCCCGTCAACCGGAAGCTTCTAACGACATCCGTGCAAACATGATCCTGACTGCTGCATTCGTAGAGGGTGTTGCCCTTTTCGCAGTTATCGCAGGATTATTGGCTGTACTGAAGTAAAACACTACTGCATCCAAAGCAAAGGGCCCCGGATGCAGTATTTTATCTAAAAATTGAAAATCAATATATCATGGATCTTTTGTTACCCCATCTTGGACTGATCTTCTGGACACTTTTGGCTTTCCTGATCGTGTTTTTCATTCTGAAGAAATTTGCGTGGACAGCTATCATCAACGGTTTAAATGAGCGCGAATCTAACATCGCTGATTCAATCGCTGCTGCTGAGCGTATGAAAAAAGAAATGGCTCAGTTACAAAGTGACAACGAAGCTTTATTGGCTGCTGCCCGTGAAGAACGTGCTACCATGCTGAAAGAAGCTAAAGAGATTAAAGACAAGATGATCAACGATGCGAAAAATGAAGCAAAACTGCAAGCTGCTAAAATCATTGCGGATGCCAATGCTTCTATTCAACAGCAAAAAATGTCAGCCATGACTGAAATCAAAAATCAGGTCGGACAATTGGTTATCGAAGTAAGTGAAAAAGTATTGCGTCGCGAATTGGCAGACAAATCAAAGCAAGAATCTTATATCCAGGATTTAGCCAAAGACATCAAATTGAATTAATCAAATCCCATGAGTAATCCACGTTTAGCCGCTCGTTATGCAAAAAGTTTGCTCGACTTAGCGGTAGAACAAAATCAGCTGGAAGCGATACATCAGGATATTCGCATGTTGCAATCTATTTGCAGCACGAATCAGGATTTCATAAACATGCTGAGAAGTCCGATCATCGCACCCGATAAAAAATTAATTATTTTAGAAGCTGTTACTGCAGGAAAGGTTCAGCCCTTAACGCAAGCGTTTTTTCAATTGCTGGTAAAGAAAGCCAGGGAATATAATCTGCCTGAAATGGTGAAGGCATTTATTGATCAATACAATCAGCTGAATCATATTCATCCTGTTCGTCTGACAACTGCTATTCCGTTGGGAGATACTGTGAAAGAAGCTATCCTTACACAACTTCGTTCAGTTGCTTCCATTGAAAAGATTGAATTGGAAACGGTTGTTGATGAATCTATTATTGGTGGATTTACTTTAGAGGTTGCCGGCAAAAAAGTTGATGCCAGTATCCAACATGATCTGCTTGAAGTTAAAAAGCAATTCATGAACAATGATTACATGCAAAAAATTAGATAGTCGAATTTTCTTTAACGTTATTTTATCCTGAACTCCGCTTAATCGCGGAGTTCTTTTTTTATTTTCAGGATGTCAACGGTCCACAACATTTGTTGATGACCCATTTCCTAACCATAAAATAATTGAAAATGAAAAAACTATTTTCACTGATTGCATTGTTCATTGGACTTTCAGTCAGCGCACAAAACCGGTTAGTACACGATTACCAACAATGGAATGTCCGCAACTTTCGCTCATGCCCGGATTTTAAGGTTCAGGTAACGTTAAGTGAAGTAAACCCGAGGATTTTGAATGCTGCGGTTTTTTGGGTTACCAATGAAGAGCGGCTTAGAGATGGTAAAATGATTTTGAATTATAACGAGGCTTTGGAAACAAGTGCATTTTTTCATGCTAAATATATGTTTGACAAGAAGCAAATCACACATGAAAACCGAGATGATTTTTCCCGTAAATCACCAGGGAATCGTGCTGGTTTGGCAGGAGTCGAAAACCCATATATAGCCGAAAACTGTCTTTATTTTACTGATTATGATGCAACCTATTCTTATCTTAAATTGGCTGAAAAAATTGTTGGAATGTGGATGAAATCTCCACCGCATAAAGCAAATATTCTATCTGAAAAGGGGTTGGAAATGGGATGTGGAATTTATACCGGAAATAATATTTTATGGGGTGCACAGAATTTCCAGTGGTTTGAACCGGTGATTTATAACAAGTTAAAAGCAAGTGACGAGATGAACATCAAATGATTTGCTATCAAATGATAAGGCAATATCATTTTAAATTACTGTGAGTGTTTGGAATACTCACAGTAATTCAAAAGCCCCCAAAAATGGGGGCTTTTGAATTTGTATCAATTTGATTTACCATCACTGAACAATCAGTTTTTCGTTCAATTTTATTTCTCCTTTATCATCCGTACAAACAATGATGAAAGATCCACCGGGCAAATTTGCTTGTACATTAATGATTTGGTTGGGTGTTACGCCTAAAACTTGCTTGACATATACTCTTGCTCCTTTGGAATCAAAAATAGTTATTTGTCTTTGCGCAGTTCCAGTTCCGAAATCATCGATACGGAGCTTGAATTGTCCTTTGTTTGGATTAGGGAAAACAGATATGCGAGATACGGCTGAATCACGAATGACAATTTCAGGAGAAATAGCCAAACAATTATTTGCATCCGAACCAGATGCATAGTATACGCCCGTTTCTGTAACCAACAAATTTGATCCCGTTTGTCCGTCAATTTGATTGTTATTCTTAAACCAGTTATATGAACTTAATAACGGATTACTGGATGCGGTCAGTGTAATTGACTGTCCATTGATTAGACCAGTGCCAGGATTAGCACTTAAACTAACTTCTGAAAGTGGCAATACTGTAACTTTTATACTGTCTGAATAAACAGCATTACATGATACTGATTGTACCGCCACCCTGTATTCCTGATTGGTAGACAGAGAACTCAACGTGAGTATGCTTGATGTTTCGCCATTCATGTCGGTAAATGTCGCAGGACTTCCAGTGCGAGATTGCCACTGATAACTCAATGTTGTATTTGAGCCTGCATCAACAACTAAACTTAACGTACTGTTTTCGCATGCTACAGTATCGTTTGGCTGACGAGAAATGATTGCAGGCAAAGAAACTGTTAGTGAAGCTGTTGAACTTTGAACATCCGGGCAAACGGTCGTTCTACCCATTAGTCGATAAAGGTTATTGTTTAAATTCGATCCTACATTGTTCAAAGTCAGTGTGCTGTTGTTTTGTCCGGTCAAATCAGAAAAGCTGACTCCATTGTCAGTGCTTACTTGCCATTGGTAACCGGTTGGATTGCCACTAACGGTTACCCCAAACGTTGCATTATTATTTAAACATGCAACAACAGGTTGTGGTTGTTGATTGAATACCAGGGGTGGAAAAGTGTTGAGGACTACTGCATTCGATACAACTCCGTTCACGCTGCACGCATTCGTAACAACCACACGATATCGATAACCATTTTGATTCATATTGGTGTTATTCAACAACAAAGTATCATCGGTAGCCCCAGTTATTGCAGTATAACTGTTTCCATTGTCGGAACTTTGCTCCCATTGATATTGCAGTCCGGTTCCACTCGCAGCAACCACAAAACGAACTTCATTCCCTGCGCAAATGTCAGCAGCATCTGGTTGACGAATGATAAGGGCATTATTACTTACTAAAAGTCTGGCTGCTGTAGTGGTTAGCGCACCGGAGCAAACAGCTGAACTCAATCTAACACGATACAATCTGTTGTTGAAGCTTGCATTCACATTATTGATGAATAAAGTGTCGTTGTTTGAATTTGCAATATCCTGATAATTGTTTCCATTGTCTGTACTTTCCTGCCATTGAAATATCAAATCTGTCCCGGAGAAATTTCCGGTTACGATTGCATTCCCACCCGGACATGCACTGATGTCCGATGGTTGATTCAGTATACGGGCGGAGGTGTTCACTGTGAGCACGGCGGTATTAGAATAAATCACATTGCAACCTGTAATTTTCAAACGATAGTTTCGTCCGTTTAAGCTGTCTGCAACATTACTTAAATTCAGGAAAGCGCTAGTCGCGCCAGGAATAATCTGATAGGTTTGTCCGTTATCTGAACTCTGTTCCCATTGGTAACTGTTTGCAGTACCCAATGCTGAACCGGTGAAACTTGCATTTCCTCCAACACAAACAGACGAAGAAACCAATGATTGATTCAGGTATAATGAATCTGAAATGGAGAGTATTGCAATAGATGAAGTGTCTCGGGATGGACAATCATTGAAAACGATTAATCTGTAAAGATTGTTATTCAAAGCAGACTGCACATTGCTTAGGGTAAGCGTTGACGCTATCTCGTTGTTCAAATTACTGAAACTATTCCCACCATTGGTACTAACCTGCCATTGATAACGAACATCGGTTCCGGTAGCTGTTCCTTGTAATTGAATGGTTGAGTTCTTGCAAGCTAGTACAGAAACAGGATCTGCGGTAACTACCGCACTGCTGCATCGATTCGGTTCAGTGAGAATGGTGAATGTATCAACCGTCAGTTTTAAAGCATTGTTGTTGAATAACTGACTTTTGATTTCAACCAGTGCTTGGTTTTTTATTGCGATGTCATCTACATACCATCCTTCCAAACTTGTACCATTGTCAGTAACATATCGGAATCGTAATTTGATGCTTTGGTTTGCAAATGATGTCAAGTTTATTTTAGTTTTTATAAATCTGTTCTTGCTGCTTCCGGTCCATGCACGGCGATTTGGAATTGGAGCACTCGGATCCATCGTGCTGTTGTATCCACCTTCAATGAAGTAGGGAAGAATATCTGACCAGGTTGATCCATTGTTGGTGCTTATCTCAAGCAGGCCGCCATCCAAACTAGCCTCAGTTTCATAATAATGTCTGAATGAAAGCATCGGCGGATTGCTTCCAAGTGGTATAGAATTAGTGAGCGTGATACTATGATCAGAAATTGAATTTGTGGCAGATGAAAAATAGGCGGTATTAGGACTATAAGAACGCCCACTTGATACAATCCAATTAGTGCCGGTGGTGCTGTTTTTGGTCCAAAGCGGTGAGGGGGTTAGCCCATTTGCCGAATCTTCAAATAAGGTAACGGTAGGGAAATATGCACCAGCATTCACCTTGACAGAGAAGGTGTAGTTCTGTGATTGTCCTGCAGTCAGATTTACAGCAAAGGTAACCGTGCGATTGGCTGCATTGTAAGTGCCACCGCTAATATAGGTTACGTTGGTAGGAAGCGTGTCAACCAAAGTATGATTGGTGATGTTCGCACAATTTTCAGCACTAACGGTAGTGGTAAAACGAATAGTATCGCCTTCTGTTGCAAATCCACGATCTTGGGAAATAGACATGGCAGGAGCACCTCCAATCGTGAAGTCTGATACCTGGTCTGTAACACTGTTGGAAGAACCTTGCGATGCATTAATACCCATACCTCTTCTGCGAAAAGCTTCCCAGATAGCACATTTGTGCGCGCCACCATATAAGAGTTCATCAGCACGTAAAATAGCATCACGAGCATCGATGAAGCCCGGACTACAAGGCTGTAACTTCATTCCTTCTGTGACTAGTCTGAGTGCGATTACATTTCCTCCGCCATTGGCAACATCATAAATATTTGGATTGATTCGTCCAACTTGATTGATGATATTCCAGGTCATATCCCAAAGGGTAGCACACCAAATTTCACCGCGACTGTGATGAAAATTCGTGCCCGGTAAATTTGAGCTGAAGCTTCTGCTATTTACGGCGAAGTTGGTACAATAACGCTGTGTACGAATACCCAATCCGGTTGCAGATTGGTTGGATACGTATGTACCAATACCACGTGGGGTTGTGAAGCCGGTATTCAGCGATGCGGTTGCCCAGTTTTGTGTGTACATCAATGCATAATAATCACTCCAGCCTTCTCCCATTTGTTCTGCATTTTGAAGACAAGCGGCTTGCGAAGGACCGCCGGTCAAACGATTGCTGATACCATGTGCAAATTCATGACATATCACCCCATTGTCTACGTCGCCATCTTTCTTAGGATTTCCATTCCATAAATACATTTGCATTCTTCCATTTCCGCCATCAGCAGGCGTTGCGAAATTTGCATTATTATTTCCTGAACCATCCTGGGCATCCGCAAAAACGAAATCATTGCCTTGACCACCACGACCTAAATTATTTGCTTGGAAATTTCCGGCCGCCTCATCGAAACCAAATTGGTATGTAATGTCGTGAATGATATTGTTCCAATAAAAAAGATTGGTAGTGTTGAATGCTTGGTTTTGAATCGGAGAGGTTTGCGTTGGATCTTCAGTAAAACTGTGGGTGTGGATGAAGGTTAATGTATCTCCGGATGTAGATGATCTTGGCGCAGTGCCCGTTCCGTTATTTCCATTCACGTCTTCCTGAGCCCAAACATTGTTTCCTCTGGTGATGTTGAATTCAAGCGAACCATTGCTGTGCCATTTCAAAGTAGTTGCATCTCCACTCACCATTTCCCAAGGATTTTCAATCACAGCAGGAGAGCCGCCCGGATGGATAGGACTTTCAGCAGGAAAACGGACTACTTTATAATATCCGGTTGTCACCGCAGTGGGACGTAATGTATTTGATTCTGATTCAATGGATGAAAGTTCAGCAGGAGGATTTGTTGTGTTGCTTTCATGTTCCGAGTGACCTTCATGTGGACCAAAGGAACAATAAACTGTCAAATTACTTACATCCAAGGTTGATCCGTTGTTTGCATCAATTCTGATTAACCAATAATCGGAAGTTGTGGGCGGTATCAAATAAACTTGCCATCCCAGAAATAATTTTTCTCCGTCATTCAAAGGAACCCACATTAATTCAGCAGTGATGGTTTCACGCGAATAACTTCCTTTTTCAAAACTGATGAAATGTCCATTCTGCTCACTGGAAATTACCAGTGGTTCTTGTGCCACAGGTAGCTGACGATCACGCAATGCATTCATCACAGCAACTGGCGCACTTAATGTTGGATTTGCGCTGGTTGAAACAAGTTTTGATTCGATATCGTCAATAAATTTCCCTGCTTGAGAAACCAAGGCACCTTCTCTGAATGCCAAGCTCATCAATTGATTGAAAACAGGTAATCCGAGGTGCGTTTGTTGCAGATATACCATATATAAACCAGAGAACTTGTCATAGTAAGCATTGCTTACGCGAACGTTCTCGATTTTTTTTGAATCAAGTTTCAGCTGCACGGCATTTTTTCGAACTAATTCAAGTGCACGCAATGTCTCAGCATCCTGCGCAATGACCATAAAAGTAGAGAGCATCAATGAGATCCCTAGTAGTAATTTTTTCATACTTGATGGATATAATGGGTATTTTATTTTCTCGAATCTGGTTTATGGAAGTTTGAGAAAGGCCTGCTAAATTACGTTAAAATAACAAGGGGTATTCTTCTGTTGAATAAATTTGAAATTCAAAAGCTTAGATCTTTTAAAAGATGCTTTTGCTGAAAAAAACGCAGGATCCGATTATCAAAAGAATTTCAAACTTCGCATGATTCCTTACAGATCAATTTTTCATGGAAAACCTTGCTTTTTTTTTGTCTTTCAACCCCTCAACCCTACCTTTGCACCCGAATTGAGGGATTTTCCTCATGTAACGATCTCATATCAATATAACCATGGTAGAAATTAAACCAGATGAGATATCAGCCATCCTGCGGCAGCAACTCAGTAATTTCAACGCAGGAGCCAATCTCGAAGAAGTTGGAACCGTCCTCCAGGTAGGTGACGGTATTGCCCGTGTTTACGGACTAAACCATGTTCGCTCCGGCGAATTGGTGGAATTTGAAAACGGTGTTCAAGCCATCGCATTGAACTTGGAAGAGGACAATGTGGGTGTGGTTTTGATGGGTGACAGCAGTGAAATTAAAGAAGGAGATACTGTAAAACGTACCGGTAAAATTGCCTCCATTAAAGTGGGTGATGGAATGTGCGGACGTGTTATCAATACACTTGGTCAACCGATTGATGGTAAAGGACCACTTCAGGGCGATTTGTATGAAATGCCTTTGGAGCGTAAAGCACCCGGTGTAATCTTCCGCGAACCGGTAAAAGAACCGCTTCAAACTGGTATCAAAGCGATTGATGCGATGATTCCTATCGGACGTGGTCAGCGCGAATTGATCATCGGTGACCGTCAGACCGGTAAAACCGCCATCGCGATTGATACCATCATCAACCAAAAAGAATTTTTCCAAGCAGGTAAGCCTGTTTATTGTATATATGTAGCAGTTGGACAAAAAGCTTCA
>Ga0315905_10006714_pt1 | contig 11694 bp, 10 predicted proteins | sample LakEriMetagenome_5_FD_203522 | JGI IMG/M metagenome (GOLD analysis project Ga0315905, IMG submission 203522) | Freshwater fungal communities from buoy surface, Lake Erie, Ohio, United States - Buoy 4 MA121 | ecosystem: Environmental > Aquatic > Freshwater > Lake | place: USA: Lake Erie, Ohio...
CTGGATTTACTGGGCTTCTATTCGTCTTCTTGTTCGACGGTTAGCTTGAACTCTGACTTTTCAGACATCCTCTTAGGGAAAAAAATTTACTTTAACGCCCCCATCCTCCCCCCCAATCCAGCGGCGATCGCCACCCCCCAACAGACCTTAAACGCATTGATCGTCGCCGGATTAACTTTCGCCATATCCCTGTCTATCTCGGTCTGAGCATTATTAAACCGATATTTTTGAATAGCAAAATAAACAATTTGTGACGCAATTAAAATTCCCAAGGGCAGTAAAGCCCAAGCCCTAGCAAGCAGTAACGCTCCCCCAGTGCAAATGGTTAAAAAAGAACTAAGTAACAGAAAATAACTGAGTAATCGATCTTCCTTTTTCGGGTTGAGGGCATCAAGAATTTGATCCATAAACAGGGATTCCCTGGCTGCTTGGAAAGTTAAAATGCCACCAAAAATCCAAAAAGCGCCAAAAAGTCGCAGCCATAACCGCAAACCCCCTACTAAAAAAGTTTTCATCCTTTAATTTTCATCCTTTAGTCATCCTTTAATGAGTTCAACGGTGTCGCGCCCATCAGGATCTTGCAGATAAACCTTGACCTGCTCCTCCGCCGCTGTGGGTAAGGTTTTGCCGACATAATCTGGGTGAATGGGTAACTCCCGATGGCCCCGATCCACCAAGGTTAACAGGCGAATCACCTGGGGGCGGCCAAATTCTGTTACGGCATTGAGGGCGGCCCGAATCGTCCGTCCTTTGTAGATCACATCATCGACTAAGATCACCCGTTTGCCATTCAAGCTTAAGGGAATGCGGGTTTTAGCCGGAGTGCGGGTTTTAATGCGGTTTAAATCGTCGCGGTAAAACGTCACATCGATCGCCCCCACCGGCACTTTTACCTGCTCTAACATTTCGATCTGGTTAGCAACTTGATAGGCTAGGGGCACACCACGGGTATAAATCCCCAGTAACACCAATTCCGAGAGGTCGCCATTTTTCTCAATCACCTGGGAGGCCAAGCGGGTTAGTGTACGACGGATTTCATCAGCGGAGAGAATTTCAATAATTTGTGACGCCATACCCATGCCCCTTCGCAAACGCTGAAAAAAACTATCTTGCTAGTGTAGCGAGTTTTGGATAGAGGGGAATCCGTGGCCTTTGAGCGAGGAAGATATCAATCAATCTCTTGGAAAAGCGGCGTACTCAGATAGCGTTCTCCAAAACTGGGTTGAATCATCACAATCAGTTTGCCTTGATTTGCGGGGCGTTTTCCTAACTGAATTGCTGCGGCCAAAGCAGCGCCGGTGGAAATGCCGGATAATAATCCCTCTTCCCTTGCCAGTCGTCTACCATAGGCGATCGCCGTCTGATCCGAAACGGTAATCACTTCATCAATTAAACTCACATCCAAGACTTCAGGAATAAAGCCAGCGCCAATACCTTGAATTTTGTGGGGGCCCGGTTTTCCTCCCGACAACACCGGGCTATTCTCTGGCTCAACGGCGATCGCCTGAAAACTTGATTTTTTTGCTTTTAACACCGACGCCACCCCAGTAATCGTTCCCCCCGTACCGACCCCCGCCACCAAAAAATCAATTTGACCGTCCGTATCCTCCCAAATTTCTAACGCCGTCGTGCGCTGGTGAATTTCTGGGTTGGCCGGATTATTAAACTGCTGCAACATATAAGCATCGGGCAGCGTATCAACCAATTCTTGGGCCCGACGAATACAGCCCGACATACCTTCACTACCCGGCGTTAACTCCAGCTTTGCACCATAGGCTTTCAACATCGCCCGACGTTCTTGGCTCATCGTTTCCGGCATCGTCAAAATCAACTGATATCCTTTGGCCGCCGCCACCATCGCCAAAGCAATACCCGTATTTCCCGAAGTAGGCTCAACCAATAATGTCTTCCCTGGCCGAATTCTTCCTTCCTGCTCAGCCTGGGCAATCATATTAGCCCCAATCCGATCCTTGACCGAAGCCGCCGGATTCATACCTTCTAATTTGACGACAATCTCTGCACCACAGCCATCAACAACGGGGATACGATTGAGTTTCACCAGAGGCGTCCGACCAATTAATTCCGTAACATCCTTTGCAATTTTCATAAAGCAAGCCAAGCTGTCATGATGGATCTGCCTGCATCTTACAACGAAAAAACCCCACCAATGGCAGGGTTTAAGATTTACTAAACCTTTCGGCAAAGCAGGATTAAATCATATTAATCGCTGATTTAGAAAGTAAAGGTTCCACGTAAGGTACCGATAACGGCATCTTTCGCATTCGTTGTTTGTTCGGGCTTAGAAATCCAGATGACACCGGGGGTCAAGGAAAGATTATCGGTCAGTTGATATTTGTAGAATACTTCAACTTGAACGGGGTTAGCCGTCGGAATCAAGGTCGTACCGAGACTCGTGTTGCTCATACCACTGAGATAGGGTTGAACACCAGCGAAGATCCCCAAGACGTTACCTTCTTTACCGAGGTCGGGGAAAGCAAAACCACCACCATAAGTCCAGATGTCACCGTTATCTTTACCAACTAAGGTGACGTTGGTGTAGCTACCATAGGCACTGAAGGTCAACCAGTCAGTGAAGCGCATTGCCGCTTGAACACCATAGCTGTTGGTTTGCTTACCACCGAAATCATAGGGATTAACGGGGTTACCATAGCTGGGCGTACCGACATCGTTAGCACCGTCGTTATAGGTACTCACATCGGTAGGAGGAGCACCAATACCAGCGCCATCAACAAAGGAGTTGCTGAGGGTCGTACGATTCAAGTTAGCAGCCGTAGTACCAACGATACCGGTGGAGCCACCTTTACCGAAAATAGCGGCATCGGGAGTGGTGTAGGCGTTGACGTAGGTGAAACCGAGGTTAACAAAGTCAAACAGGTTGGTGTTGATTTGTGCTAGAGCACTGTAACCACCGTTAAACAAGCCGTTACCACCACTGCTAAAGGTAAAGTCATCACCAGTTGCGGGGTTTGTGACAGCACTGCCACTGCTGGGGTTGTTACCAGTACTAGCCAAGTAACCAACACTCAGGGAGGTAGGACCGAGAATATTGTTCAAGAAGCCCAACTCTAGGCTGGTACCAATACCGGAACCACCACCGATAGAATAAATGGGGTTTTGGGCAGAGAATTGACTCAACGCACCTTTACCACCAGTGTAGTCATCGAAGTAGGGGTTCAAGGTGGGAACGAAGTCATCCCAGATACCGCCCCAAGCAGCGATGTAGGTGTTGAAACGGAGGTTGGAAGTTAGGTTGATGGGAACGTAGTAAGCCAACCAATCAACGGCAACGTTGTTGTTGTTGCCGGGGGACAACTGATGAACCTGGGTAAAGGTGGGGCTGTCATAGGAGTTGCCTACGATACCGAGGGGTTGACCAGTGCTGGGGTCAAGTACGTTTTGGGTGGGGTAGAAACTCTTGAATTTGTCCCCATTACCCGCAGCAAGACGAGTGACCAACAGGTCTTCACCGGAGAAGCTGGTGTTGAACTGTAAACGAACCCGGTCTTGGAAGACAGCTTGGTTGTTATCAGTGGTGTTGTTAAGGGTATTTTTGGTGTTGAAAATGGCTGTGGGAGCAAAGATGACTTCCCCAGTCAATTTCGTGGTGGTGGAAAATTGGTGATCTTCCAAGAAAGAAGTCCGGGCTTCGAGGTTATCGACGCGAGCACCTAAGGCGGCTAATTCTGCCTCGAACTCTTGCATGAGGCGTTTCAGTTTGTCGATGTCTTCACGAAGTACGGCAACATTCTCCTGAATTAAACGTTCCATAACGTTCATACAGGCGTTTAAACCGGCTGCAAATTCCCAACGACTAAGGGCACGGTTACCACGGAAGGTACGGTCGGGATAACCAACAATACAGCCATAACGTTCGACTAAGCTTTTGAGTGCTTCATAGGCCCACTCGGTGGGCTGCACATCGCGCAATTCACTAACGCTGGTGACTTGGTCTATACCAGTCGTTTGCCCTTCGCTAGCGTAGTTGTCTAATTTATCCAAAACCTGACTGTTGTCGGGAGCAGCTTGGGCAGCACCGGCCACGAGGGCAGTACCGATTACAGCAGGGCTCACTAACAAGGATTTCCAAGATAGTTTAAGCATTTTTAGCTTTTCCTCACACCTAATAAAGATTACAGAGATTTAACTCTATATTCAATGACATATTGTACACGTTTTTTCTGAAAGCGTGGGGGAATGTAATAATTTTCTTTAGATTCATCGTAGTTACCAGAGTTGGCACAAAAGGTTACGGTGCTTTATATGGTTGAGCTAGCGACAATTTTTTAAGAAAAATCAGTCCCAGTTTCTAGTGATAGTAACGTCGCAGACAGTTGATAATCCCAGAGTATAGCGTGTTTTCTAAAAATCGTTGGGTCGATAGTCAGTTTTCGGGGTGGCTTACGCAAAAAACAAGAATGATTCCCTAGAAAAGCTATCCGCTCCCCTGAACAATGTCAGAAGAGCGGTCTAGTCGGGTCGATTCTAGTTGAAACCTGGCTGCCGGAAGGAGCTTTGCGGTAACTATTCAGAATATTTTCAGAATATTTGGGAATAGAGACTTTAAAGAACGGCCCCGGCACACAGCCGGCTAACTTCAACTAGGCGACCCACGGTGTTACTACTCTCAATCATGGGCATCACCTCCTAAATTCCTAAATGGTTTTGTTGTAAGGGTTAACAGCTACCAAGTTAGCTCAACTTTTTTTGAAAGGCAAGGCAAGCTGTGAAAAATTGTTCGATGAGCTGGGGTTGGTCTCCCCAGTGGCGGTGGAGGTAGGCGGCATGGAGATTTTGGGTAAACCAGCCTGCTTTGTAGGGGGGATCTTTGGGCAATAGTCCTTGTTGTTGATAGAGGGGATTGGGGGAAGAATGGCTTAGCTGAGAGCGATGAAATTCATGGCCATGGAAGGGGGCTGTTTGATGTAACCAACTATGGGAGGGGATAACCTGGGCGCGACGGTAGCCGAGGGCGAGTTTGGGGGACATTCTAACGTCTGTGGGTAGAAGTCCCAGCATGGAAAAGGTTTCATTTTCAAAATTGGTGAGGGATTGGCAAAGATACATTAAGCCGCCACATTCGGCGTAGGTCGGTAAACCCTGGTGAATAAGGGATTTAAGTTGTTGTTTGAGGGGATGGTTGGTGCTTAGGGGTTCGGCACAAAGTTCGGGAAAGCCGCCGCCGAGATAAAGTCCATCGATCGCCGGAAGATGTTCTGTTGTTAGGGGGCTAAAGGGGATGAGGTCAGCGCCGAGGTGTTTGAGCAAATCAAGGTTGTCGGCGTAATAAAAATTAAAGGCTTGGTCTTGGGCGATCGCCAGTCGGATGGGGCGAGGTGGAGCTATTTTGGCAGGAACGGCAAATTGACTGGCCGGGGGAATCAGGTTTGCTGGGGTTTTGAGGAGGGGAAACAGGGTTTGCCAATCCAGTTGTTGGGCGGCGAGGTAGGCAAGGTGATCAAAATAGTCTGCAATTTTGGGTAATTCACCACAGGGGACTAGGCCGAGGTGGCGATTGGGTAGGGTGAGGTTTTGTTGACGGAAAAAGCAACCCAAGATGGGAATTTGTAAGGGGTCTAGGGCGGTGGTTAATAGTTGCTGATGGCGATCGCTGCCGATTTTGTTCAAAATGACCCCGGCAAGATTGACATCGGGATGAAAATGACGATAACCCTGGACAATGGCGGCGACGGAACCGGATAAACTACGGCAATCAATGACGAGAACGACGGGGATTTTTAATAGTCGGGCTAGGTGGGCTGTGGAGGCGTAGTCGGGAATACCTCGGAAGGGAATGCCGTCGAATAGTCCCATGACCCCTTCAATTAGGCTGTAGGGAGTTTGCACCGTATGGTAGGCAAAGCAGCGTTGGACGTAGGTTTCGGAAGTCAGGATCGGATCTAGGTTGCGACAGGGACGGCCGGTGACTTGGCTGTGAAACATCGGATCAATATAGTCTGGCCCAACTTTAAACGACTGGACTTTTTCCTGTTGCTGGGCAAGATAGGCCAGGATCGCCAGGGTGATGGTGGTTTTGCCTGCGCCGCTGCGTTCTCCGGCGATGATTAGGGTCATGATTGGTTGCCGGGGTTTGTATGCTGAATTTGTTGGGCTAATAAGCTTTCGATCGCCTGTTGGAGTTGGGTTTGTCCCCAGTTTTGATATAAATAGGCGGCGATCGCCATGCCCCCGGCCCCGACCCCTTCTTTGACGAAACCTTCTTCATAGACTTGGAGTTGGGGATAGGGCGATCGGGCAAAGTTTAAAGCGGTGGCCAGGAGAGGAACCGGGGTGAGTAATTTAGCTAAACCCACACAATCGGCGCTGGTATCTTCACAAACCCAACGGGTTGTCCCCACGACAATTTGTGACCAATCAATGGTTAAAGTCTGAGATTTTGCTAACGCTTGGATCAGGGCATAGACCGCTAACATCTGGGTTCCCCCCGCTAACATCACCCCCATTTTTTGACTCGCGGCGATCGCCATGCCTGCGGCCACAATTTGCATCGGATCTCCCACGGCGGCCACGACAGCTAACGGATCTCTGGGATTGCCGGCGGCGGTTAAACCCCGTTGTACCAACTCAATTTTCTGTTGATGGTTACAGGTGGGATGGCTGCTGTTTACTTTGCCCTGGGCGTCAATGCCTAAGCCCGTTAAAACCCCTAGAGCGGTGGTGGTTCCCCCGACCACACACTCACTGATGATTAAATAAGTTTCTGGGTATTGTTGGGCAAAATTAGCACCCCACGTTAACCCCTGCTCGAATAAATGCTTTACCACCGGAAAATCTAACGTCTGACCTGTGGAAACACATTTGGCTGATTCTCCCCCTAAATTGATCGACTCCACAGCGGGGGGAATGGGTAAACCAGCATTGAATAAATAAGTGGGAATCCCCAATGAGTCCATCACCGCACGGGTAATCAAAACCGGGGATACGCCTAATGTCAACGGCGGCAAGGGATAACGTGCCCCCAATAGCTGGCCTGTCATTAAAAACTCGGCATCGGCGATCGCCGTATAGCGTCGGTCTTCAGGGGTTTTGCCCGCAGCAGAAATACCGGGAATTAAGCCCGTTGCAGTAAATCCCAGCACACAGGCGAGCACCGGGCAACGGTTTCGGTAGCGATTAATCCAGGTTTGGGCAGGCTCGGACTGGGTATAAACTGTCAACATGCGGTTGGAAAAGTGCGTAAATCGACAACTAAAATCGGTATTGTTGGCTTTTATTCTTTGATACGTCGTCCCCAAGTTCACATTAAATTCAAGGTGTTTTAATTCATTATGGTTGTCCCCAATGAATATGCTGCGATCCAGTCCTTACCCGAAGTTTGGGCAATCACCACGAAACACTATCCAGAGATTATCGCTCTCAACGATCCCCACAATAAACCGGCAACGACATGGACTTATGCGGAGTTATTTCAACGTTTACAAGCCTTTGCTGCTGGACTCCAACACTTAGGCCTCACGCCTGAACAGTGCATTGCCATTTTTGCTGATAATAGTCCCCGTTGGTTCATCGCCGACCAAGGCAGTATGTTAGCCGGAGCCGTTAATGCGGTGCGGTCTGCCCAAGCTGATCGCCAAGAACTCCTTTATATTTTGCAAGATAGTGGCAGTCGGGCCTTAATCGTCGAAAATCAGCAGACCCTCAAAACCTTAGCAATTGATCCAGAAGACTTTCCCCTCAATTTTATTATTCTGTTGTCCGACGAAGACCCCGATCCCCAGAGTGCGATCAAGCAACTGAACTTTAAACAGCTTTTGGAACTGGGTCAAAATCTCCTCCTCAAGCCTATTAACAAAACTGCCAACGACCTCGCCACCTTGATTTATACATCGGGAACCACTGGTAAACCGAAGGGCGTGATGTTGAGCCACGGTAACTTGATGCACCAGGTCAGGGAATTAGATGCTGTGATTGTGCCTCACCAGGGGGATCACGTGTTGAGTATTTTGCCCTCTTGGCATTCCTTTGAACGCAGTGCTGAATATTTTTTACTCTCTCGGGGTTGTACGTTGACCTATACGAGTATCCGCCATTTTAAAAATGATCTTAAACACATCAAACCCCATCACATGGTCGGCGTACCTCGCCTGTGGGAATCCCTCTATGAAGGCATTCAAAAAACATTTCGGGAGCAAAACGCTAATCAACAAAAATTGATTAATTTCTTTTTTAGCATCTCCCAAAAATATATTTTGGCTAAACGAATCGCCGAAAATTGCAGTCTGTCCCATCTCCATATTTCCGCATTAGAACGATTTTTCGCCCGCTTACAGATGTTACTCCTCAGTCCACTCCATCGTCTTGGCGACAAATTGGTTTACCAAAAAGTCCGGGATGCCGCTGGCGGTCGATTCCAAACCCTGGTGAGTGGGGGCGGTTCCCTAGCACGACATCTGGATGATTTTTATGAAATTGTCAATATTCCTGTTTTGGTGGGCTACGGATTAACGGAAACATCCCCCGTGACCAATGCCCGGACTCATCAACATAATCTACGTTACTCTTCGGGGCAACCGATTCCCCATACCGAAATTCGTATTGTTGATCCTGAAACCCGCCAACCCGTTCCCCCAGAAACGAAGGGATTAGTGTTGATTCGGGGGCCCCAAGTCATGCAAGGTTATTACAACAAACCCGAGGACACCGCCAAAGTTTTAGACCCAGAGGGCTGGTTTGATAGTGGAGATTTGGGCTGGGTGACCCCCCAGAATGACCTTGTGATCACGGGACGGGCAAAGGATACCATCGTCCTCAGTAATGGGGAGAATATTGAACCCCAACCCATTGAGGATGCCTGTGCTCGGAGTGCTTACATTGATCAAATTATGTTGGTGGGTCAGGATCAAAAATCCCTAGGGGCCTTAATTGTGCCTAATCTCGATGCGTTGCAGCAGTGGGCGGTGACCCAAGGGTTAACGCTGAAGTTTCCTGAACCGGGTACGGCGATCGCCCTATTGAAGGAGAGTGATTTGTATCGTACTGACGTGGTGAGTCTGTTCCGCAGTGAGTTACAGCGGGAAGTCAAAAATCGTCCCGGTTATCGCGCTGATGATCAAATTAAGGATTTTCGCTTTTTAGTGGAACCCTTTTCCCAAGAGAACGGCACCATGACCCAAACCTTAAAGGTGAAACGTCCGGTGGTGACGGCAATGTATCAAACCCTGATTGAGGAAATGTTTCGGTAGCGTGCCGGGAATTAACCGGATCAATTTCTGGAGATAGTGTGTGTTGACGGTGGGAATGTGTGAAATTGGTAATAGGGATTCCCACGGACTTGCGTTGGCATGAAACAGTTATTACGTCGGTTTATCTTGTCGCCATTATGGCCACTGATCACGGGGTTAGGGTTGTCGGTGGTAACGATTAATACGTGGCATTTTCTCCGGTTGGATGCTGAACGCAATCATCAACAGACGCTCCAAACTGAGTTGGGGACAATTACCAACCAAATTCAGAGTCAACTCAATTTTCACTCCCGGATTTTGACCCAAATGGGGGAACGGTGGAGTCGATCGCCAGGGGGGATTAATCAAGGAGAATGGGCGGCGGAGGCGAGAGCCTATGTGGAAAATTTTCCAGGTTATCAGGCGATCGAATGGGTAGATCAAGATTATTTGGTGCGTTGGTTGGAACCGCTCAAGGGCAATGAAGCGGCTAAGCAATTTTTGAATCGAGGTTTACCTAGGCTGCAAGCCCTCAAACTGGCCCAAACCCAACGCCGTCCCACCATGAGTCAGGTGGTGAATTTAGTACAGGGCGGTAAAGGATTTTTGATCTATGTTCCCCTTTTCCCCAGTGACCGTTTTGATGGCTTTATTGTGGGGGTTTTTCAGGTGGAACGGTTTATTAATGCCACCATTGCCCCAGTGAACAAGGGCCATTGAACTCAACGGCAACCCAAAAGTTTGGGCTACGGATTTTTGAGAGTGATCAATTAATTTATGACAGTGTGCCAGCGACTTGGCCAGAATCATTCAGCTCAACCCAGGTTTTGCGTTGGCAGGAGGCGTTACCCTATGTGGATTCCATGGCAACGACGTGGCGTTTACAATTAATTGCCAATCCCGACTTAATCAACTCAGAGCAATCATTTTGGATTAATTGGGTGCTTTTGAGTGGTTTGCTAATGGCGTGGACGGCGGCGATCGCCTTGCATTATGCTCAGCGGGCTTGGCGTCATGGAAAGGATTTGGGCCAAGCCTTGGAACGACAACAGGATTCAGAAGCCCATTTGCAAGCAACCCTTAAGGAATTGGCGGTACAAAAAGCGGCGTTGGATGAAGCGGCGATCGTGGCCATTACCGATGCAAAAGGAGTGATTACCTACACTAACGATAAATTTTCCGAAATTTCGGGCTATGGCCGGGAAGAGTTAATCGGGCAGACCCATCGTTTGGTGAATTCTGGCTACCATTCTCCCCAATTTTTTCGAGACCTCTGGCAGGCGATCTCCGCTGGTCAGGTGTGGCAGGGGGAAATCCAAAATCGCAAAAAAAATGGCGAGCCCTACTGGGTCGATAGTACTATTGCCCCTTTTCTCGACAACGAAGGGAAAGCCTATCAATACCTAGCGATTCGGTTTGAAATTACCCGGAGTAAAGCTGCAGAAGCCCGTTTGCGAGAAAGTGAAACTCGTTTTCGCAAAAAACTAGAGCAAATTCTGCTGATGCGAAAAATAACCCAGGAAATCCGGCGTAGTCTCCAACCCGCATTCATTTTTCAAACCACCGCGCAACAATTGGGCCAAGTATTTGGGGCGAGTCGTTGTTTAATTCATGGTTATGTCAACGAACCCAGCTTACAAATTCCGATGGTAGCAGAATTTCTCCAAGCCGACGATGCGTCCTTGCTCGGTGTCCACATTCCCGTGGGGCAAGCTTACGATCGCCGCATTTTGTCCTACGATCAGGCCCTTGCTGTGGATGATGTCAGTCAAGATCCCGTCGTGGAAAGTATTCAAGACTTTTGCCAAACCTTTCAAATCAAATCCTTGTTGGCCGTCAGGACTTCCTACCACGGTGAACCCAATGGCATTATTGCCCTCCATCAATGTGATCGCCTGCGGCCCTGGTCACCGGATGAAATTGAACTCCTAGAGGCGATCGCCGAACAAATGGGAATTGCTTTAATGCATGCGTCTTTACTAGGACGAGAACGGGAACGGCGGCGGCAAGTGAGCCACCAAAATCAGGAATTAGAAAAAGCTAAATGGGCAGCGGAAGCCGCCAATCGGGCTAAGAGTGAATTTTTAGCGATGATGAGCCATGAAATTCGCACCCCCATGAATGGGGTCATTGGCATGACGGAATTATTGGGAATGACCCCTTTGGACGAAAAATAAAAAGATTATGTGCAAATGATCCATCAAAGTGGCGAATCCTTACTGACGATTATTAATGACATTCTCGACTTTTCTAAAATTGAAGCCGACAAACTGGTTTTGGAAAGTCAACCCCTGAATCTGCGGTTGTTAATTGAAGGAGTGCTGGATTTGTTGGCCCCTACCGCCACCGAAAAATCCCTAGTAGTCGGTCAAGTAGTAATTGATGGATAAAGTCGCTTGAGTTTGGTGCGAGCATCAGCAGAGGTAAATTGCCAATCAATGGTACGCAATTTTTCATTTCGGTGTTTTTCCCAAGCAGCAATTTCTTTCTTAAG